>Ga0209341_10003512_pt1 | contig 14616 bp, 6 predicted proteins | sample RifCSP13_2_FD_184020 | JGI IMG/M metagenome (GOLD analysis project Ga0209341, IMG submission 184020) | Soil microbial communities from Rifle, Colorado - Rifle CSP2_sed 13_2 (SPAdes) (version 2) | ecosystem: Environmental > Terrestrial > Deep subsurface > Rock core/Sediment | place: Rifle...
CCCGGAGGATCTCTACTTCCGGCCCGGCAACGTCTTCGTCGCCGGTTTCATCGGCAGCCCCGCAATGAATTTCTTCGATGCCGTCGTGAAGGGTACAGCGGACCAGCTATACCTGGACACCCAGGCATTTCAGATCAAAGTGCCGCCGGAAAAGGTGCCGGTCCTCGTCCCCTACGTCGGCCAGACGGTGGTCTTCGGGATCCGGCCAGAGGACATCCACGACACGGAGTTCCTGCCGGCCCATGTCCGCGCGGAATCAGTCCGCGCCCGCGTAGACGTGACCGAAATGATGGGCAATGAGAAGTTCCTCCACCTCCTTGCCGATGACCAGAAGTGCCTGGCAAGAGTGGACCCGCGGACGCGGGCGCGCGCCGGTCAGGAGGTTCAGCTGGGCTTCGATGTGGACCACATTCAGGCCTTCGATGCGCAGAGCCAGCTGGCCATCGGCACGACCGGCGACTCAGTGGCCTCGGCACTCGATTGAGGCGAGCTGCCCCGGCGTTCGGGCCGCCGGGGGACCGGGCGCGGCAGCCGGGCAGCCGTTGCGGTCAGAAAGCCCGCGGCGCTGACGGGGTCCCTATTGCGCGCCTCTACCTGTAGTAGCCTGTGACGTAGCTCGTGACAGGCGGGCGGAAGAGGCCGCGCAGCTCTCCCGAGTTGGTATCCCCTCTGAGGGTGAACTCGCCGCGCTGCAGGAGCCGCATCATCTCGGACAGGAGCGCAATGGCTGGCGGCGAATCGAGGTGCTCATTGCCGAAGGCGAGGATGCGCTGCGAGTCCATCGCCTCCATTGCCGCCAGGGTGTCGGCGTCGCGTGTTCTCGCTTCCGGAGCGGACAGGTAGTGGGAGAAGTCCACCGAAGCGACGACGATGGTGTGATCGTTCAGGAGTGGGACCAGCATCTGGGCCAGAGTGCGCACCTGGCCGATATCGAGATCACCGCGTAGGGCCAGAGGGACGATTTGCGCATCAGGCAGGTAGTAGGCGATCGCGGGTACGATGCCCGCCACTGAATGCTCGTGAGAGAGGGTATCCGGCTCCACCCGGGCGGCGCCCGCAGCAGCGAGGCGGGACACACTCTCCTGATCCGGCTGCAGAAGGCCGAAGGGCGTCTCCCACGGCAGGTCGCTGGTGGCGGCGCCCGCGCCCGCCGCGCCTACGTGGTCAGGACCGATGAGGATCACGCGGTCGTACTCACCGCCGGCGCGCAGGTCGCGCAGGCTGCTCAGGATGAGGTGCCCGGCCAGCCAGTGGTGCGGCACGACGACGGCCCTGGCGCCCGGCATCGGGACGACCGGCAGTCCGGCGGTCTCCTCCAGCGCCAGCGAGAACGCTCGCGCGTCGTAGAACGTCACCGGGTGCGCCGCCTGACGCTGCCCGGTTGAGGGAGCGCCGGGCTCCGGCACGAGCAGCAGCGCCGTCAGGGCGAGCAGCGCCAGCACAGGTAATGGCAGGGCCACCGGCCGGACGGTGGGCGTAGCCCGGAGGATGCGGGCTCTCACCTGATCTGCGCCTGGATGCTCCCGGTCACGTTCATGCTCTCGTTCGCCCGCTGCGACTGGATGACGGCCGGCTCGACGGTGTAGGTCCCGGTGCCGACGACCCTCGCGTAGTAGACGAGCGGCCGGTTCGGCTCACCCCTGGCGACGCAGAAGCTCACGCGCTGCCCCTCGATCAGGTAGGGGTAGGAGACTGTCGTATCCCGAATGCCCTGCTCGAACAGGCGGGTCACCGGCCTCAGGCCGGACGGCAGGAGGTCGCTCACCTGGTAACAGCCGTCCACGGCCTTCGCGCCCAGCTTCCAGCTCAGGCTGATGCGCACGAGGCTACCCTCGCGCAGGGTCACCGCATCGTCCGCCTGCCCCGGGTAGGAGCGCTGGAGCGAGACCTCGGGGTCCGGCTCCACGGACGCAGGATCGAACGGGGCCAAGTACGAAGTGGTCACGCCGACCATCCCATCGACGGCGGCCAGGTCCAGCGATGCGAGCTCCTCCGGGTCCACCAGCAGCGTGCGGCTCTCACCGCGCTCCAGCTGGCCCTGCACCGTCTCGCCGTGCAGCACGTACGCGAACCGTACAGGCGTGGAGGACAGCCCCGGCAGGGCGGCGGCCAGGTAGCTGATCTGCTCCAGTTCGATGAGCGTCTCGTGCCTGTAGTTGGACAGCGTGTAGTCGAAGAGCAGCGGCGCGTAGTCGTCGCGGAGGGTGGCGGCTAGGATCGCCGCCAGGGAGGTAGCCTCCAGAATATCGTCTTGGTCCTTGCCGACGTTGATCCGCAGCGCCTGCCCCCGCCGCTCGCCGAAGTCGGCGATGATCTTGCCGTAGACCGCGCGCGCCGTACCTTCGTCGCCCAGCTCGGCGGCTGCCAGGCCGGTGTACAGGCGCTCTCGCGGTGAGAGGTCGTCGAGGCCTGCTGTGGCCTGCACCTGTGTGAGGACCGGCTGGCCCAGGACGGCCTGGCCGTAAAGCGCGATGAGTACCCGCTCCCGGCTCTCCTCCGGGTCGTCAATCACCTTCTGGAAGTACCCGGAGAGCGTCTGCTGTCCGAAGCGCTCCGGCGCCAGGGCGGCCGCGCGGGCGCTGAGCGCTAGGTCGTCATCGGCGAAGGGGAAGATGGCGATGCCGCCGTCGACGGTCTGGTACGCGGACGCCGTGAACTGCGCCGGGAAGTCTGACTGCTCGCCGAAATGCTGGAGCAAGAGCTCCTGGGCCAGGTTGCGGGCTAGCATCTGGTCCAGGCGGTCGCCGTACGTCCAGCTTAAGGAGCGCAGGACCGGATAGTAGCGGCCCCGGTTGTGGTCGCTCAGGACGACGGTGGTCCGGCCGCCGGCCGCGCCCTGCAGCACCGCGGCCTGCCCCGGCTGCAGCTCGTAGAAGTGCGACTCGTCCCGGAGCAGGCGAGACGGCACGACGGTGATGCTGCGGACCACGCTGTCCTTCAGCCCCTTGGCCGACGCCGCGAACGTTAGCTCGTGCCGGCCTTCTGTCAGGGCGGGCAGCGCCACGTCAACCGGCTCGAACGCCTCGCCGGTGACGGTGATGGGCAGCGTTGTCAGTGTGGGCGAAGAGATCTGGAACGTGACGTCGTCCCCCGCGGCGACGGCCTCGCCAAACGCCCGCACCTTGACGGACGGCACGTCCGTGCTCAGGTACGAGCTGTTCATCGCCACGTCGACGAACAGCGGCAGGCCGACCGGGATGAACCCCAGGCCAGTCCCGGCGTGGAGGTCCGGTGACAGGGCAAGCGCCGTGACCCGCCAGGAGGTGATGTTATCCGGTAGCTGGAAGGTCGCCGTCCCGTGCCCTTTGGCGTCTGTGGTCACGCTCTGGAACAGGGCGACGTCCTTGAAGTTGTCGCGGTCGCCGCCACCGCCTCCCTTTTCCGCGCCCGTCGAGGACAGCGGGTACTGGTGCGAAGCGTACGTTCGCAGGATGCCGGACGAAACCGCCGTATAGAGCGTTTCCAGGATGGACAGGTCGTAGAAGTAGGCCTCTCCCTGCAGACGGAAGACCGCCTCGTCAACGGCGCTGAGGAGCACCTCCGCCTGCACCGGCTGGCCTTCGCGGTCCGTGACGGTCACCTCCAGGGTCGCGTCTTCGCCCGGGGCGTACCGGTCCTTCCCCGGCTGCACGTTGACCGTTAGCTCCCTGGCGGACCAATCGAACTGTGCGCTGTACGGGTAACCGACCTCCTGGTACGTGCTTCCCGTGAACCGCACGGCCATCACGGACACGTTGGGGACATCGGATTCGCTGAACGGGAACGAGTAGCGGGGGCTATCGGACACCGCGTGGGAGCGGATCCCGTTCTGTGCCAGGTAGAAGAGGTAGCGGTTGTCGCCGCCGACCGGCAACGTCTGGTCGCCCAGGGTCATGGTGACGGCGACATCGTCGCCGATCGCGTAGGGCTCCTGCCCGTCAGCCACGAGCACAGGCTCCATGCCGTAGTAGTTGAAGGGGCTGTAGGCGTACGCCTGCGTCTTGAACGAGCGCCCGGCATCGTCCGTCACGCTGAGGGTTACCTCGTACGAGTTCTCCTCCCTGGCGAGGAACGAGAGTGTGAACGTTCCGTCCGCTGCGGAGCGGACGCGCTCGCTGCCGATGCGCGTGCTGATCTGCTGGTAGCGGTAGGTCTTGCGCACTATCTTGGCGATGAAGTCGTAGCTCTCCCCCGTCTCTATCCGCTCGTAGGAGTACTGCACGATGTCGGCGGTGACGGTACGGCCGGGCGCCGGGCCGCCGCGATAGTCCCCCATGGCCGCCGCCGCGTCGCTATTGAGCCGCTCCAGGTCCACTTCGCTAACGGTGCCGTTAACCGTGGCGGTCCCGTCCGCGATCGTCGCTTCGGCGTCAACCGTCAGCGCCGCCGGGAAGACCTGTACCCAGGCGCTGCCGGTAATCTCGCCCTCCTCGGCCAGCTTCGGGGCGACGTTGAGGAAGTCCATCGAGTAAGCGCCGTAACCCCCGTCGAGGCTTGCGGTGTGCGAGTAGACGGCCTTCCCCGATTCGTCCGTAGTGAGCGTGCCCTCGCCGCTCTTGTCCGTGATGCGGAGCTCGAGGTTGGGAACGGGGCTCCCGTCGAAGAACGAAGCGCGGACCTCGTACTCGGCCTTGTCGCCGGCGAAGACCGCTCGCCGAGACGGGATGACGTCCAGCATGTAGGACGGCTTCACGAAGTCCGCGACCTCGACGTACGTGCTCGCTATCACCTGCTCGCCGGCGCGCGCCCGCAGCTCGTAGTAGCCCGGTGACACCCCCTCCATGGGCAGTTGCCCCAAGAACGTCCCCGCGGCGGTCGTTGTCAGCACCCTGCTGGCGATCACAACGGACGACTGGTAGAAACCCTTCTCGTCGTAGCGGCTACCGGTGATCTCGACGACCAGCTCCTGCGACGGCGGCGGGCTCTCCCGCCGCCTCACGATCCCCCAGAAGCTGACCGTATCGCTCGGACGGTAGAGGTGGCGGTCGGTGTAGAGGAAACGCCAGTACAGGCTGGGATCGCCGACAAATCCGTATTCCCGAAACCCGAAGTACTTGTATTGACTGAAGATGTCCGCCAGGGGGACGATCACCTTCCGGCCGTCGGCCGTGGTGACGATGAGGTTTCCCACGGTCTCCTTGGTCGTATAGCCGTATGGGCTGCTGCGCAGCTCGATGAGGTCCTTCGGGGTATCGAAGACAGCGACGCCGGCGGCGTCCGTGGCCGCCGAGAGCGTGGCGTCCGTCGCCGTGACCGTCGCGCCGCGCAGCGGGCTCTTCGCCACGACATCGTTGGCCCACACGATCGTCCGTGTACCGCTGAGCGAGACGTAGGCGGCGACGTCCGCGACCTGAAGGAGCGTCTGCAGTTGCCGCTTCTCGAACGTCGCCTCAACCAGGTAGTAGCCAGCGGGCAGGGGCTCCGGGAAGAGGACGTAGCGATCCCCGTACTCTCCGATCTGGGGAAGGTCAGCGTCGAACGAGGCGGCCTTCTCCAGCCCGCCGGTATCGACGGTCATTCTGCTGCGAGTGAAGCTGGCCCAGGTGGGCACGCTGGTGAACTCGTCAAGGGCTGCCAGGAACTCGTCCGCGCCGGCGAACCGGTAGACCGTGAAAGGCAGCGTAAGCTTGGCCGGCCCGGCGTCATAACCGAACAGCGCCAGCGCCGGGGGCTCGCCGGTGGAGGACTCCCAGGTCAACCGCGAAAACTGCAGGCGCGGCGGCCCGCCGGGCGTCTCCCCGGTTCGGTCTCCGCTCCCGGTCTCGAACCGGAAACGGAAGTCCGCAGTTATCTCTAGTTCGGAGCCCAGCACGGTCACGCCCGGCTTCAGCGTGACGGTGTACAGCGTGTTCGCCTGCAGCTCCTTCGGAACGAACACCACGACTCGCTTGTGTACCTCGAACCGTCCCTGGACCGGCGGATCGATCTCCCAGCGCTCCTGCACGCCGTCCACTCCACCGTGACTGAAAGTGAGTTCGATGCCGATGTTGAGCGGGACTTCGGTGGACTGGTCCGCCGGCAGCGTCTGGACTACGCGCAGAACGCTCTGCGTCTGGAAGGCCCACGTTCGCAGTGGCGTCTCGCCGGCGCTATCCAGCAGCGTGAACCGGTAGACCTGGCCAGGGGCCATCGCCTCCATGGGCTGGATGCTATAGCGGTATTCAGCGTTCCCGCCGGGCCGCGCTGACGCCTGGTCCGAGCCGCTCGGCTTGACCTCCAGTTTCAGTGCAGGCTCTGATTTTATCCGCTCGGCCAGCGAGGCCGCGTCCAGTGGGTCCTTGCTTACCAGCAGGAACTCAGACTCAGGCGCGATGCCGCTAACGTCCTCCACCGTCGGCGAAAGGGAGAAGCAGTCGTCGGCCGGCAGGACCGCCACCCTTCTCCAATCGTCCTCCCGCTGCTGGGGAAGAGGATCGATCAGCGGCGGCCCGTCACAGGCGAGCGGGGGCAGGGGCGTGGGGGTGGTGGGCGGAGAGTCCGAACGACCGACTAAGTAGATCGATCCGGCGACGGCGGTCGCCACCAGCGTTACGGCAGCGAGAGCGCCCAGGAGGCGTGAGCGACGGTTCTGGGGAACCCAGCCCAGGAATCTGTGGAGAACCTTGCGCGGCCCCATGCGAGCCCCCGAATTTAGCCCGACACCATGATAACGGAGGTATGGGCGGTATGGATACGCCTTATCCTCGGCTAATCTTGGTTGGCTGGGGCAGAATCGGTCCCTTGTGGCCCGCAGAGACCTCTCATTCGCGCACCGCTTCCCGGAGCGCGTCTCGCACCTCATCCTTCACAACCCCTTCGCTCACGTGAGCTACAACGTGGAGCGCAGCGACCGCTTCCGCTGGCGTGCGGCGACGGCGGCAGCGACAACCTGCAGGGAGGCGACGGCAACGACCTGCTGAATGGTGGCGCCGGTAACGACGCGATCTAAGGAAACAACGGCAACGACGTGATGGACAGCGGAGGGGGTGTAGACGCGATGAAAGGCCGCGCTCGCGCAGGAAAGCCGAAGAATAGCCCCAGGTTCTGGTCGTAGCAGCTCACGGTGTCCGGGCTCTTTCCCTCCGCCCTGTTGGCGACGTGGCAGTCGATCGGACGGACCCGCGGATTCCTTAAGGGCCTGATCGCGAACGTCTAGGACTCGCTGCGGGCCGGCGCAAATCCTTCACCAGCTTGTTGAGCCGCGGCCTGTACGGCGGGGGAGATGGCGTCCGGGTCCGTCATGACGTTGATACAAGCCGGGCGGCCGCTGGCGAAGGCACGCTCGATGGCGGGGGTCACCTGGGAGCCGTCTTCGACGAGTTCGGCGTGGACGCCGAAGGCCTCGGCGGCCTTCTCGTAGCGGGTGGGACCCAGCTCCGTGGCGACGATGCGGTCGCGGCCGCGGCGCACCATCTGTTCGTGCTTGCACATGCCCCAGGCCTGGTCGTTGTTGACGACCACGACGACGGGCAGGTTGTGACGGACGGCTGTGTCGAACTCAGCGAAGTTGAGGCCGACCGAGCCGTCGCCGGTGAGGACGAGGACGGGCTCGTCAGGGTGGGCGAGCTTGGCAGCGAGGCCGAAGGGGATGCCGGTGCCCAGACAGCCCAGGTATCCATGACCCAGGTAGCGGCCGGGCTGCTTCGCCTCCAGGGCCAGCTCGGCCCAGACGAAGGTCTCGCCGCCATCGGCGACCAGCACGCCGCGGCCGGCAATGAACTCGGCGACCTGACGAGCCAGGCCGTAGGGGTGGATGGGGCGGCGGTCGGGGCTGAGACCCTGGGCAAAGAGGCCGCGAACGGCGGAGTGGGCCTGGCGGAGCTGGGCGGCCCAGGCCTCCCGCGAGGGGAATGTACGACCGCTGGCCTCGCGGACGAAGGCGCGAAGGGTCTCGCGGCAATCGGCGACGATGCCGACGTCGATGTCGCGGGAGCGGCCGATCTCCTCGCCGGCGATGTCCACCTGGATGACCTTCGCCCCGGCGGGGATGATAGACTGCTGGCGCCCACCGGTGAAGAGGCCCAGCCGGCCGCCGAGGAGGAGCACGACGTCGGGGGCGGCCATGGCGGCGGCGCGGCCGCCGAAGAAGAAGCCGCCGATGCCCAGAGGGCCGTCCTCCGGCACGGCGCCGCGGGCCATGGCGTTGGCGCAGACCGGGGTGCCGGTCAGCTCGGCGAACTGCCGGAGTTCATCGCTGGCGCCGGCGAACCAGACCCCGCGCCCGGCCAGGATCAGCGGCCGCTGGGCCCCCGCCAGGACCGCCAGGGCCTTCTCGATGGCCTCCGGGGTCGGCGCGGGCGCGGACTCGGGCCGCGAGACCTCCGGGAATCGCGCGACGTCATCGTCCACGCGGGCGGCCAGGACATCAGCGGGGATCTCCAGGAAGGCTGGGCCCGGCCGGCCGGTGGTGGCCTGGCGGAGGGCCATGCTGACGTACTCCGGGATGCGTTCGGGTTCGCGAACGAGGCGGGACCACTTGGTGATGGACTCCATGATGGGAACGCCGTGGAGTTCCTGGAGGGGGAGCTGCTCCTCTTCGGCGAGGGCGTGGCGGCCGCCGATGACCAGCATGGGGACGCAGTCGATGTGGGCATTGGCGACGGCGGTGACTATGTCGGTGACGCCGGGGCCGGCGGTGACAACGGCGACGCCGGGGCGGCCGGTGAGGCGGGCCCAAGCGTCGGCCATGTGACCGGCGGCCTGTTCGTGCCGCGTATCGATGATGCGGACGCCATGGTCCAGGCAGGCCTGGAATATGGGGTCGATGTGCCCGCCGTGGAGGGCGAAGATCGTGTCGATCCCCTCTTTGGCAAGCATCCTGACAAGCAGCCCACCGCCGTCGGTCTTCATGGCTCGCTCCCTTCCAGATCCGGTCCGGCCCACCCGCTGTGGGAAGATTGTCGGCCGGCGGCGGCAGCGAATCAATCGGGCAGGGTCAGGAGCGGCCAGTAGGGCTTTGCCCCACGCGGACGCAGGGCAGGTAATGCGCGCCAGGGGGGCAGGCGAAGAGCCGGCCCCGAGGAGGCGCCGCAATCATAGGCGGTTCGCCCCTCGACGCCACCCATCATCCGGCTTGGACCCATTCCAGCCATCGGCCATGCGGATGGCAGTTGGCCAGACGTACTACCTTACTTATGCCGCCTTCGTAGAGGGTGAGCGTCAACTGAGAGTGAGGACCGCCAGCTTGTTCCATGGAGACGAAATGCACCGGGCGCGATACGGAGTAGCGCTGCATCGTCTGCAGCAACGTGCGGAGTGAGTCCGCAGGAAACTGATGAAGTGTGTGAGTGGCGAACACGCACAGGGTTGCCAGCGGCGGCGCGTCCTCGAGCAGCTCTGGCAGCAGGTCACTACCGTCCCCCTGCAGAAGGCGAGGCGGGTGCTCCCCCGCGATCTGAATGGCTGCCAGCAGTTGATCTTGCTGTTCAACGTTCTCCGGCCAGACAAGGGCGCGGAGCCACATCACTGCGTCATCGTCCTCAATCTTGACTGGATTGAGGTCGACGCCGACGGCCCACGCTGCGCGAAGGGTGGTGGGTATCGTCGGCAGGACTACCTCACCTCGGAGGTCGGTGGACAGGCGCACAGGCGATGCAGTACTGCCCCACGCGACTCTCGAGCCGTAGCCGTATTGATAGTGTTCCCAAAGGAGATTGAGACCGGCGCTTGCCCCTATCTCGATCTGAGCAAGAGGGCGATCGCCGCCTAGTGTTGACACGGCCGCGAATGCCGGCAGCAGGCAAACGGAACGGCGCACGACGTTCGTCTGTACCAAGCGCGTGGAGATCAGTCGCCCCACCTCCTCCCGATGTTCCAGGCAGAAATCGCGAAAGGTGCCGTAGGCCGTGGTCGCTGGCCGTGCGGATGGAGAGAGGTCGGCGTAGTAGTCCTTCAGTGGATGGTTCGTGCTGATGAGCAGCAGATAATGGACGGAAGCGAAAAGCAGGTTGGGCGGCGGCTGGCCTGGGGGGCTCAGCGCGGCCAAGTCGAGGATCTCAGGATCCTCAGCCACGCCGTACGACAACTGCTCGTAGAGTGGCGACTTGACGATGCGACCTTCCATCTCGCCGAAACGACGAAAGATCCGAGCCAGTTCAGCGGTGTTCCTAGCGGCCATAAAGATGTGGGCGGCAGGGATGGCCGGCCCCATGGCGAATCGTATCCGAGCCGCAGCTTACTCAACCCCCACCCCATGTATTCCCGATTATACTCGGTAGCCTCATCTGGAGCCCTCTCAGCGCGAAGGCCGTTAGCAGGCTGACGAGGACACTGTGGGCTTGAACCGCTAGCCCATAGTGTTGACCGCAAGGCCATGATTTTGTGGGGCCCGCGAGTGCTACCGTTAGCCCGCTGTTAGGAGTGCGGTGACGAGTGGTGCCTTTGAGAGACCGGGGCCAGCTGATCGGCCTCCTCGTCCCGGAGCTTAATCTGATCTCGGTGCCGCCGGGTGTGCATAGCGAGCACTTTTCTTCGGCAGATGAAGACGCCAGGCCTCCTGCCCAATAGGCCAAGCATCAGCTAGTAAACCACCTGAAAGACTTGATGACGACCTGACAGGCCCTTTAGTTCCACCTCTCGCCCCTCGCCGAAAGTGATGTCGCCAGCGCTCTCCGTCAGCTCCTTGAGCAGCGACGAGGCGAGAACCTCGCCGCCCTGGGCCTCGCTGGCGATGCGGGCGGCCAGGATGACGTTCTTGCCGTAGAAGTCGTCCGCCTCCTTGATGGCCTCGCCGGTGTGCAGCCCGATGCGCACGCGGATGGGCTCCTCGGAAGTCTCGTTATGCTGGGCGAAGGCGCGCTGGATGTCGACGGCGCACTGAAGGGCGCGGCGGGCACTCTGGAAGGCGACCATAAAGCCATCCCCCTGAGACTTCACCTCGAAGCCGCCGTGGGCATTGAATTGCTCCCGTACGACGGCGTTATGGATGTGCAGGAGCTCCAGCCATCGCTGGTCGCCCAGCCGCTCGGTCATAACGGTGGAGCCGTCGATGTCGCTGAATAGGATGGTCACGGTGCCATCGGGGGCGGTGTGGGGGCGGATATCCGGCCGCTCCACGTAGACGGCCGAGGCGACCGCCTCGACGGATGTCTTCAGGTGAGCGGGGTCGACGCCCACCCACTCAGCCAGTTTCCAGATTTCCGGCTGCATGGCGCCCGCGTCGACGCCGATATCGGAGAAGATGCTCACAGCCTGCTTGAGATGGGCCATTGCTTCGTCGGACCGGCCCATGGCGTGCAGCAAGTCGGCCAAGTTGTTGTGCAGCGCCGCCTCCCGGTGTCGGTCCCCCTGTGAGGCGCACAGCGCCAGGGCCGCCTCGGTCAGATTCAGAGCCTGCTCGGTATCTCCGCTCGCACGATGCGCCAGGGCCAGGTTGTTGAGGGCGGCAATACGGCCGCTCACGTCCCCTAGATTCTCGGCCAGCGCCAGGCTGCGTCGCAGATGGTTGTTCGCCTCGTCGCGGTCACCCTGGCTACTGGCGAGAATGCCGAGGATGTTGTGGGCCTGCGCCAACGCCGACGCATCGTCGGCGGCCTCGGCTAGCTTGAGACCCCTGCGCGCCAGATCCAGCGCATGTTGGGTCTTTCCTTGACGGTGGGCCGCCAGGCTCCAATCGGCATATAGTTTGGCACGTTCGCCGTCGCGATCGCTCTTCCCGAACTCCTCCAGTGCTGCCGCGAAATGACGTTCGGCAAGCTCCCATTCACCACGGCGGTCATAAAGGTTTCCGATCTTGTGCTCCAAGCCCGGCAGCCGGGCGGCGTCACATAGTGCGGCGGCCGTTTCATAGCTGGTGAGTGCCGCTCCGTACTCCCCGGTCAGCGTCCGAAGGTCGCCGATCGCCTCATGCAGCGCCGAGGCGAGTGGATGCCCCAGGGCCAGCGCTGACTGGAAATGAGAGAGCGCTTCCGCGTTCGCGTACAGGGAGCGTGCGTACTCGCCGGCCAGCTTGAAGTACTCGGCCGCTTCGGCGTCCTGGCCCGCGAGCTGGTGGTGACGCGCGATCTGGCCGGCGACGGAGCCGCGCTCCCTGTGGCCGTGGGCCCCTCTCGCTAATGTCTCTGCGACCCGGCGGTGCAGGAGCCGCCGACGCGCTAGGCTAGTGTCTTCGTACATCAGGGTACGGAGCTTCTCGTGGCTGAAGTCATAAAGCAACGCTCGCTCGGCGTCATGACCCTGGACGGCTTCGACCAGCCCCTGCGCGATGAGCTCTTCCAGGGCCCCCACCGCCTCTTCATCGCTGCGGCCGCTGCTTCCTCGCAGCACATCGAACTGAAACGATCGTCCGATCACGGCGGCCGCCGTTAGCATCTGCTGGCCCGCTTCGCTAACCTGGGTCAGACGGGATCGCAGCAAGTCACGGGCCCCGCCCGGCAGTGACCACTCTCCCTCCCCCGTAAGCTGTGCCCCCTGCGCGATAGCGGTCAGGTACTCCACCAGGAAGAAGGGGACACCTTCGGTCTCGTGGTGCAGACGCGGCGCCAGCCCCGCGGGTAGAGACGCGCCGTCAGCCGCCGCCGAGTGCACGAGTTCCTCCACTGCGGCGCGGAGCAGACGAGGCAACGTGATCAGGGTCGCGCTGCCGGTCCTCTGGGCTGCCGCGAGAAGGCGGCGCAGTCGGTGACCGGCGGGCAACTGATCGTTTCGCCAGGTAGCCACGATGCACAGCGGCCGGCCCGGCAGCCGCCGCATCAGGTACGTGAACAGATCGAGCGAGGCCTCGTCGGCCCAGTGAATGTCTTCAACGACGAGGACACCTGGCGGCCGTGCTCCGCAGCATGCCAACAAGACATCGCCGACGCTTTGGAAAAACCGGCTTTGCGCTCCCGGACTGTCGAGCGCCGCGACGGCCGGTAGGTTCGGCCGCAGGTCGGCCACTTCGGGCAGCAGCCGTGTTACCTCGCTGAGGGAGCGGGCCGGCGTGTCCTCCAACCGACCCACGCTCTCCGGACTTGCGATGGCGGTCCGTAGCGCCTCGACGAATGGACCGTAGGCCAGGTTTGTCTCTCCTTCGTAGCAGTGTGCCGCGATCGAGGTTGCGCCTCGGGCCTGTGCGTAGGCGAGGAACTCCTCGGCCAATCGGGTCTTGCCGATGCCGGCCTCCCCTTCTAGGACGACAAGGTGTCCGTCGGCGACTATCGCCTCGTAGACCGCGAGCAAGGCTTCCCATTCTCTTGCCCGTCCCACAAACGGGAAGTCGGAGGTTCGGCGCATCGGCTCATGGCGGGCAGGCGGCAAAATTGGCTCTACCGCGACCGAAGGCCGTGGCGGTGCAGGGGGAGCTTTGTTCGCTGCTATAGTTCGGTTGAGGAGCGTGGTCTCTTCCAGTGGCGCCACCCCCAGTTCCTCGTCGAGGACCCGTACGCAATCACGGTACTGCCGCAGCGCCGCGGCGCGGTCACCGGACCAGGCGTAGAGCTGCATCAGCGTACGGTGCGCGGGCTCGTGTAGCGGGTCGAGGGTCAGCCAGCGCCGCGCGTATAGGATGGCCTGCTCGAACTCCGCCCGAGCGCTGTGGCCATGAACGAGCCGGCCGAGGACGCCCGCCAGCTCGCGGCGCAGGAGCTCCGCCTGCATGGACTGCCAGTCGTCGAATTCTGGGCTGTCTCTGAGGGTGAAGCCGGCCAGGAACTCGCCGCGATAGAGCTCGGCTGCCTTAATCAGGGGAGTGAGGCAGGTGGAACACACATCCGAGGCGCGGTGGCCGTGGCTTGCGCATTCCGCCAGCTGCCTCCTGAACTGCTCTACATCAACCCAGGCGTCGTCGCGCCGGTCGAGCCCGATACTTTCACGATCCGCCAGCACCCACTCCCCGGCCAGGGCCTTCTTCAGCGATGAGAGCGTGCGGCGGAGCGCGGCCCGCCCGCTCGTCTGGTCGTTTTCCGGCCAGAGCAAATTCGCCAGCGTGTCGCGACTATGGACCTCGGCCGTAACCGCGAGATATGCGAGCAAAGCGATGGCCTTTCGAGTGTCGACCTCAATAGGCGCGCCATCAAGCTCAACCCGCGGGGAGCCGAGTAGAGAGAGGGTGAGGTGGCCCAACCAAATTTCCCCTTTTCCGCCAGTACTATATCGCTAGCAGGGGACAGGGCGCAACCAAATGGTCGCCGCGGCTCATTCCGTAACGATCTGGGCCACGGGCCGGCTTTCATCGCATGAGCACAACGGGATTTCATCTCGTTGCGTTCCCGTAACGGTTTCGGGACGGTCGTGGAGATAGATTGTACAGAGAGGGCAAGTGCGGGCCAAGTACAAGAACACCCAGCGGCCTGGAGAGGAGGTACCAGCGGAGGAAGAGGGCAAGAGGATGACTGTTCCAGCGGTAAGACTTTGACCTCAAAGCAAGGAGGAAGCTGTAATGAGCAAGAAGATGCTGGGTTTCGTGTTTGCGGCGGCCTTGCTACTGGCCGCGGCGATGCCCCTGTTCGGCGGTGGCGGCACCGCCCAGGCCGGCCACGCCCACTGGCTCGACACGCCTGGGACATGCGTTGTGGATATCGGAAGTGGCCAAACGTCAATCTCTGACAGCACGCATGGCGGGTACCACCAGTTCCACGAGAACGTCCACCTGGGTGAGCCGGGTGTCCAGGCCTTCGCGAATCCGAACAACCCCGTCTCTGTGGGTAAGGATGCGCCCTGCCCATAGTCGAGGCTCGGGGG
>Ga0209341_10003515_pt1 | contig 14613 bp, 15 predicted proteins | sample RifCSP13_2_FD_184020 | JGI IMG/M metagenome (GOLD analysis project Ga0209341, IMG submission 184020) | Soil microbial communities from Rifle, Colorado - Rifle CSP2_sed 13_2 (SPAdes) (version 2) | ecosystem: Environmental > Terrestrial > Deep subsurface > Rock core/Sediment | place: Rifle...
AAGCAATCAAAACCGATCTCCTTTCTTGCATCTTAAAGTGTATTGGAGTGATTTCCAAATCTCTGTGGCAGGCTAACACCGGATTGCAGGCGACGTTGCTCCGCTGCACTCCGCAACGCGCCTGAACCCGACCGTTGGGCGGCTTCGTCATAGGCGCACGGTCAGAGGGAAAGGGAGGATGTCCAGGCTCGGCATAGTTATCCGATGGACCTGTATCAACACTGTCTGCATGGCGGCGAGCTTCCTGACTGCGGGCCTGCTGGTCGCCATCTACCCAAGCGGAATGATCATTCTCTTCAGCAAGTGGGCTGACCTGCTAAGCACCTTCGGGGCTAGGTCTGCCTCGGAGTTCTCGTCGTTGACCGACATGTTCTTCCATATCCTGCAACAGATTATGACAACATAACAATTTATTTGCCTCCCTTGCCAAATTAGAACGATTGTGCTATGATCCCTTCAAAGAGCAGCATTCCCAAGGTGGAATTGTCCCTCGTTGTTAAAAATATTGTTTTACTCAAAAATCGCCCACCCCACTTCTGGGTGCCCTGACCCCGAATATCTCGCTTGTCTCATATCTCATATCTCATAATTCCTTGCCTCCGCCGGGCGCGGTATAATCCTACCAGATTGGCTCTTCCTGTTCCTCGTGTATTCTGATCCGGTGTACCATGATCAATCCCTTCCAACGCCTCTTTCCTCTACTCTTGCTGGCCCACCTGCTCTTGACCGCCTGCGGATCGCAGGCAGCCGAGGCCACACCTACCACGCAACCGGAAACCGTGCTGACAGCCGCTGCGCAGACCGCCGAAGCGCAGCTGACAATATTGGCGCAGCCTACCGCCACAGCTACTCTGCCGCCCTTTCCCACCAGCACTCTCACGCCGAGTCCCACCAGCATAGCCACGCCTTTGGTGGGCTTTACCCCTTCACCCGTTGCGCCTGGTTCACCGTCTGGAGATTTGGCGGAATATTGGGCAGATATCACTGTGCCGGATGGCACCGATTTCAAACCGGGTGAGGCCTTTGTCAAGACCTGGCGGTTGCACAACAGCGGGACGACCACCTGGACCAGCGAATATAACCTGGCCTTTTTGGGGGGCGCGCAGATGTCCGCCCCAGCCTCAGTGCCTCTCACTTCCAGCGTCGCTCCTGGAGATATGGTCGACGTCTCGGTGAACCTGGTCGCGCCGCAGGAAAATGGCACCTATCGCGGCTACTGGAAGATGCGCAATCCGGGCGGGCAGTTTTTCGACTTCGCGTTTTACGTCGAGATCGATGTCGTCGGTGGTACGCCAGCCGCCAGGCTAACCCCAACCGATGAAACACCGGGAGCAGCCAGGGTGACGGAGGCCTCGCTTGCCGTCGACGACGCCTCGCCGGAGGATTGTCCCCACACCTTTACCTTCACAGCGACCTTTACCTTGAATGGGCCATCAACGGTTTCTTATAGACTCGAAGCGGGTAGCGATACCCCGGGCTTTGTTTTCAACCTGCCCGGCGAGCAATCCGGCGCCTTCGACAAGGGAAGCCACTCGGTGAGCTTCACTCTAAACATCACCGATACAGTCAACGGCTGGGCGCACTTCCTCATCCTGGCTCCTAACAGCGTGGAGTCGGATCAGGTGACTTTTTCTTTAACCTGCAGCCCGTGACCCAGTAGGACAAGATGTCATCTTGTCTTACCTCTTTGAAAGAAGTGATTAAAGCCGAGGCGCATCGCCTGGGTTTCGAATTGGTGGGTGTAACTACTCCCCTCCCGCCGCCCCATATCGACCATTATAAAAACTGGTTGCGCGCCGGCCTGCACGGGGAAATGGCTTACCTGGCTACTGAGCGGGCGCGCCAGCGGCGCGCCGATCCGCGCTATATCCTGCCGGAATGCCGTTCTATCCTGGTGCTCGGGATCCGTTACCCTGCCGCGCACGCCCCTGCCCGAGGTCATCAAGATCTATTGGCCGCGGCCGGTGAGCTTGCTCAAAGACCTTCGCCCAACCAGGCGCCAGGTCGAGTAGCCTCCTACGCCTGGGGAGGTGATTATCATGTTGTTTTGGCTGATCGCCTTCCTGTTTTAGTTGATTTTATCGAGGGACAGGTCGGTCACCGCGTGCCGAACCGCTGGTACACGGACACCGGCCCAATCCTGGAGCGCGATTTAGCCCAGCACGCCGGATTGGGTTGGATTGGCAAGAACACCTGCCTGATCAATCCCCGCCAGGGATCGTACTTCCTGCTGGCGGAAGTCTTGTTGGGGATAGACCTGGAGCCAGACCCGCCCTTTCTCCCCGACATGTGCGGTACCTGTACGCGCTGCCTTAAAGCCTGTCCCACCCAGTGCATTCTTCCCGACCGGACGCTGGATGCTCGCCGCTGCATTTCCTACCTGACGATTGAATTAAAGGGATCGATCCCGCCTGATCTGAGGCCGCAAATGGGGTCGTGGGTTTTCGGTTGTGATGTCTGCCAGGAAGTCTGCCCCTGGAACCAGCGATTTGCCCCGCCGGACGGCGACCCGGCTTTTGCCCCGCGCCGGGACTTGCCTGCCCCCGATCTCACCCAGGAGCTGTCTCTCACTCCACAGCAATTTAACCTCAGATTTAAGGGCAGTCCTGTGAAGCGCACCAAGCGGCGCGGTTACTTACGCAACGCGGCGGTGGCCTTGGGGAACCTGGGGGAGCTGTCCGCCGTGCCGGCTCTGGCGCAGGCCTTGTTGAAAGACCCGGAGCCAATGGTGCGCAGCCATGCTGCCTGGGCTTTGGGACGCATCGGCGATGAGACCGCTCGCCTGGCGCTCACCGAGGCCGCCAGGACTGAAACCGACGCAGGAGTCCGGTCGGAAATCAATGCTGCTTTGGGAGGAGAGTTATTTGGCCAGCAGGGAACAAAGTAGCTCCTTTCGCACTGCAAAACGTGCTCAAGCTACCGTCCACTACAGGATTGGGTGGCTTCTGTTAGGTGTCTTCTTCCTGGTCGTTGCCTGCCAGCCTCAAGCCGCACCTCCTCTTCACAAAACGGAAGTGCCCGTACTCTCTTCCCCTATTCCCTTTATCTCTACCCCCTCTCCGGTAAGCGAAGCGGCTCTCCCCTCCTCCCCTGCTCCCCTTCGCGAAGCGGCACCCCCCAGCTCCCCCACCCCCTCGCTCCTCTCCAACTCCACTCCCCTGCCTTCTCTCCCAGCCCCGGTAAGGGATGCACCGCCCCCAAGCTCCCCTCCCCCCCTGCCCCAAACCACCCTGTTCTTCACCGGTGTGATCGTCCCGGCGCGTTGCGTCCAGGCCGCTATCGATATGCGGGGCGATAGCGATTACTTATTTGACGAAGTGCGCGACTCGCTCTCCCAGGCAGACCTGGCGGTAGGCACACTCAACGCCACGATCAGCGATTACCCGCCCCACACCGGCTGCATACCTACCTATGTCCTGGTGGGAGGTGCGCAGAACGCCGATGCCCTGGCGCACGCCGGGTTTGACTTGATGAGCGTGGCAACCAATCACATCAAGAACTGCGGCTTGACCAACTGCGGCGACCGCGCCTTCTTCGACACGCTGGATAACCTGCGGCGGGTGGGGATCCTTCCCATAGGGGCCGGCAAAGACCTGGCTGAGGCGCTGCAGCCGGTCGTGGTGGAGGTGAATGGCGTGCGCTTTGGATTTGTCTCCCTGGGCCAACTCGAGCCGATCGCCTTCGCCAGCCAGGATTCCCCAGGAATTGCGGTGCTGAATGAGGAGAACCTGCACGCCGCCATCGCCGCCGCCCGGCGAGTTTCAGATGTCGTCATCGCTATGCCGCATTGGGGCCCGGAGGAAGCGCCAATGCCCAACTGGTCTCAACGCCAGCTGGCGCGCCTGGCAGTCGAAGCGGGAGCTGACCTAGTAGTGGGCAACCACACCCACGTCGTCCAGGCACTGGAGGAGATCAATAGAGTCATGGTGTTCTATGGCCTGGGCAATTTTGTCTTCGATCAGGATTGGGCGCGCGATCACCAGCAAGGTGTGATCCTGAAAGTTTTGTTTGAAGGGAAACGCTTTATAAGCTATGAACTGATCCCTACGCATGTGGATGGGGATGGGCGGGTGCACATTGCGGATGCTGAAGAGGCCTCTGAAGTCCTGGCACGCATCGCAGAAGTCAGCCGTTCTCTACCTTAAACGATTGCCCTTTGGATCGTTCTCCCCAGCCAGGCCAGGGCGAAAAAGGCGGTACAGGTCAGCACAATAGCCGCCCCCGAGGCAATGTTGACGTAATAAGACAGGTAGAGGCCGATCGCGCCAGAAAGAGCGCCGATCGCCGCTGCCAGAGCCATCATCACCGGCAGGCGGCGGGTGAGCAGGGACGCTGTTGCTGCCGGAGTGATCAGCATCGCCACCATCAAGGCCACCCCTACGGTTTGCAGCGAAACCACGATGGCGATCGCGATCAGCAAGTACAGTGCGTACTCGAAGAAACGCGCCGGCAGGCGCAACGTTGAGGCCAGGGTAGGATCGAAGGACAGCACCAGGAATTCCTTGTAAAATACCAGGACCGCGATCACGATCAGCCCTCCGAAGATCCCCATCCGCGCCAGGTCGCTTCCCGAGACCCCCAACACATCCCCAAACAGGAAATGCGCCAGGTCGACCGTGTAACTGCGCACGGTAGAGATCAGCGCAATCCCAAGCGCGAACATCCCGGCGAAGATAATCCCGATGGCAGTGTCTTCTTTGACTCTGGCTCCTTTGCTGAGTGCTCCAATCCCCATCGAGGTCAGGATGGCGGTGCCCATCCCCCACCAGAAGAGCGATCCCCGGGTACCGCCGACCAGGTAACCCAGCGCCACCCCCGGCAGGATGGCATGGGACAGGGCATCGCCGAAGAAAGCCATGCCGCGTAGCACCATATAGGTGCCGACCGTAGCGCACACCACACCCACCATCAGCGTCGCCAGCAGGCCGCGCACCATAAACGGGTAGTTCAGCGGGTCGAGCAGCAGAGCTACCAATGGGATCATCCAGGAACCTCGTCGCAGCATGTATCGCTGAGAGCCAGCAATTCGTCTCCTGCGCCGACCAGACGCAGGTGCCCGCCGTAAGCTGCCACCAACCGCTCTGGGGTGAAGATGTCTGTGGGTTTACCGTACCCGATCAGGCTTCGGTTGAGCAACATAACCTGTTCGAAGCGGTCGGTGGCTAATTTTAAATCGTGCATAGCGATCAACACCGTGACACCCTGTTGGCCGAGTCCGTCCAGGATTTCAAAGATGCCTTCCTGAGAGGGCACATCCAACCCGGTGAGCGGCTCGTCCATCAGCATTAACTCAGCTTCCTGCGCCAGGGCGCGGGCGATGAACATCCGCTGCTGCTCGCCTCCGGAAAGCTCCCCGATTTGCCGGTTGGCCAGGTGACTCAACCCAACCACCTCCAGCGCATGGTGAACGTGATCCCAATCCCGGGCGCGCGGCCAGCGCAAAAGGCCGAGTTTTCCGATGCGCCCCATCATGACCACGTCAGTCACGACGACCGGAAATTCCCAATCTACCTGACTGCGTTGCGGCACGTAGGCGATACAGATATGGCCGCCCGGCCCCGCTCCAGAAACTTTAACCTCTCCGCTGGTTGCCGGCAGGAGGCCAGCGATCACCTTGAATAGGGTGCTCTTCCCGGCACCGTTTGGCCCGACCACCGCCACGCGTTGGCCGTTATTCACCTGGAAGGAAACCGCCTCCAGGGCTACGCGGCCGTTATAGCGCAGGCTTACTTCGCATAATTCTAGCAGGGGAGATCCGGGCTGGTGAATAGCATGGTGGGGGATCAGGCCAGTTTTGTGTAATTGTTTGGCGATCATTTCAACGCCTCCACGATGGCGGAAACATCGTAACGCATCAAATCCAGGTAGCTGGCTGCTTCTCCACCAGGATCGGTCAACGCATCGGTATACACAGTCACCAGCTGCACGCTGGTATCTGCGGCGACGCGACGCGCCAGGTTGGGTGCAACTGTGGTACCGGTAAAGATCGCCTGAACACCCAGCTCTCGGATCGCGTCCTCCAGGGCAGCCAGCGAAGCTGCTGAAGGCTCGGCAGCCGCGCTGCCGCTGGGGATAACTGCCCCAACCTGCTCAAAGCCATAGCGATTGGCGAAATAACCAAACGTACGGTGGTCGGTGACTAGCTTGCGATTGGCCGGCGGGATTAGGGTAACTTGCTCTTCGATCCAGGCGTCCAGCTGGTGCAGCTCCGCCCGATATGCCTCGGCGTTGGCGGCATACTGCTCTGCATTGGCTGGATCGAGGTCGCTCAACTCCCGCTCGATGTTTTGGGTCCAAATCAGGACATTTTGCGGGTTAAACCACACATGCGGATCGGCAGTTTCGCTTCCGGCGGAGCCAGCTGCGGTATGGTCATCTGTCATCTGGAGCAGCTCGACTCCGTCCGAGGCAGAGACCACTTGTGTCGCACCCGCGGTTTCCAGCAACCGCTCCAGAAATCCTTCCAGCCCGGCGCCGTTGATGAAAACCAGGTCAGCCTCCGCCACCGCGATCACATCCTGGGGAGCGGGTTCAAAAGTATGCGGATCAGAACCGGCTGGCAGCAATATGCTCAGCTCGATCGCCTCTTTCCCGATTTGCCTGACGATGTCGCCCAGGATAGTTGTGGTCGCGATTACCTTTATTTTGCGTGTTGTGATTGCGGCCGGCGCGGGCGATTGGGTCACTGCCGGCGTGCAGGCCTCCAGGAAAATAGACATTGCCAGGAGTAATATTGCCAGCCTATGAAAGCGAGCGATTATCTGGCCAGATACCTGGATCACAAAGGCGATTCTTCTGCTTTGTTCACTTACCTGCGGGAGGTTGAATCCCTAAGGTGTGACTGTCGGGCTGGCTGGATTGGTTGCCGCCGGCGTCAGCGTGGTAGACAGCCCAGGGGTCCTGGTTGGGACTGGAGTGGCGATGTTGACCGGGATGACCAATAGCTGGCCGACGAAGATCTCGTTGGCGTTATTCAGTGCCTTGTTTTCCTTCAGAATGGCATCCACGGTGCTGTTAAAACGGATTGCGATCAGCTCCAGGCTATCGCCAGGGGCGACAATGTATTCGATCGTGCCGCGCCAGCCAGTGGGGATTGGCGTGGGCGTGTCCAATGACAGGTCAGGAGGTGGGATCAATATTTCGTCGCCGACGCGGATGATGCTCTCATAGGTGAGTTTGTTGAGCGCCATAATCACCAACACCTCGACATTGAATTTCGTGGCAATGGCGTCGAGTGTGTCGCCCTCCTCGATTTTATAAACGAAGGGGCCAGCGGCTGTGGCCGTTAACGTGACCGTCGGCGTCAAGGTTTCTGTAGGGGTTGCGGTCGAGGTAGCTGTGACGGTGGCGGTTGCTGTTGCGGTCGCCGTCACCGTGGGTGTGAAAGTCGGTGTGGCAAACAATGCGAACGCCGGCGGATTTGGCCCTCTCAGCCACTGGATGAGCACCACGATGCCTACCGCGACGAGCACAATCGCAAGTCCGCCGATCAGGAAAGGCATGGACTGCTGGCGCTTCTTGCGGTATGAGTCGATGACATCCTGTGCCGAATCTTTATCGCTCATATTGTTTCCTTTTCCTATTGCCCGCCTTTTGAGCAGGTTTATTTAAGTGATTTTACTCTATTTTTTGAAAGCGCGCCGAAAGTCGCGTACCATGCAAAATGCCTGAAATTTGTCGCCCAATCATTCCGATCTCCAGCGAGGGATCCCTGATACCACGCTAGATCGCCAGATCTTCTTCGCAAATGGTTATAATTGCCTCTCAATATCATTTCTTCGAGGAGTCTTCTATGCGCATTGCTGTGTTCGGCGCCGGTGGCGTAGGCGGGTACTTCGGGGGACGCTTAGCTTTTTCCGGAGAAGAGGTGTTCTTCATTGCCCGGGGGGAGCATTTACACGCCATGCAGGTGGATGGTCTACGTGTGGACAGCCTCCAGGGCGACTTTCTGCTGCAGCCGGTACAAGCTACGGACGATCCCCGGCAGGTGGGGCAGGTGGATGTGATTCTGGTCGCGGTAAAAGCCTGGCAGGTGGTTGAAGCAGCCCAGTTTATGCTTCCCATGATTGGTTCCACAACCTTTGTCGTCCCCGTGCTAAACGGCGTTGAAGCCCCCACCCAGCTGGCCGAAGCCCTCGGAGAAGAGCGGGTGTTGGGTGGGCTCTGTCGTATCTCCAGCCTGATTGCCGGCCCAGGCCATATCCGCCACGTAGGCATTGAACCGTATATTGCCTTTGGAGAACTGGATAACCGGTCCAGCCAACGTTGCGAACGCCTGAAAGCGGCATTTCAACGCGCCAGGGTCTCGGTCGAGATTCCAGCAGATATTTGGGCGGCTATCTGGGATAAATTCTTGTTCATCGCCTCGCTGAGCAGCGTTGGGGCGGTCACGCGCGCTCCGGTGGGCGTGATGCGCAGTCTGCCCGGTACGCGCCGGCTGCTCGAGCAAGCGATGGGCGAGATCATCGCTGTGGCACAGGCACACCAGGTAAGCTTGCCGGTCGATGCAGTAATCAGGAAGCTGGATTTCATCGATCGCCTTCCAGAAGACACCCAGGCTTCAATGCAGCGCGACATCCTGGCGGGTCGCCCTTCGGAATTGGAGGCGCAAACCGGTGCAGTGGTGCGGCTGGTAAGGGCGCGCGGCGTTCCAACGCCGGTGATTGCATTTCTCTACGATAGTCTCTTGCCCCAGGAACTTCGGGCGCGCGGGGAAATTTAAGGTATGTAGCGCACGATACTGCACCCTTGAGACAGCGTTTGCGCCGGATCGGGCCGCCGGCCGGCGAGCAGGGCTTCCACAGCCATTCGCAGATAATTCTGGGTTGGCCTGCGCTGCCTAAAGGTCACGTCGTCGAAAGCTCCCTGGTAGCGCAGGATTCCGTCCTGGTCGATCAGGAACAGTTGGGGGGTCGTCTGGGCGCTGTACAGGTCGGCGACCTGGTAGTCGGCATCGATTAACACCAAAGGCAAGCCGCGCTGCCCGGCCGCCCGTGCCAGTAGTGCTGGGCTCTCGTTGACATTAGACGCGATGGGCAACAAAGTCGCAGCGCCTCCCCAGGATTGGGTAAGCGCTAATAGCTGCGCGTCAATCCGCTCGCACCAGCCACATTCCGCCGACCAGAAATTGACGATAGCGATCCGGCCGCGCCCTTCTGCTAGTGAATGGGCATGGCCGGCTAAATCAGGTAGAGTGAATTCCGGCGCTGGCTGGCCGATCGGGATCATAGTATCCATCACAGGCATTCATTATATACCAGAGCAGGCCTGCTCGGAAACGTTTCCAATGAATGGTAGAATGAGCGCCATGAAGCGCTGGCAATTCTGGCTGGGAGTGAGCATCTCCCTGGGTTTTCTGTATCTGGCCTCGCGCGGCCTCCAGCTGCAGGATGTATGGGGTGCGCTCAAGGGGGCAAATTACTGGTGGTTACTGCCTGGCGTGGCGGTATATTTCCTCGCCGTATGGGCGCGCGCCTGGCGTTGGCACTATCTCTTGCGCCCGGTGAAACCTGTTTCCACACGCACCATGTTCCCGATCGTCACCATCGGTTACATGGGTAACAATATTTACCCGGCTCGGGCAGGCGAGGTATTGCGGGCGGTGATCCTCAAACGCCGCGCAGCCGTGTCGATCCCCGCTTCCCTGGCAACTATCATTGTCGAGCGCGTCTTTGACGGGGTGGTGATGCTCGCCTTTGTGTTCTTAAATTTGCCCGAGTTAGCCCGTTTGCAGGCCGATTCAGGTTTTGTCGGGAACATCCAGACCCTGGCTTTATGGGGAACGGCGGCATTCACCGGCTGCCTGGTTCTTTTCCTTTGGATGGCGATGTTTCCGCTGCAAGCCAACCAGATTGTGGAGTGGTTAGCACAGCGCCTGGTACCCCAGCACTTCCGGGAGCGTCTGTTGGGGCTGGCCCAGCGTTTCTTGTCGGGTTTGGCGTGCCTGCGCTCACCACGCGATTCCTTGATGGTCTTCATAACTTCCGTGCTGATCTGGCTGCTCGAGACAGGCAAGTATTGGTTTGTGATGCGCGCCTTCTCTTTCCAGGTCAGTTTCTTCACGCTGATGCTGATCAACGGTATTGTCAACCTGGCGACAACCATCCCCTCCGCTCCCGGATACATCGGGACCTTTGACGCCCCGGGGATCGCCGTATTATCAGCTTATGGCATCGATAAGGCGATCGCTGCCGGGTACATTTTGGTGCTGCATGTCGCCCTGTGGGTGCCGATCACTGCCCTGGGAGCTTATTACATGGCCCGCGAGGGTATCCGCTGGCGGGAAGGGATGGAAAACCTTGACGAAGATAGACCAAGGACGAAAGACCCAGGCAGGGAGGTCAAGGTAAGGTGAGGATTGCCATAATCGGCGCCGGGATCGGGGGTCTGGCTGCAGCCTATGACCTGGCGCGCGCCGGTCACCAGGTGACGGTATACGAATCTAGCCCCACCGTGGGCGGGTTGGCGGGCGGCTTCCAAGAGCAGCACTGGGAATGGTCGCTTGAAAAGTATTACCACCACTGGTTCGCCACCGACCGCCATATCTTAGGCCTGATTCGTGAATTAGGATGGGAGGATCGGGTGCTCTTCCCGCGCCCCTACACAGTGATGTATCACAACGGGAAGTTCTACCCCTTTGATTCGATCTTGAAGATGGCCTTGTTCCCGGGGCTAGGTTGGGGGATTGACAAAATCCGCTTTGGGTTGGTGGGGCTGTACTTGCGCCTGACGAATAATTGGGGACCATTAGAAAAAACGACAGTGGATGCCTGGATGCGCAAATGGGCCGGGGAGCGTGTTTATGACAAGATGTGGCAACCGCTGATCGTCGGCAAGTTTGGACCGCACCATAAAGAGGTTAACATGGCCTGGCTGTGGGCGCGCTTGAAATCCCGCACAACCCGCCTGGGAACTTTCCTGGGCGGCTTTCAGGCCTTCGCCGACGCTTTCGCCGGGCGCCTGCAAGAAATAGGGGTGGTGATCAACCTCTCGACCTCGGTGCAGCGCATCTCGATCGATGCAGCCGGTGGAATGGCTGTGGAAATCGCCGCGAGTAGGCAGCGTTACGACCAATGCCTGGTGACGACCTCTCCAGCGCTGCTGGCCCGTCTGGCCCCAGAACTTCCCCAGGCTTACCTGGAGGGCTTGCTCAGGCTGAGAAGCATGGGGGCAGTGGTTATGATTCTGGCTTTAAAGCATCGGCTTTCCGAAGAAGGCTATTATTGGTTCAATATCCCCAAGGCGGCTGGTTTCCCCTTCCTGGCGCTGGTCGAGCACACCAACTTCGTCTCCCCGCAACACTTCGGCGGCGACCATCTCATCTATTGTGGAGATTACCTCGATCCAGAGCATGAATACTTCCGCTTGAGCCAGGCAGAACTGCTGGAACGCTTCTTGCCGGTGTTGCCGCGTTTCAATCCAAAGTTCACCCCCGATTGGGTGCGTAAAACCTGGCTCTTTCGCACTGCTTACGCCCAGCCCATCCCGGAGGTAAACCATTCGCGCAACATCCCCGCCCTGCGCACACCCCTCCCAGGCCTATACTTCGCCAGCATGAGCCAGGTCTACCCGTGGGACCGGGGTACAAATTTCGCCGTGGAGATTGGGCGCAGGGCAGCTGGGATGATGATCGAGGAGAGTCATTAAATCCAGTTGCCAGCAAGGGGGAAATCCATTTCCCTAGATTCCGGGCTTCCTCACAATCACTTCATTCGCCGGCGTAGCTTGATCAGCAGGGCAGTTGTCAGCAGGATCGTCTCGGCGCCAGCCGTGATGGCGAAAGCCGTGGGGACAGCGATTATCCCTATTTGTGGAATGAGGGCTGCCATCAGCGCCGCGCGGCCGATCAGCTGCAGCGTGTTGGTCACGAGTGGAGTACGCGTATCGCGCAGGGCGATCAGGCCGCGCGTAACCAATTCTGTAGCCACATATGCAGGCAAACCAAGGGCATACACAGTCAGAACAGAATTGGTCAGGTCCCCGGCGACAGCGTCGAACTTGCCGCGCTCGAACAGGATCTCGATGACCGGCCGGCCGAGCAGGATCAGACCCAATAAGGCAGGGACGGCTAAGCCAATAGCGGCTGCCAGTGATCGAAGCAATGAACGTCGCATCTGCCCGTACTCCTCAGCTGCCGCGTGTCCCGCCAGGCGTGGGAAGGCCGCCTGCCCGATCGCCTGGCCTAACAGGGCGATGGGCAATCCCACCAGTAGCCAGGCGTTATACAACGCCGGTAGCCCTGATAGCTCGGCCGCCTTGGAGGCGAAGGCCGTGTCGACGATGAAGCCGGCGTAATTGATGCTTACCGACAGGCCGTTGGGGATGAGCAAGCGGACGATCTCGCGCAATCGTTCGTTGAACAAGTCCCAGACCGGGTAAACCCTGGCGCCTTGCCCGGTCAAGCCAGGGAGCAGGATCAACACCTGCAATAATGCACCAGCGACGACGCCCAAGGTAGGGCCAAAGATGCCTACTTCAGGGAAAAAACGGGCTGCCTGGATACCCCCGATCAAGGCGAGGTTATGTCCCAATACGGATAGAGCAGTGGGGACGAACTGGTTGCGCCCATTGAGCACCGCAGTCGCCACACTGCCCACCGCCAGGATCAACGGTTGGATCAGCATGATCTGGGTCAGTCGGATGGTCAGGCTGCCGGTTTCGGCGTCAAATCCGGGGGCGAGCAATTTGGTGACGAAGGCAGGCGCGAAGATCTCACCCAGGAATACTATCAGCGTAAAGACAGCCAGCAAGGTAGTCAGCACCAGATTGGTCAGGCGCCAGCCCGCTTCCTTTCCCTCAGAGCGGCTGGTGCTCAACAGAACCGGGATCATCGCGCTGGAGAGCGCGCCACCAGCGATCAAGCTGAACAGTGTATCCGGCAGGCGGAACGCGGCGTAATAAGCATTGGCCTCCATACCGGTGCCAAATTGGGCATTGAACAGCACTTGCCGCAATGCTCCCAGCAAGGCAGAGGTGAAGAACGAGGCCATCAAAACGAAGCTGGCTTCGGGGATGCTCAGCTCGCGCGAGTACAATCCAGCCAGCTGGATGCGCGGCAGCCGGGGGACCACGACCTGCCAACGAGGGGCAGCGGCCGGTGTGGCGCGCAGCGGTTCGAGCACCTCCGTAGCCTGCACGCTGCCCATCCAGGCGCTTTCAGCCATGGCCGCGTACCCACCCAGTCTTAGGGGTGTTTCTTCGCTTGCTCCAGTGGTTTGACCCAGGGTAGGTGCAATGGCTGCCATCTAATCCTCCAGGAAAAATTTATTGAGAGGCAAGGGCGTTTTTTAGAGATGAGTACGAGATGGCCAGCTCTTCCTCCACCTGAGCCAGCAATGGGCTGTTCGCGTCCTTGTCTGAATTAACCCAGCGGTCCGAATAAAGCATGCCTTGGGCGCGGTGGAAAGCAGCTGGCTGTAATCGCTCAGTTGGAAGGTTGTAAACCTCCTCGTACAATCTCAACAAGGCGTCCACCAATTCCTGGTTATCTTCCTGGGCGAACAGCTTGCGGTGGATTACCCACCAGTTTACTTCCCAATGCGCTGTCCGATCGATATTAAAGTCAGCATGGTGGATCTTTTTGACGAAAGCGTAAAAGCGCTGGACGTATGCCTCAGCAGTAGGAATATCGTTGTCTGGAAACGGTGCGGCGGCGATCTCAGCCCGGGCGATTAGGTAAGCCCCGTAAACCGCCTGAAAAAAAGATAAATGGAAAAATTCTTTGACCATGCTTACGGATACGAGTAGCAGCTTCAGCCAATCCTTCTGATAATATGCCACGTAGTTTTCTTTTTCGAAATGGGCTACCAGGCGCGGATCGAATCGGCCGAGTGAGTCCCTGGCATTCATGACCGGGTCTGGATTTCCTTCAAAGTGAAATAGCCTACCAATTGCCACCTCCCCCACCACCATTTCAGGTGCGCCTTCCCCATGTACAGTCCTTCTGCTACCTGTACCAGTTCGTCCAGCACGCGGCGAATGGTCCACAGGGGGTTTACTTTCAGGTCGTAATCGATCTTGAGCACCTGCCGGTCTGGGTCACTTAATCCTGGGGCGACGTAAGTTTGGAAGGTGAAGGCGCGATAGGTTTCGGGGGTATCGTTGACGTAATCATGGTAGAGCGGCCAAAAAACGTGGGCCAGAAACAGGGAGTTGCGCCCGAAGATATTGTCGCCTGAGGCGCGGACCGCGATAAATGTCTTGCCTTTCCAGGGCATCCAGTTGGAGGCGATCCGTTCGGCCAACCAGGTCAGACCCGGGGCCACATCCAATGCAACCAATTCACCCCTATATACGCCGTTTAGCAGCTGCTCAGGAGCAGTCCCGGCGCGAAAGATATCATTCAGTGAGGCCAATGCATGCTCTCGCTCACTATTTAACCAGGACTGCGCCGAGCGGATATGTGTAAGCACTGAATCTGCACTGCCATCTCGCTGTGGAGTGAAATGGGGGATTGAAATACTTTCCATTTTGTTCACGGTTCGATAGCTCTCCATCGTCCACCGGTAAGGATGGCGAGGCGGATAGGATCAAGTGGGTCATCGATGACGGCAAATTCCAGGAATGGCTTTCCGACCGAGTTCATACCCTTACGTATTTCGTACGTGACGATCC
>Ga0209341_10003516_pt1 | contig 14613 bp, 14 predicted proteins | sample RifCSP13_2_FD_184020 | JGI IMG/M metagenome (GOLD analysis project Ga0209341, IMG submission 184020) | Soil microbial communities from Rifle, Colorado - Rifle CSP2_sed 13_2 (SPAdes) (version 2) | ecosystem: Environmental > Terrestrial > Deep subsurface > Rock core/Sediment | place: Rifle...
ATGCGCGCGCTCAACGCCGGCGCCCCCGCCACCTGCTTCAAGATCAACCTCGACGCCGGCCACGGCGGCGCCTCCGGCCGCTACGACTACCTCCGCGAGATCGCGTTCGACTACGCGTGGGTGCTCAGGGAGCCGCAGCTCTAAGGTGCAGCCGCTCCGGAGTCAAGCTGACAGCGTTGAGCTTGACGAAGGAGACCAGTAGATTCCTGGGTCGGCGGACGCTATATTCCCTTCTCGTAATAGTTCACTGTGAATCCGAGCTGCTTGAGCTTCCGGACCGCGAAGTGAGCTATGAAATCTGCCGGGGTTACCCTCGGAGTCGTTGAATTGACGAGGTTGGCCGCTTCCATAAGCACTTGCTTCACTGGATACTCCTTGCCCGAGACGACCACGCTCCACTTCTGAATGGGCTTCGGTTCGATTCTTTGAGACGCCAACACAACCTCCTCCCTTCTCACCGCTTGTAGCCGGGCGTTCGCCATGGGCTTCCCTCCTGTTCGGCGTGTATGGTCAAACACCTATTTTTTCTACTATACTTATTCTACCTATTTCTGTCAATCTAAATCGACGTGTCCGCTTGCATTGCCCTGGCTAGCCATGTAGTATTCCCTTGGTGGGAACTAAATATTCATTCCCAAGACGAGGAACCTTATGGATTGGCCGCAGCCGTGGAAATAGTTGGCCGACTGAGACTCGACCAGTTGGCCACGAAGCATCCCGATGCGCGGCAAGCCGTAAACGCATGGATCACCGAGGTAGCGGAAGCTCATTGGCGGACGCCGTCGGACCTGAAAGCCCGCTTTCCGCGCGCGAGTTTCCTTGGTGACAACCGGGTCATCTTTGACCTGAAGGGGAACAAGTACCGTTTGGACACGACGATTGCGTATCAAAGGGAGATCGTCGTGGTAAGGCGCGCGGGAACTCACGCGGAGTACTCGAAGTGGGACTTCTAAAGGGGGTGAGGGAAAGTGACAAAAATCATCAAGACAGAATCTGAATACTCGTCTGCTCTCGAAGAGGTCGAACGTTTGGCGGAACGAGATCCAGTAGAAGGAACGCCCGACGCTGACAGACTGGAGCTTCTCGCTCTCCTGGTGCGCAACTACGAGCACAGCAAGAGTCAGCCTCAACTTCCGGATCCTATTGAGGCGATTCGTTTCCGAATGGACCAGCAGGGACTCACTCAGCGCGATCTTCTTCCCTATATCGGCAGCCCGAGCAAGGTATCTGAGGTGCTTTCTGGGAAGCGCCCTTTGACACTCTCAATGATTCGGGCACTTCACCGGGGTCTCGGCATTCCAGCTCAAGCCTTGCTCCAGCACCGTCCTCTCGAACTCTTAGAGGATCAAGATGTTGAGTGGAGCCGATTCCCAATACGAGAGATGATCAAGCGCGGCTGGATTCAAGATACAACTCTTAGTGTGAAGGATAGTGCCGAGGAGATAGTCCGCAGGTTCCTGTCCCCGCTTGAGCCCACGGGGCCAAGCCATGTCTTGTATAAGACGACGAGCCACATCCGTTCAGCACGGGCGATGGATAAGTACGCCCTAAAAGCTTGGACTGCCCGAATTCAGATACAGGCGCGATCGCTTCCCTCGCTCAAACCATACCGGCCGGGTACAGTTTCACCTGACTTCATGCGGGAGGTGGCGCAGTTGAGTTGGTCTGCTCGCGGTCCGCTTCTGGCCCGAGAGTATCTCGAGAACCATGGGATTCCCCTGATCGTAGAACGACACTTGTCCAGAACTCATCTAGACGGCGCTGCTCTCCTTATCGAAACTGAGAGGCCGGTAATCGCTCTCACGTTACGCTATGACCGTTTGGATAACTTTTGGTTTTGCCTAATGCATGAACTTGCGCACATTGGACGGCATCTTTCGGGAGCCGGGGATAGCTTCTATGACGATCTTGACTCAGGCGGTGACAATGATCCGCGAGAACGAGAGGCGGATCAGCTTGCCGGTGAAGCTCTGATACCGGAAGACGCCTGGGAAAACAGCCCGGCAAGGAATCTCAGGTCACCGGAGGCTGCGCAACATCTGGCAGAACGGCTCCGGATACATCCGGCAATAGTTGCGGGTCGTATGCGATTTGCCTCGTCCAATTTCCGAGTCTTGAATCAGATGGTTGGGACAGGCGAGGTCCGAAATTGTTTTCCAGAGATCGAGTGGCCGCGCCCTGAATAGGGAGAATTAGCATGTTTGACTATCGACACTACGTACCCGTTCTTCGGTGGAAGAGAGCTGAATGGGTCGCGCTGAGAAATCTTACGCCTCAGACGCGAGCCGGCATGACACCTCTGGTTGAGATCACGCCCCGAGGTTTTGAACCAGAGGACCCTGACTGTGGAATGAACCTCGATAAAAAGCTCCCCAGGCATGCCGAGAGAATTGCGGAGAACTGGGGTAACGGCAGGCTTTTCCTCGACCTCTCCCTTCTTGATCCTAGAGTGCGTACGACGTCGGGCGAACATCCGCTCGTGGTTCTCTTCAATGCGGGCAGATTGAAAGGTCTCTCAATGGTTCCTGTCACTGGGTTTTCTCAAGGTTGGGCATATCAGGAGGCCGTACGCGATGTGGCGGATGACGACGGGCAGGGGGTCTGTGTGCGCATTCGCAAGGATGACCTGACTCGGGCCGGACTGGCGCGAGAACTGAACGACCTGCTGGTGGGGCTGAGGGTATCTAGGAATGAAGTCGATCTAGTCGTGGATCTTGGTTTCGCAAGCGACTCCGGTCCGGGTGCGGAGTCGATCGCTGGCCGGCTGCAGGCCATCGATGAGTGGCGCAGCTTCACAGTTGTCGCTGGGGCGCTGCCTAAGGACTTGACTGGGTTCTCCGTCGGCCAACACCTTGTTGCTCGAACGGAGTGGAAATGGTGGGTGGCGGAGCTTGCAGCTCAGACCGGCCGGCGCACGAGAATGCCCACTTTTGGCGACTATACGATCCAGCATCACATTTTCTCTGAGCCTCAGGCCGGAATGAACGTTAGTGCGAGCATTCGCTATACCACGCCAGATCATTGGCTCGTGTTGCGCGGTGAGGGTCTACGGAACAAGAACAGCTCTGGATACGCACAGTACCCGGCGAGTGCTCAGTTGCTTTCTGGGCAGAAGGAGTTCTGTGGACCAGACTATAGCTACGGAGACGACTACATCTACAAGATGGGTTCACAACAAAGCTCGACTACGGGAAGTCCAGAAACGTGGCTTCGGGCTGGCATAAACCACCATTTGACGTTCGCCGTGCGACAAATTGGACAGACTCTCGATCTTCCAGTGGGCGAGGCCTAGTACTGACTTTGGGGACTCAGTAGCGCGGATACACCGAGAGCTCTGAAGGCAAGTGAGGATAGACATGCAGAAAACTGCCCCCGCCCGTTGGACGTGTAGTTACTTCTTCGTACCCTTAGCTGCTGAAGCGATCTCATCATCGAGCTTGAAATACTGGGCTTCAATATGTGTACACAAACCATCAATGCCAGGATAGAGTGAGGCGGCACTGAAGCCCCATACCGCAAGCTGTCGTCGGATTGTCGGGAACGCCACCGCCGGTATCAGGAGCTTTCTAAGCGCGCTCTTGTAGTGGATATTCTTCTCTAGGGGAATGAAACCCTTCTTATCATCCATATACTTGTGCACCGTGAACCATCCTGCCTGAGATACGATCCTGTTGGTGATATGTCGAGGTTGAAAGATTTTCGTGCGGCCACCCTCGAAAGGGCTGAATTGCAGGACATTAGTCACATAGTCTGCCGGGTCTGTCCGGAATACCCAGACAACTCCCGGAGTGTCATCGACGGCTGGTTTTTCAACCGCGAACCAGAGGGCAGCCAACGGGTTTGCTGACCAATCAAGCAACCTAGTGGCTAGACCATGGTGTTGCGCCAACGCTAACCAATCCCAATCGGTTTCTGGCTGAAACGATAGGAACGGGATAACCTGACGCTGAAAGTCGTCCATCATTCTGCGCTCGACTGGCAGACGGTCAAGTCCAGGGCGCAAATTCAGGCGAGCGAACCGCGGTCGAAGTGGTTTATCCTCCCGTTGCCCGCGATAGAGAAGTCCGTCTGCCTGACAGTTCTTGCTGAGGTGCGTTGTGTACTCGAGAAGTGATTTGATGGTCGAGGCTGTGCTGTCCTGTTTCATGTTCTGCACGTCCTTCCTGGTTTAGCGCCAGCGCGGCAAAGGTCGTGACCGCTATGATCGCCCCGCCAGCTCAGGATCGCAGCACCTGGCCCGCGGCCGCGCCGGTGAGCTTGCCGTCGGCCCAGGTCACCGCGTCGTTGACCACTGTGTACTCGACGCCGCGTGATGGCATGACCATGCGCTTAGCGCCGCCGGGCAGGTCGAAGCGGCGCTCGCCGCGGGTGGTCGAGCCGATGCGGGCGGGGTCGAAGATGGCGACGTCTACAGTCAGGCCGGGGCCGAGGCGGCCGCGGCCCTTGACGCCGAAGACCTCGGCCGCGTCTGAAGTCAGCCGGCGCACGCCTTCCTCGATCGTCAGCGCCTGGCGCTCGCGCACCCAGGTGCCGAGGAGATACGTCGGGTAGCCCGCGTCGCACAGTATGTCGACGTGCGCGCCGCCGTCGCCCAGCGCCACCAGCACGCTGTTGTCGTTCAGGATCTCGGTCATGCGGTCGACCCGCGTGTTGAACGAGGCCATGGTCAGGTCCAGCCAGGCATCGACTACGCGTGGGTGCTCGGCAAGTGAGCTGGCGGTGCCCCCGCCGTCGGGGCGAGCATGGCCACCGCCTTCGAGCGGAGCGCGTCGGGTAGGGGAGCCGGACGCCGCGCCTCCCGGTCGAAGTGCACGCCGGACTGCTCGAGCGTCGCGAGCTGCTCGCCCGTGCGGACGTTCGTCAACCGGTGGAAGAGCCTGAGCGACGAGTTGCCGACGTGCACGAGCGCGCTCCGGACGCGCACGAGGTCGCCTGATCGGAGCGGCCCGGCGATGGCAAGCTGGAACTCGAACGTGGAGAGCCCGCGCTGCTCGGCGCGCATGTAGGCCGGGGTCATGCCGAAGGCCGCCATGAGGTGGCCGCCCGAGGCGGAGAAGCGGTGGATGTAGTGCTGGAGCGCGCTCCGGCCGAGGAGGCTCATCTCCGACGGCTTCACGGTATCGAGGGCCCCGTCGATGAAGCCCTCGTCGCCCTGCGGCTGCGGCCGGCGCTCGCGCGGCGGCTCCTGCCAGTCGACCCGGTGCGCCTCGGCCGCGCGTCGCGAGGCCGCCGCGAGGGGAATCGGCTCTCCCATTGCCAGGCCGACGTGGGCGACGCGCTGCTCGACCGTCGTGCAGAGGACGCCTGAGCCGGAGTCGAAGAGCTTGTGGCCGAGGACGAGCGCCGCGTCCTCGACGGCGAGCACCCCGCTCCGGACGTGATAGATGTCGCCGCCGCGGAGCTCCCTCTGATAGCGCACGAGGCAATCTGTGGTGGGGCAGCCCCGGCCTTCGCTCCGCACGTACGTCGGTCCGAGCCCGAGCGCTTCCAGGAGCACGAAGCCGGCATCCTCGATCCGCTGATGATAGTAGGCGACCGTGAAGTGGCCGACGTGGTCCACTTCCCACGCGGTCACGATGCCTCGGCAGGTCTCGATCATGGGAGCCAGGCCGTTCTTGATCAGCAGATCGTAGCTCATAGGCCGCGATCCTACCACACGGACCAACCGGCAACGCGCTATGCTCTTCCCCCATGAAGCCGCGCGTCATCATCATCAGTATTGATGGCTTCGCCGCCTTCTACTGGCGGGACCCCGCGGTGCGGGCCCCTGTGCTCCGCCGGCTCGCGGAGCGCGGTGCGCTGGCTGCCGGCATGGAGACCGTGTTCCCGAGCACCACGTGGCCGACCCACGCGAGCCTGGTGACGGGTGTCAGCCCGCGCGCGCACGGCGTCGTCGCCAACCACATCCTGAACCGCACGACGCTGGCGCCGGAGGACCTGACCGGCGATCCCATCTACGACGCGCCCGCCCTCCTGCGCGCTCAGACCGTCTACGACCGCGCGCATGCGGCGGGCCTCCGGACAGCGGCGATCGACTGGCCCGCCACCCGCAACGCGAGAACGCTCGACTTCAATCTGCCGTTCTTCAAGGACCAGCAAGTGTTCGAGACACAGACCGCGCGGGGTGTGTGGGAAGAGCTCCGCGCGCTCGGCTACCCGCTGCAGCGGCAGGGCGAGTGGGCCCAGCTCCCCAAGCGCTTTTACAAGGACGAGATGGTCGGCAGCGTCGCGGCACACGTGGCGCGGCGGCATGAGCCCAACCTGCTCCTCGTCCACTTCCTCTGCGTTGATAGTTTCCAGCACCTCTACGGGCCGCGATCGCCGGAGGCCTATTGGGCCATCGAGTATGTTGATGGTCTCATCGGCCGGTTCCTCGCCTCGTTGCCCACTGCTGTCGTGGATCAGACAAGCGTGTTCGTGGTCTCGGACCACGGCTTCCTGCCCTCCACGCGGGAGATCCGTCCGAACGTCCGGCTGCGTCGCCTCGGCGTTCTCCGCGAGGCGCGCTTCGTCATGAACCACGGGGCCGGCGCGCTCTACCGCCTCGACGGCGACGAGCGAGCGCTGGAGGAGGTCGCGCGAGAGGTCGAAAAGATGGAAGGCGTCAGCGGGATGTGGTCAGCCGGGGACTACCCGGCCCTCGGTCTGCCGGCGCCCGCGGATCACCCGCAGGTTGCCGACGTGATGTTCGAGGCTGCGCCCGGCTATTCTTTCGGCGACGCTGCCGAGGGCGATGAGGAGCACGGCGCGCCGAAGTACCTGGGCACCCATGGCCAGCGCCCAGCCTATGCCGACAACGCCGCGTTCTTCCTGGCCGCGGGCGCCGGGATCGCGCGGGGGCGCGAAATCGCACAGATCAAGAGCCGCGATGTCGCGCCGACGGTGGCGCGGGTGCTCGGAGCCGACATGGGGGCCGTCGAAGGCAGTGTGCTCGAGCAGGCGCTGGCATGAGACTCGCGGGCAGCACGGAACCCTCGCCCCCGCCTCGGGGGAGAGGGTAGGGTGAGGGGGCTCGCATGAGACTCGCGAACAAGACGGCACTGATCAGCGGCGGCGCGCGCGGCATGGGCGCCGTCGAGGCGCGGCTGTTCGTTCAGGAAGGCGCCCGGGTGGTCATCGGTGACGTGCTCGAGGCGGAAGGCCGGCAGGTCGAGGCGGAGATCAGGACCAGCGGCGGCGAGGCCGTCTTCGTCCCGCTCGACGTCACCAGCGAGGCCGAGTGGCAGCGCGCCGTGGCCACCGCTGTCAGCCGGTTCGGACGGCTCGACGTCCTGGTGAACAACGCGGGCGTCGGCGGCGCAGGCCGGCTCGAAGACACGACGGCCGAGGAGTGGGACCGCGTGATGGACATCAACGCCAAGGGCGTGTTCCTCGGCACCAAGGCCGCGATCCCGGCGATGCGACAGGCCGGCGGCGGCTCCATCATCAACATCTCGTCCCAGCTGGGCCTGGTCGGGATGGACGAGAGCAGCCCCCAGTATCAGGCGTCTAAGGGAGCCGTGCGGCTCTTGACGAAGCTGACGGCGCTCCAGTACGCGCGCGAGCGCATCCGGGCCAACTCGGTGCACCCCGGCCCCATCCTCACGCCGATGACCGAGCGGCGCCGGGCGGACCCCGCCGTGTACCAGCGCATGGTGTCGCGCATCCCGCTCGGCCGGTACGGGGAGCCCGACGAGGTCGCCTACGGGGTCCTGTATCTCGCCTCGGACGAGTCCTCGTTCGTGACCGGCAGCGAGCTGGTCATCGACGGAGGCTGGACCGCGCAGTAGCGGGATTATTTTCCGTGCGCAGCCGCCGGGCCAGAGGCACACTACCCGCCGTGGCGGCCCCCCAGACGCGATACGCGCGCAGCGGCGACCTTCACATCGCTTATCAGGTTGTCGGCGATGGACCGCAGGACCTCGTATTCGTCCATGGTTGGATCTCGCACATCGAGCACGTCTGGGAGGAGCCGAGCCTCGCGCGCTTCTTCAATCGACTCGCCTCGTTCACCCGGCTGATCCTGCTCGACAAGCGCGGCACGGGCATGTCCGACCCCGTCCCGCTCGATCGTCTGCCGACGCTCGAGGAGCGGATGGACGACATCCGGGCAGTGATGGACTCGGCGGGGTCCGAACGCGCCACATTGTTCGGCACGTCGGAGGCCGGCGCGCTGAATCTTCTGTTCGCGGCGACGCACCCGGAACGGATAGGCGCATTGATTCTTCTCAACTCCTATGCGCGCATTGCGTGGGCTGAGGACTATCCGTGGGGAATCCCTGCGGAGGCAGGCGCGGAACTGCTCAAGGCGATCGAAGCCAGCTGGGGGGAGGGCGTCCTTTTCGAGGCACTCGTCGCGAGCCAGGCGAACGACCCGGCGATGCGAGCCTGGTGGGCTCGTTACCAGCGCCTTGCGGCGAGCCCTGGAGCGGCGGTCACCCTTCTTCGCCGCGCCTTCGACACCGACGCGCGTGCAGTGCTGTCAGCGATCCGCGTGCCGACGCTGATCATGCACCGCACGGCCGATCCGTTCAGCGGTCCCGAACACGGCCACTACCTCGCTGAGCACATCGCCGGCGCGCGTTTCGTCGAGCTGTCGGGCGCCGATCATTTGCTCTTCGCCGAGGACGCCGACCGGATCATAGCCGAGGTCCGCGAGTTCCTCACCGGCATCCGCGAAGAGTATGAGAGTGAGCGCGTGCTGGCGACAATCCTTTTCGCGGACATCGTAGACTCCACGTCGCGCGCCGCCGCGCTCGGCGACCGGCGCTGGCGTGATCTGCTGGACCGGTATTATGCAGTTGTTCGCGCTGAGCTCGGGCGGTTCCGCGGCCGAGAGATCGACACCGCGGGCGACGGTGTGTTCGCCTCCTTCGACGGACCAGCGCGCGCGATCCGCTGCGCAGTTGCCGTCGCAAAGGCGGTACGCCCGCTCGGCATCACTGTGCGCGTCGGGCTACACACGGGCGAGTGCGAAGTGATCGGGGACAAGGTCGGCGGCATCGCTGTCCACATCGGCGCGCGCATCGCGGCCCGCGCGGGCGACGGGGAGGTGCTCGTTTCCAGCACCGTGCGCGATCTCGTCGTCGGCTCGGGGATCGAGTTCGAGGACCGAGGAGTGCAGGCGCTGAAGGGTGTGCCGGGTGACTGGCGGCTTTTTGCGGTGCGGGCGGCCGCCTAGGTTGGGCTCCCATTACACCAGCGGCCAGGGGTAGCGGTGGCCGCTCTTGTCCTCGGGGAAGCGAGCGTAGTCGGCGAGGGCCTGGGCGCGGACGCGGAGGGCCTGCTGCTCATGGGCGTCGAGGAGATCGGCGAGCGGCTCGGGTAGGCCGTCCTTCACGAAGCGCTTGAGATCCTCCAGCATGCCTTTCGGAATCGGCTCGCCGGCGTAGTCCCAGATGACGGTGCGGAGCTTCATCTCGGTGTGGAAGCAGAGGCCGTTGTCGATGGCGTAGATCTCCCCATCGGCACCGAGGAGGCAATGGCCGCTCTTCCGGTCGGCGTTGTTGGCGACGAAGTCCCAGACGCAGATCTTCTGTAGGCGCTCGCGGTGGTGCGGGTCTTCGCGAAGCGTGAACCAGTGCTGCTCGAACTCGGCCTCGATGAAGAGCTGGAAGGAGCCCTCGCCGTGCGGGCCCTCGCGCACGATGGTGGGCGGCACCAGGCCCCAGCCGAGGGCTTCGGAGAAGAGATAGGCCGCCAGCTCGCGCTTGTAGAGCCGCGGCGGGAAATCCCAGAGCGGGCGCTCGCCGCGCTCGGGCTTGTAGATGGCGCGCGCGCACGTAGAGCCGAGGGTCACCTCAGCGAGGAGCGTCACGTTGCTGGCCCAGGGCATGCGGCCCTTGACGGTAATGGCGCCGTGGGTCAGGAGGTCGAGCGCCTCAGTGGACAACATGGCCGTTGCTGCGCGGGCAGATGTGGCCGGTGGGGTCCATGGGCGAGCTGCAGACAGGGCAGGTAGGGCGGCTGCCCTTCATCAGCTCTTTCGTGCGGGTGGCGAAGGCCTGCGCCTGCTCGCGCGTGATGCGCACGCGCGCTGAGGCGGGCTCCTCGCCCGCGGGCTGGCCCTCCTCTTCCTCCTCGAACAGCTCGTGGGCGTCCACGATGATGCGCTCGTGCTCCTCATCGTAGCCCACGCCCAGGCTGGCGACGATCCACGCGGGCTCGGCGAAGGGGAGCAGGTCCATCTCGGCGGGCACCTTGCCCGTGGGCGGGCCCAGCTTGGTGATGAGGCTGGAGAGATAGCCGCCGAGCGCCCGCACCTGCTCCTTCTCGCACTTGAGCGTGATGAGCCGGCCTGCCTCGCGCGCCTGGAGAAAGAAGACGCGCTCGCCCGGCTTGCCGACGGCGCCGGCGGTGAAGAAATCGGGCCGCTCGAACTCGAAGGATTCGCTCATTTGATGCCGAGGGCGGAGAGATCCCCGTCCATAGAGTTGACGGTCAGCACGGCGGCGCCCGAGGAGCGGTAGGCGATGGCGCTGATGGCGGCCGTGCCGATGACGATGCGCTGAAAGAGGTCGAGGGGGGTGCCGAGGGCGTGGGCGACGGCGGCCTTGATGGGGTCGGCGTGGGAGACGGCGACGATGATCCGGCCCGGGTGGCGAGCGACCATGCGGGCGATGGCGCCCGTGATGCGCGCCTGCATCTCGGTATACGACTCGCCGCCGTCGAAGCGGAAGCCGCTCGGATGCTGCTGGACGGCCTTCCACTCGGGTTTGCTTCCGGCGTCCTTCAGCGCCATGCCCGTCCACTTGCCGATGTCCAGCTCCAAGAGGCCGCGCTCGATGCGGACGGCCATGTTGCGCGCTTTCGCGATGATGGCGGCGGTCTCTCGCGCGCGCTCGAGTGGTGACGAGTAGACGGCGACCACCTTGGGGATCTTGGCGATGCGCGCGGCGGCGGCTTCGGCCTGGCGGCGGCCCTCGTCGGAGAGGTGCAGGCCGCGCGCGCGGCCGGGCAGCTTCACGCCCGTCGTCGGCGTGAGGCCGTGACGCACCAGCAGGACCACGGTCGGCGGCGCGGGCTTCCTGTCCTTCACCGCCCCCTCATCTACTCAGCCCTCGCCTCGCGGCCGAGCCGCTCAGCTCGAACTGCGGCCCTCTCCCCGTCCCCCTCACCCTGCCCTCTCCCAAGAGGCGGGGGCGAGGGAATCCAAGCGACCCCCTCTCCCAAAGACTCCCTCTCCCTCTGGAGGGAGAGGGCAGGGTGAGGGTGGAGGGTACATCGCGCGCTGCCCGTGTTATCCACGCCTACGGGCTTCCTGCATCGCCTGCCAGATGCGCGTGGGTGTCGCGGGCGCCTTGCGGAGCACCACGCCGAACTCGCTGAGCGCGTCCTCTACGGCGTTGACGATGGCGGCCGCGCCCGGGATGGCGCCGCTTTCGCCCACGCCCTTGACGCCGAGCGGGTTGATGATCGAGCGGTGCTCGGTCAGCGCGACGCGGATGTCGGGCACGTCGTCGCACTTGGGAATGCAGTAGTCCATGAAGGAGCCCGTCAGCAGTTGTCCGCTTTCGTCGTAGACCAGCTCTTCCATGAGTCCGGCGGCGAGACCCTGGACGGCGCCGCCCTGGAGCTGGCCCTCGACGATGGCGGGATTGATGGCGCGCCCCGGGTCGTGGACCACGGCGTAGGCCAGCAGGCGCACGCGGCAGGACTCGACGTCCACGTCCACCACGGCGGCCTGTGTGCCGAAGGCCCAGGTGACGGTCCCGGGATAGAAGTAGGTGCAGGCGTTGAGCCCCGGCTCACCGGCCGGCTTCAGTGCCTTGGATTTGACCGCGGCCAGCGCGAGTCGCGCGAGCGTCACGCTCTTGCTCGGCGAGCCGATGACGAAGGCCTCGCCGCGCTCGATGCGGATGTCTTCGGGCGCGGCCTCGAGCAGCTCCGCGGCGACCTGCTGGGCCTTCTGCTTCACCTCGCGCGCCGTCTGGGCGACGGCCGGGCCGGAATTGGCCATGACGCGACTGCCGCCCGTGCCCATGCCGAAGGGGAACTGGCTCGTGTCGCCCGCCATGACGTGCACGTCCTCGAAGTTGGCGCCCAACTCCGCCGCGGCGATCTGCGCCAGCGTGGTCGCGTGCCCCTGGCCCTGCGCCGTCACGCCGATGAAGACGTAGACCTTGCCGCTCGGGTCCACGCGGACGGTTGCGCCTTCGTAAGGGCCCAAGCCTGAGCCCTGCGCGTAGCAGGATACGCCGATGCCGAGGCGCCGCGTGCCGCTCTGGTTCTCCTGCTGGCGCCTGCGCCACCCGTCGTAGCCCAGGATCGCCAGCGCGCGGTCGAACGAGCCGGGGAAGTCGGCGGGATCGTACGCGATCGGCGTGCCGTCCTTGTAGATGAGGCCGGGCTTGTACGGCATCTCGTCCGGGCGCACGAGGTTCTGGTGGCGCAGTTCGACCGGGTCGATGCCGAGGCGGCGCGCGCCGATGTCCATCAGGCGCTCCATGACGAAGTTGGCCTCGGGCCGGCCCGCGCCGCGATAGGCGCCGTTGAGCGTCTTGTTGGTGACCACGCTCTTGCCCTGGCTGCGGAAGTGCGCCACGCGGTAGGGCGCGCAGAAGTGGTTGACCGTGTTGAGCGTGAGTCCCTCGCCCTCGATCGGGTAGGCGCCGACGTCGGCCAGGAAGGAATCGTCCACCGCGACGATGGTCCCGTCGCGCTTGAAGCCGATCTTCGCCTCGTGGACCTGGTCGCGGTCGTGGCCGCTGGTGACGAGGTCCTCGCCGCGCCCGCTGATCCACTTGACCGGCCAGCCGGTCCTGAGCGCGGCGGCCGCGACCAGCATCTCCTCGGGATAGATCGAGCCCTTGGGGCCGAAGCCGCCGCCAACGTCGGGCACCATCACGCGAATCTGCTCGGCGGGCAGCTCGAGCACCGCTGACAGCGAGTCACGGAGGGAGTAGGGGTTCTGAGTGGAGGACCAGACGGTGAGCGTGCCCGTGTCCGCGTCGCGGTACGCGAGGGCGCCACGCGTCTCGATGAAGCCGCCGGCCATGCGCGGGTGGCGGATCTTCTCGCTGACCACGACGTCGCACTGGGCCCAGGCCTTGTCCACGTCGCCGTAGTGGGCGCCCACGGGCAGCGTGGTGTTGTCGGGCCAGTCGTGGATCGGGGGCTTCGCTGTCACGGCCTTTTCAGTATCCGAGGCGACGGGCAGGGGCTCGTACTCGATCTCGACCGCCTGCGCCCCGTCGGCCGCCGCATAGGCGCTCTCGGCCAGCACGACGGCGACGGCCTCGCCCACGTAGCGGACGCGCTCGTGGGCGAGGATGGGCACCGTGAAGGTGCGGCCCTTGTACTGGCCGCCGTAGGCCGCGGGCATGGAGCGCTTGATCTCGGGCAGATCGCTCGCCGTCCACACCGCCGTCACGCCGGACAGGGCCTTGGCGGCCTCGACGCGTATCTTGATGATGCGGGCATGAGCATGGCGGCTCCTCACCACGGCCATGTGGAGCAGGCCGGGGCGGGAGAGGTCGTCCACGAAGCGGCCGGCGCCCGTGATGAGCCGCCGGTCTTCTTTGCGCCGGGGCGAAGCCCCGATCAGCTCCTGGGCCGAGGTCACACGGGGAGTTTATACGGGCGCGCGCCCCGGCGCCAGGCGATGACGTCTAGGGCGCGCACCCGCAAAAGTTGTGGATACCGATCTTTAGTTCTTCGCTGTGGCCTCGACTACCGTTTCTTCGTGCTTTCTGACCTCCTTGATCTTTGGCCCGGTCACGGTCAGGAACTCCAGATTGAATTCGGTTTTCTGACTCGGAGCGAGGACAGCCTGCTTGATCGTGGAGCTGGCGGCCCCAAGCAGTTTGCCGTCGGCGTCGAATGCCTTTCCGGCGACCTTGATCGGGCCAAGAGGCACATCGCTCAGGTTTTGTACGGTCCCCTTGATGTGCAGGTGGCCGAGCGCGCAGACGTACAGCCCCGGGTCCATGCCGGGATGAAGGCCCACGCTTGCAACCTCCATCTTGACTTTGTCCTTCATGTCTGCCGCAAGGGCGGGGCTCAGCCCGCCGAGTATCGCGATTGCGACGACGAGCCTCGTGATGGTTCTCTTCATGATCGTCCTTCCCCTCCGGTGGTGGCCGCGACTACTTGATGACGCGGTCGACGCGAAGCAGAACCGGCTGGGGAATCTCCAAGCCGAGTCGCTTCGCCGTCTTGAGGTTGATGGCCAACTCGATTCGGTCGGGGAACTCCACGGGGATCTCCCGGGGCGGGGTGCCCGTCAGGACCTTGTGGGCCAAGCGCGCCGCATGGCGTCCTTGACTATACTGGTCCGGACCATAGGATGCAAGCGCGCCGACGTTCGACCAGAACGAGGCCGGATACATGGTGGGAATCCGGTCGGAGGTGGCCACCTCGAGGCTCCGCCCAGGGATGTTGAGATTCGTGCCGGACTGGACGATCAGGATGCCGTCGTGTCCGCCTTCCTTGAGCTCGGCTAGTCCGGGCTCGATCTCCAGCGTGGCGGAGACCGGGCGCTCGAAGAGCGTGAGCCGAAGCCGGCTTGCGGCCGTCCTTGCCACGGCCACCGAATCCCGCTCGTCCTTCTCCCGTGGGTCGTAGGTCACGAGCACCCGGCGGAGAGAGGGCACGATCTCCTTGAAGAGCTCCAGGCGCTTCGCGGTGAGCTCG
>Ga0209341_10003518_pt1 | contig 14611 bp, 9 predicted proteins | sample RifCSP13_2_FD_184020 | JGI IMG/M metagenome (GOLD analysis project Ga0209341, IMG submission 184020) | Soil microbial communities from Rifle, Colorado - Rifle CSP2_sed 13_2 (SPAdes) (version 2) | ecosystem: Environmental > Terrestrial > Deep subsurface > Rock core/Sediment | place: Rifle...
AGGCATGGGCACCCTGGCCCTCGGTGCCGCCCAGGGCCTGATAGGCGGGATACCAGATGCGGCGTCTGCCCTGCATGGCTTCCTTCAGGTAATCGAGGCGGACGGATGCCGGCCGGAAGGACCTGCCGGCCGGAAGCAGCGCTAGGTCGGGGCGAGGCTGCGGAAGGTAGCTGGCGAGCAGCCCGTGCTGCCAGGGAAACTCGGAGACGAGGAGGTCGGCGGGTTGGCTCACACTCGCCAACGTCGCGGCCATTTGGCGATAAGAGAGGTCGCCGGTCCGGAGAACAGCATTGTAGCGCGCAGGCCAGACAAGGGCCCATGAGGCCAGGAAGGGTAGCCCCGCCACGGCAAAGAGCAGGGGCTGACGCGTGCGGAGCTGCCATAAGCAGATGCTGATACCCAGCAGCACAGGCGGGAAGGTCCAAGCGAGGCGGCGTGAGAACTCTGGCGAGGGGTGAAGGAACTGGATGCCGTAGACTGCTGTCACCGCGGCGGCGCTACTTGCCAAAAGACCCAGCGCCTGACGTCTGGGCTCTTGGTCTCGCCAGTGTAGTATCAACCCGACAGCGACGCCCGCTGCGAGAAACGCCATGGCAGCGACCTGAAGGCCGCTGGCGCTCGCGTCGTAGCCGATGTAGGTGATGCGCAGGTAGCGCTGCAGATAGGGCAAGACGCCTATCGAGCGCCACGGATCGCTCTGAGACTGGAAAACCGACTCAACATATAAGCTTGGGGCAATGGCGGCAAGCCAGGGGAGCGTCCCAAGGGCCGCCACGGCGAGGCAGCGGGTCCACGGCTTGAGCAATCGGCGTCCCATGGGTTGCATAAGCAAGTACACCCCATGAACGAGCGGGAGGAGCACGAGGTAGTAGTGCGTGCTCCAGGCCAGAGCTACAGTGACGGGATAGTGCCACTGGAATGGGCCTAATCGTCCGCGGTCATTCGTGGCGTCTTGGTACCGATCGACTCCCCTTATCAGGCTGTGCCAAGCCAGCAGGGCTATGAGCGGCGTAAGGCCATACATACGTACTTCCTGGCCGTGGTAAATGGCAAAGGGCGCGAGCGCAAGCAGCGAGGCCGCCAGTAGCCCAGGGCCCTGGCCCGTGATGCGCCAGCCCAAGAGTCCAAGCAACGGCACCATAAGCGTGCCGTACACCACGGAAGGGAAGCGCATTTCGAAGGGGGTTTGCCCGCTTAGCGCCATGAGCGCGAGCGGCAGGTAGGAGAGCGGCTGGTAAGTGTCCTCACGAGCAATACGGATCCGTTCAGCGATGCCGCCAACCGTCGTTGCGATGCTGAATCCTTCGTCCCACCAGAGCGGCTGCCAGTCGAGGTGATAGACCCGAACGCCGAAGGCAACGAGCACAATAGCCAGAAGGACGAGTCGCGGCGCCACGCCGACGTGAGGGGTTCGCGAGGGTGTAAGCCTTGGCTCGGTAGAGGGCGTCAGGGTCACTGGAAACCAGCGTGCGCGCGTGGAGTTTAGTGCAAGGGCTGTCTGAGTATAAGAGAGCCCCTTGGGGAATGGCAAAGACATAGCTAGGGCGGAGGTTCCACAGCGACTGTGGTGAGAAGGAGCCCTTCGGCGTGGGGTGGCTCGACAGGAAGGCGGCGGCCAGTGAGCGCATCATACAGACCGACGTGGATGCCATATCGACCGGGCGGAAGCGTCGGTGGAATGAGAACGTTGTGTAGATCGGCGATGGTCTCGCTGGGTGTCCACGAGGTTGTGGGGCGACGGCCGCCATCTGGCTCATCGTCTGCAAAGAGGACCGGGCGGCCTGTTTGATCCACAAGGTGGACGAAGGCCGTGTAGGAGATATCGAGCGCCGATCGCGTCCGCCAGAAAAGGACGAGAGGGATGACCTCCTGGCGGTGGTAAGACAGTTTAGGGTCGCCGGAGTCGGTAGTGGGCAGGCTGAAACCGAGGAGCTGGACATCGCTGCCCATGGGGCTGTTGAGTTGAATAGTGGGGACCTGCAGGAAGTCGGTGGAGGTGTCGAAAAGGAGTAAGCGGGTCGTGCCGAAGTGGGCATCGTAGGCGAGGTAAGTCCTGCTCGTGAGGTAGGCGTGCGCGCCTTGTCCTTCGGTACCGCCGAGGGCCTGGTAGGCGGTGTACCAGACACGGCGCGCCGAAGCGATCCTTTCGGTCAGCGGCGCAAGGCGGCGGGCCTCGGCTCCTTCTGTTGCCGCCCTCAGCAAGATGCTTTCGGTTTGCAGACCTGGTAGGTAGCTGGCCAGAAATCCCATTTGCCAAGGGAGGTCGTAGACCACAACGTCGCCAGGCTGACTCATTGATGCTAGGGCCCTGGCCAGCGGTCGGTAGTCGAGCTCTTGCCACTGCGGTATGCGCCAATAAGCCCCCAGGACCGGTATCAGAGCAACGAAAGCCGCCGCAACTCCTGCGATGCCAGCGAGCGGGAGCGCAGTCGCGAGTCGGACGAAGGCGAGGCTTGTCAACAACAGGAGAGGCCCAAGCGTGAACGAGAGAAGACGCGGAAAGGCCGACGTTGGCACAAAGAAGTTGCTCACGTAGGCCAGTGCCAGCGGCGCAGCGATGCTGGCTAGCAGGCCCAAGGCGACAGGGGCCTGGTCTTTGCGGCGCAAGGCGATGACCATGCCAACGGCTGTGGCGAGCGCAAACCCCATCGATCCTGTCAAGGCTGGCCAACCGACCGCGCTGCTAGGAACGTAGCCCAATAGTGAGGTCTGCAGATAACGTCCTAGGAAGGGGAGCAAAGCCCAGGGCTCGGTCCTCTCGTTGTATACCTTGAGGGTTATCGTGTCAGGTAGGCCTGGCATGAGCAAAAAGGCCCAGGGCAGGGACAACGCTGCGGCGAAGGCTACAGATCGAAGCCAGGGTAGCAGCCACGAGCGGCCATTTGGCTGGACGAGCATGTATCCCGCTTGGCCGATTGGGAGGAGCAGCGCATAGTAGTGGGTTGCGCCGGTGAGAGCCAGGCTCACCACGTAATGCCACGAGAGAATGGATCGCCCCACCTGATTCAGCCGGTGAAGCGAGCCAAGCAGGCTCGCCCAGGAAAGAAGCGCCATGAACGGGAAGAGGGTGTACATACGTGCTTCTTGGCTGTGATGCAACGCAAACGGAGAAAAGGCCAGGAGCAGTGCTGCAACGAGTCCGGCGTCTCGACCGAGCAGACGGCTGCCCGTCAACGCGAGTAATGGCACCATAAGGACACCAAAGAAGACCGAGGGGAACCGCATAATGTAGGGCTCGCGGCCTACGAAGGCTACGGCATGTAGGACAGCGTAGTAGAGCGGCGGATGAAGGCCTTGGCGCACTCCCTCGAGCCATTCATCAGGGTTCAGCACTGTGGTGTACACAGTGATTCCCTCGTCCCACCAGAGCGGCTGCCGGTCTAGGCGCCAGACACGGACGCCAAAGGCGCCGAGGGTCAGACCCAAGATAGCGACCCTCCACACATGTAGGCGCGTCGCCGCCGATAAGCTCATTTGCGCGGTTGCCAGGTGCCCGGCTCTCCGTCCGAGCGGTCGGATCCTGTCTGGAACAGCAGTGGGCCCAACTGCCCAGCTAGCGGCCTTGGCTAGCGGGTGACAATGTTGATGAGCCGGCCCGGCACATAGACGAGCCGCTCCACCTCGGCAGTCAGGTGCGACCGCACGCGCTCGCTCTGGAGCGCCAGCGTCCTCGCCTCGGATTCGCTGATGCTGACTGGCACCAGCAAGCGGTCGCGGACGCGCCCGTTCACTTGGACGACGAGCGTCACCTCCTCGGCGTCCGCCAGGGCCGAGTCCCAGGCTGGGAAGGGCTGTTGGTGGATGCTGTACGACTTGCCCAGGCGCGTCCAAAGCTCCTCGGCGATGTGGGGAGTGAATGGCGCCATGAGCCGCAGCAGCACGTCGATGGCCTCGTCCCAGTCCTCGTCGCTCTCGACGCGCGCCTCCTGGAGGAAGTTGCTGTACTCCATCAGCGCGGCGATCGCGGTATTGAAGCGGAAGTCCTCGAGGTCGCCTTCGACCTTACGGATTGTCTGGTGAAGGCGCTGCTGCAACTGCCTGCGGTCGGTGAGCGGCGCTTCGTCGTTCGCGTGGGGCCGCCCGGCCAGAACGAGGCTCCAGACGCGCTGGAGCCAGCGGGAGATGCCCTGGATACCCTGGCGGCTCCAGCTCCCGCCTAGGTCCCAGGGGCCGATGAACATGAGGAAGGCGCGCACGGCATCGGCCCCGACGTTGGCCAGCAGCTCGTCGGGCGCAACCACGAACTCGGGACGGCTCTTGCTCATCTTCTGACGGTCCTCGGCCAGGATTATGCCCTGATTGAAGAGGCGCGCGAAGGGCTCGTCTCCCTGGACCAGCCCCAGGTCACGACACACCTTCCAAAAGAAGCGGGCGTACAGTAGGTGCTTGACCGCATGCTCGGCGCCGCCCGTGTACTGGTCGACGGGCAGCCAGTATCGCGCAGCGTTCGGGTCGAGGGGTCCACGGTCATAAGTGGGGTTGATGTAGCGAAGGAAGTACCAGGACGAGTCCACGAACGTGTCCATGGTGTCGGTCTCGCGGCGAGCGGGACGCCCACACTGGGGGCAGGTGGTGTTGACGAAGGCCTCGTGCGACGCCAGCGGCGACTCGCCGGTGGGGCGGAACTCGGCGTCCGGTGGCAGAAGCACGGGAAGCTGGTCCTCGGGCACCAGCACTACTCCGTGTTCCTCGCAGTAGACGACCGGGATGGGGGTCCCCCAGTAGCGCTGGCGTGAGATCAGCCAGTCTCGTAAGTGATAGGTGACCGTGCGGCGGCCCCAGCCGCGTCGCTCGGCCTCAGAGGCGACTGCGGCGATGCCATCTCCTCGCTCACGGCGGACGCGCTCCGCCATCTGCTCGAAATCGAAGGCCCAGCGTTCGGCCAGCGCGCGCTGCTCGAACTCGGACAGCTTTGACCAGTCGCCCGGCGTGAAAGTGCCGTCGAAGGAGCCGGAATTGACCATAGGCCCCGGGCCAACGAAGGCGTCGGGCAGCGCTTGGCCCGGCTGCCAATTCGGCGGTGCAATGACGGCGATCACCGGGAGGTCGTACCTAGCAGCGAAGGCGAAGTCGCGGTAGTCGTGGGCGGGCACGCCCATGACCGCGCCTGTGCCATAGGAGACCAGAGCGTAGTCGGCCACAAAGATGGGCACACGCTGCCCGCTGAACGGGTTGCGGCAATAGGCGCCGATGAAGACGCCCGTCTTCTCGCGCTCCGTGGAGGTGCGCTCGATCTCGGTCTGGCGACGGGCCTGCTCAACGTAGGCCTCGACCTCGGCCCGACGCTCGTCAGTGGTCAGACCTGCGACGAGACCATGCTCCGGCGCCAGCACCATGAAGGTGACGCCGTAGACCGTGTCGGGCCGCGTCGTGAAGACGTGGATGCTCTTCTCTTCAAGCGCTTGTCCTGAGCCTGTCGAAGGATCCAGGGGGAACTCCAGATCGACACCTTCGCTGCGGCCGATCCAGTTTCGTTGCATCAGGAGGATCTTCTCAGGCCACTGGAGTTGACTAAAGTCGAGCAGCTCTTCGGCGTAGTTGGTGATGCGGATCAGCCACTGGTCGAGGTCGCGCCGGGTGACCGGCGTGTGGCAGCGCTCGCAGGCGCCGTTCTCCACCTGCTCATTGGCCAACACCGTCTGGCAGTGGGGGCACCAGTTGGCGGGTGCCTTCGCCCTGTAGACCAAGCCGCGCTTGTAGAACTGGAGGAAGAACCACTGGTTCCAGCGGTAGTACTCCGGGAGATAGGTGGCGACCTCCTTCGACCAGTCGAACATGCAGCCCATGGTCTTGAGCTGGTTACGCATGCGAGCAATGTTCTCGACGGTCCACGTATGAGGATGGACGCCCGCCTCGATGGCGGCGTTCTCTGCAGGCAGGCCGAACGAGTCGTAGCCGAAGGGGCGCAGCACATTGTAGCCCTTCATGCGCCGGTAGCGGGCCGCAGCGTCGGCCGGCGCTTCGGCGTACCAGTGGCCGATGTGGAGGTCGCCGGAGGTGTAGGGGAACATGGTGAGGAAGTACCACTTTGGCTTTGAGGGGTCGATGTGAGCCTCGTCGAGCCGGTCCTCTTCCCAACGCTGCTGCCAGCGGGTCTCGATCTCAGCGGGGTTGTAGCGCTCTGCCATGGCAAGGTCTCCTGGGTATGGCTAACAAAAGACCCCGATCGCTCGGGGTCGCCTCGTATGGGGTAGACGGGTGCTACTGAACGGCCTCCCTCGGCCGCCCGCGAGGCGCGTGTCTAAGGGCGAGGGTCAAGCGCTGATCCATGGTCGGATTCTACAGCACGACCCGTCGGGAGGCAAGCGGTGTGGTGTTTCCGCAGGCAGCCGGGCGTCGGAAGCGCGTTTGATCGCTACAATGCAAGGAGGGCCGCTGTGTGCAGGCAGTGGCTGCAACGACTGCGGGAACAATCGCGGCAACGACATTGCCTACGATCGCCCTCTTTGGCGGGCATGGAATCAGCTGAGCCGCTCTCGCCAGGCGGTGATCTGGGGCAAGTGCTCCTGGTCGTGCTCGAAGGTGTCGGCGGCGAGCCAGGCAAGCACGGGGATGCCGGCGGGGCTGGAGCCAAGCTGCTCGTCGGTGAGCGCCGCCAGGTCTTCGAGGAGGCGCCGGCGGGCGAGACGAAGGGCCTGCTCGGCCTCAGCGACGGTCCAGGGGCGGCGCTCGGCGAACACCTGCGCGTTGATGTCGTCTATCTCTCCGCTGCCATAGTAGTGGATCTGCTCGGCGCGACCCTCGGCGATGAGCCGGAGCCGCTGGCTGGCGTGCTCCTCCCAGCAGGCCATGTGCGCGAGGACGTCCTTTGCCGCCCATTCGCCGTTGACGCCGGGCAGGGCCAGCGCTTCCGCGTCGAGGCCATCGATGGCGGACCAGAGGCGCTCACGCCCGGCATTCATCCGCGTGAGCAGCTCGTCGCGGGTCATGTGGAGTCGGTTGTTGAGCGGCCAAGGAAGCGGGGGCGTCGCTCGATCAAAATATCCCCCCACAACCGCTGCTGTTGCGCGGTCACCTCACCCCGTCGGGCGAGTTCGAGGAGCGCCAGGAAGCACGCCACCTGCTGGCGACGGTCCTGATACCGATCCAGTAACTCCTGGAAAGACAGCGAAGGTCGGTCTGTAAGATGGTCGCGGAGCTGAGCAAGCATCTGCTCCAGAGGATACGGGTCGCTGGCGACCGGCACCGTGGGCGGCAGCTGTCGGGCCAAGAGGAGACGGTACGCCTCCGCGAGCGAATCGAGGCGGAGGTCTGCCAGGGAGGTCTCGACGTCGATAGGCTGCTCGACGAGTGCTGCCGGTCGGGCAAAGGAGCGCAGGTGCGCTACCTCGCGCCGGCCTAACCAAACCGCGGCCTGCCGAAGCGCCGCCATCTCTTGGCGCAGCGCCGCGAGATCGAGTGGGGGCGGCTCGCGGTCTTCCTGGAGGAGCTGCGGGCGTGGCAGCAGGGCGGCGGACTTCTGCCAGAGCAGCCAGGCGACATCGCTGACGAAGCGGCCCAGGGCGACGACCGACAGGGACGGCGCGGCGATCATGTGCCGCCAGGCCGCAGTGACGGGTGGAGACAGGTGTTCCTCGGTGGTTAGGCTGTCGCGGAGGGACGCGAAGGGTTCCGCCTCTTGACCGTGACTCGCTGTGTCGGGCATCCGAGAGCGGGGTGGTGGCTAAGCCGGCAGCGCCTGAGGAGCGCGGATGGGCCTGTTGATGGCCTGGGCTATGCCCTGCAGCGCGACCATCATGCGGTGGAAGTTCTCGAAGGTGAGGGACTGCGGCCCATCGCTGAGGGCGTGGTCAGGGTCGGGATGCACCTCGATGAGGAGGCCGTCCGCCCCTGACGCGACTGCCGCCAGCGCCACCGGCGAGACAAGATGCCAGCGGCCCGTGCCGTGGCTTGGGTCGGCTATGACGGGGAGGTGGCTCAGGCGCTCCATAACGGGGATGGCGCTGATGTCCATGGTGTTGCGGGTGTAGGTCTCGAAGGTGCGGATGCCCCGCTCGCAGAGGATGACCTGCCGGTTGCCTTGCGAGAGAATGTACTCTGCGGCGAGGAGCCACTCTTCGATGGTGGCGGTCAGGCCGCGCTTCAGGATGACCGGCTTGCGGGTGCGGCCGACCTCGTCGAGGAGGATGAAGTTCTGCATGTTGCGGGTGCCGATCTGGAGGACGTCGGCGTACTGGGCGACTAGGTCCACGTGGTTCGGGGCGAGCACCTCGGTGACGACGGGAAGTCCGGTCTCGTCGCGGGCCTTTGCGAGGAGGCGCAGGCCCTCCTCGCCGAGACCGCGGAAGGAGTACGGCGAGCTGCGCGGCTTGAAAGCGCCACCGCGCAGCAGGCGAGCGCCGGCCATCTTGACGGCGTGGGCGGTGGAGATGACCTGCTGCTCGGTCTCGACGGCGCAGGGGCCGGCGATGACGACAACTTCGGGCCCACCGATGACCACGTCTCCCACGCGGACGAGAGTGTCGACGGGCTGGAACTCGCGGCTGGCGAGCTTGTACGGTCGGCTCACTCGAACGACCTCAGAGACGCCCGGCAGCAACTCCAACTGCTCCTTGAGCTCGGGATAGACCTGGCCAACGACGCCGATGACCGTGCGCTCGACGCCTGCGGACACGTTCTCCTGGAGGCCAAGCTCATGCAGTCGCTCGATGACGGCGTCGGCCTCCGCCTGTGTTGCCCCCAGCTGCATGACAACGATCATCACTTCCTCCCTCTCCCAACCGCTGGAAACCCCATATCAGTCCTCCACTAGTTCGATAGGTGTGCGTAGCAGCTCGGCGCCGCGAAGATAGACTGGCACCAGTTCGTCGGTGGTGCGCGTCGTGTTGATGAGAACCAGGACGCGGATGCAGCGGGGCAGACCCTCGGGCACGTCCATCTCGTGGCCGTCGAGCATGGCCACGCTGGCCCAGCCGAGCTGCCGTGCCGCCCTGGCGGGAAACGTGGCGGTGAGGTCAGGCGTGGTGGTGAAGAAGGCGGCCGCGACGTCATGCTGGGCGAAGCCGTTGGCGGTCATCATCTGGCGAAGGAGCTCGCGGGTGGCGCCCAGGATGGCCTCGGCGGTGTTGTCCTGGGCCACGGTGGCGCCCCTCACGCCAAGGCAGCGAAGCCGGCCGGAGGTATCCATCACCTGGGCCTGCCGACGCCGACGGGCTCGGCGACTCGGCGCCCTTTCAGGTCGGCGATGAAGGCGCCGGCCGCGACGGTCTGCTTGTCGGCTGGGGTGCGGGCCAAGAGGTCGGCGAGGGCGCTGCCGACGATCGCGGCTTGGGCATAAGGGGCGATAGACGTGACGTGTTCGCGGCGCGAGATGCCGAAGCCGACGGCCAGCGGGAGGTCGGTGACGCGGGGCACCCTCTCCAGAAAGACGGGCAGGCTGGCAGCGAGCTCGTCGCGGGAGCCGGTGACGCCGGTCAGGCTGACGCAGTAGAGGAAGCCGCTGGCGTCGGCGGCGATGCGCCGGAGGCGCTCATCGGAGGAGGTGGGCGCAAGCAACATGATGAGGTCCAAGCCAGAAGTCCGGCATGCCCTCCGGAGAGGACCGGCCTCCTCTGGGGGTAGGTCGGGAACGATAACGCCGTCGGCTCCCGCGCCGGCCGCGGCGGCGGCGAAACGGTCGAGGCCGTAGCGCAGCAGGAGGTTGTAGTAGCTCATGATGAGCAACGGCACCTCGACGTGGTCACGCAATGTCCTGCATGCGTCGAGGACCGTCTGGAGCGTCACTCCCTGAGCGAGGGCGTGGAAGCCCGCCTTCTGGATGGCGGGACCGTCCGCTAGGGGATCGCTGAAGGGCACGCCCAGCTCGAAGGCGTCGGCGCCGGCCTCGACGAGGGCGGGGACGAGCCGAAGTGTCGCTTCCACGGAGGGATAGCCCACCATGAGGTAGGGGAACAGGCCCACGTCGCGCGCTTTGCGCAGGCGCGCGAAGGTGAGGGCGAGGCGGTTCATGGGCGAGGCATGACGTTGCATATGAGACAATACGTTTGCTCATCATAGCAGGCGGACGGAGGGGGTCACAAGCGAATGGGGTCTTGCGACCACCGACGCCCTTCGGCTAACATGGGAGTAATCATGGGGCTGTAGCTCAAACGGAAGAGCGCTTGCATGGCATGCAAGAGGTCAGGGGTTCGAGTCCCCTCAGCTCCACCACGTTTCTAGTGCCACCTTGAGGTGCACATGGCCGAAGCACCAGGCGAGGCTTGGTCGCGCAATCCGGGCGTTTGTCGCCGAAACCCGTTGACTCAGCGCGCCGCACAAAACGAGGGCCACTCCGTTCGGAGTGGTCTTGTTTTAGGCGAGAACGAGCGACGGCCTTAGTGGCCAGACCGACCCGGCCTCCTGAGGACGCCGTGGGCGTGCTGCAGGCGCCGCCGTCGGCATCTAGCGACAGGGAGCCAGTCGCGCTAGATTCGGCGTGGCCTGCCTCCAGTGCCCTCCGCTCCCTGCGTTACCGGTCGTACCGCTACTTCTGGCTTGCGTCGCTGTTCACCTTCACGCCATGGATGATGCAGTTCTTGGTGCGGGGCTGGCTTGCGCTGCAACTGACGGGCTCGCCGCTCTGGGTCGGCCTCGTGGCCGCCGCGTTTCAGGCGCCGTCGCTGGTGCTGTCGTTCGTCGGGGGGGTGCTCGCCGACCGGTTCCGGCGACGCAACATCGTGCTCACGAACGAGGTGGTGCAGCTGGCAGGGTATCTCCTGCTCACGGGCCTGTTCATGAGCCACTCGCTGGACCGGTGGTCGCTGCTGTTGCTCTCGCTTGCATCGGGCATATCGTTTGCCCTGGCGATGCCGGCGAGGCAGTCCATGGTGCCACGGCTCGTGCCTGTCGCCGATACTATGAACGGCATCGTCCTGACCAACGGCGTGTTCAGCACGGCGCAGATCGTTGGGCCAGCGCTCGGTGGGGTGCTCATCGGCGCGTGGGGTGAGGGCGCGGCCCTGTTGGCGACGGCAGTCCTTGCTTTGCCGTCGCCGTTCCTTCTGCTGCGCGTCCGCGAGCAGCGGACAGCGGAGCGGAACGGCGAGGTCCACTCGCCGTTCCAAGAGTTCCTCGAAGGGATGCGCTACGTGCGAGGGAGCGCCGTCGTGCTTGCGCTCATCGCGCTAGGCGCAGCTGGCACCATGTTCGCAATGCCGTTCCAGTCGTTCATGCCCGTCTTCGCGCGGGACCTTCAGGCCGGCCCGCAAGGTCTCGGCATCCTCCAGGGTGCGGTCGGCATAGGGTCGCTGGCGGGCGTGGTGTTCCTCTCGCTGCAGAAGAGCGAACGGCCAAGCACGGCGGTCATGGTCGGCGGGAGCCTGAGCTATGGACTTGCGGTGACGTTGTTCGCACTGTCGCCGGCCTTCTGGAGCTCGGTGCTGATCGCATTCACCGTCGGCGTCTTCGGCACGTTGTTCCTCACCACGAACTTCACAATGGTGCAGCTGGTCGTTCCCGATGAGCTAAGAGGACGGGTGCTGAGCATCCGGATGGTCATTTTCGGCATGCAACCGGTGGGCCAGATCGGCGGCGGTGCCGCCGCCGAGTTCATCACGACGAAGTACGCCGTGGCGATGGGTGGTCTCATTTGCGTGGCGCTGATGCTGCTTGTCTTGGCACGAGCGCCGGAGTTGCGGCGATCGTAGAGGAGGGCTGGGAGATGTCGGGAGTGTTCCGTGATCGCCTGAGTGCTGCGAATACCTGGCGGAACCTGTCCGCTGAGGAACTTCGCACGCTTGCGCGCCACGACGAAGTACCGAACCGCCAGGGTGTCGCGGTCTACCATAGCCGCATTCGTTCCCGCAGCGCTGCCCGGACATACGTGGTGCAGGAACCCGACGAGCGGGTCGCGCAGCAGATGTCGGAGGTGCGCGACTATCTGCAGAGCGCCGACCTGCTGATGGTCGACCAGGAGATCTGCTCTCATCCTGACAACCGCTTTCGCGTTCGCTACTACGTGACGCGTCCTTACGCACGCCTGGCCCACATGATGCGCCGCAACATGTTCGACCCGACGGAACGCGATCCGGAGCCCGACATTGTGGTGGTTCAGGTGCCGGAGTGGCCGGAGCTCGGCATCTACGTGCATCCCGCGCCTGACGAACACAAGGTGTATACGTACGTCCTCGGCTCCGACTACTATGGCGAGGCGAAGATGGGCAGCCTGCGCGCGGCGATGCATTTGATGCGGGAGCACCGCGACGGTCTGGGCATCCACGCGGCCAGCAAGCTGTTTCACCTACAAGGCGAGAGGGGCTGGCAGACGCGAGGCGCGCTGGTCTTCGGTCTGAGCGGGACGGGGAAGACCACTATTGGCTTGAGCGAGCATGGGCTGCGTTCCCCTGAGGGCATCACGGTGCTGCAAGACGACATCAACATGCTGACCGCTGCGGGCTACACGTACGGCACGGAGAAGGCGTTCTATGTGAAGACGGACGGCATCACCGGACAGCCGACGCTGCTCGGCGCAGCCCAGCAGCCCGAAGCGATCGCGGAGAACGTGTGGGTGACCGAGGACGGACGCCTCGATTTTGACAACTGGACCCTGACGACGAACGGGCGCGCGGTGGTGCAGCGCTGGGCCATCCCGCACACGGGCGGCGACGCCGTCGACTTGGCGCGTGTGGACGTCATCTTCTTCGTGACACGGCGACACGAGCTGCCGCCGGTCGGGCGCCTCACCTCGCCGGCGCAGGCGGCGGCCTTCCTGATGCTGGGCGAGTCCACATTCACATCGGCCGATGATCCGGCTCGGGCCGGCCAGTCACAGCGGGTCGTCGGCTTCGACCCCTTCATCCTGGGGGAGCACCACAGGCAGGGCGAGTTCCTCTACCGGTTTCTCTCGCAGAACCCGCAGGTGCGGGTGCATCTGCTTAACACGGGAACGGTGGGAGGATTGGAAGGCGGGGTCAAGATCCCGCCAGCGGTCACGCTGCGTGCTGTAGAGCTCGTCATGCGGGACGAAGTGAGGTGGCACCTGGATGACGTGCTCGGGTACGAGACGCCGCTCGGCCTGGCGGGCGTCGATCTTGACTTGTACGACCCGTACCGCATCTACGGGGGCGCTGCTGTTTATGGTGAGCTGCTGGAGACGGTTCGTCTCGAGCGGGTGGCCTGGTTGGAGCAGTTCCCGGAGTTACCGGCGGCGATTCGAATGGCGGTTGATGGGCGCTAGCGGCTAGCGCTGCGCCAACTCCCAAAGCTCGCCCGGGTCGAAGAACGAGCGGCGCTCGTTGGTGGGCCGGCCGGCTGCCGCATCCCATTCCCCGTCGTAAGCCGCCTGGATCGTGTCGTAGGCGCGTTTCACGGCGCGGCTCGTCAGCGAGTAAGGGCCAGGACGGCCGGTGCGGCGCTGGTGCTCGGCGTTGAGGACCGCGACAAGGCCGTCCATGCCGGAAAGAGCGCCGATGCGGTGCAGCTCGCCTGCCTCGCGCCCCACAAGCTCGGGCGCGTAGGGCAGGTAGATGAGGCCGCCCGGGGCCTCTTTCTGGCGCTCCATGCCCGTTTGATGCAGGCCGGCCTGGGTCAGGAAGATGGTCGAGCCGATGACCGGCTGCTTCTCGTTCAGCGGCACGACCTCGCGCTCGATCAGCTCGGCGATCTCCTGAAGAGCCGACAAGTCGAGGCCCGGGTCCCCCCAGAGGCGGATGGAAAGCGCGAGCATCTGCTCGAGGGCGGTGTTGCCGGTGCGCTCACCGAGGCCAGCGAAAGCGCAGTTGACCCGCTTGCAGCCATAGAGCCAAGCAGCGAGGCTGTTGGCGGTGCCAAGGCCAAAGTCGTTGTGGCCGTGGAACTCCAGCTCGGCGCCGGTCTCGCGGAGGAGCAGGCTAACGAGCGCCGGCACGCCGAGGGGGGATGGCACGCTGGGATCGGGCACGGCATCGCCGATGGTGTCGCAGATGCGGAACCGCGCCTGGCCCCCGGTCTCCACGAGCACGCGCTCCATGAAGGGCAGGACCCAGCCTTCGATGTCGGCGCGGGTGCAGTCCTCCAGGTGGACGCGCGGGCGGATGCCATGCTCCATGGCGGTCACGATGGGCTGCAGGTACTTGTCGATGGCCTCCTGCTTGGAGCGGAAGCCCAGCTTGTCGAAGATGTGGTGGTCTGAGGCAGAGGCGAGTATCCCTGTCTCCGTAATGGCGCCGCCGGCGATGTCGACCAGGTCGCGGATGTCCTTGGGAGTTGCGCGCGTCCAGGTCGTGATCTCGGGATAGCGGTAGCCCCGTTCCAGCAGTTGGGCTAGCAAATGGCGATCGCGCTCCTGGTAGATGAACACCTCGATTTGTTCGATTCGCCCGGTGTCATTGTCCAAACGGTGGAGCAAGTCCACATAACGGAGCTTGGCTTCGAAGGGGAAGAGGGCAAAGCGCGGGTCCTGGGCGCCATCGCGAAGGGTCGTGTCGGTAATGCGCTTCGGGTGCGTGATGCTGCTCTCTGGGGGCAAGCCCACGCTCGTGCCTCCGATGGTCAGCGGCGGAAAGCGGCCTTCGTAGTTGTGGTAGCGGCGTTCTGGATCGATGGGGCGGAGGGGGTGTGTGCCGTGGCTCGGGGCAAGCGCTTCCGGGCGCGGGTTGATGACCTGCACGTCATGAGGCGGGCCGATAGCCTCGAAGGCGCCCGTCAGGTAGCAGTG
>Ga0209341_10003521_pt1 | contig 14608 bp, 15 predicted proteins | sample RifCSP13_2_FD_184020 | JGI IMG/M metagenome (GOLD analysis project Ga0209341, IMG submission 184020) | Soil microbial communities from Rifle, Colorado - Rifle CSP2_sed 13_2 (SPAdes) (version 2) | ecosystem: Environmental > Terrestrial > Deep subsurface > Rock core/Sediment | place: Rifle...
AACACGGGCGGCCGCCTGGCCCCGCCGCACCCGGCGGCGAGAGCGCCGGCGAGGATCAAAAGCAGGCGGCGCCCGAATCTGAGGGACAACATGGTTCTCCTCCTTGCTCGTTCCGTTCACGGTCCCCAGTCGGGCTGCACGTTGTTGCCGGGACCCGTGGCCAGGGTCTGTGTGCTGCGGCCCTCCCGGTCGGCGATGGCAAGCTCCCAGCGCGTGCCCCGCCGGCAGGAGAACACCAGGTGTCGGCCGTTGGGGGCCCAGGACGGATACTCACAGGAGCCCCGTCCCTGGGTGAGCTGTCGCACCTGCCGGGTGGCCAGATCGATGACGGCGATGTCGAAGCCTCCGGCTTCGAGGCGAGCGGTGTAGGCGATCTCGCTGAACTGCTTCGAAGGATTCCACGCGCAGCCGTCGTTGTAGCCGCCGATGGTCGTGAGGCGCCGGACGTTGAGGCCTTCGCTGTCCATGATCCAGATCTGCGGCGTCCCCGCGCGGTCGGAGGTGAAGGCGATCTCCTGGGCGGTCGGGCTCCAGCAAGGCGCGGTGTCCTTGGCCGGGGTCGTCGTGAGGCGCCTTTGGTCTGCTCCGTCTGCGCCCGCGATCCAGACGTCCATGCTCCCCGCGCGGTTGCTGGCGAAGGCGAGGCGACGCCCATCGGGGCTGAAGGCGGGAGAGAAGGCCTGGCTGTCCCCCCGCTCGCCGGTGAGGTTCGCGACGCTTCGGCCCTCGAAGATACGGGCCAGGTAGACGAGCGGCCCGCCCCCCCGGTAGGACACGTAGGCGAGGGAGGCGCCGTCCGGGCTCCAGACGGGCAGGATGTTGAGCGAGTTGTTGACGGTGACCCGCCGCGGGTTGAAGCCGTCGTAGTCGACGATGTAGAGCTCCTTCGCGCGGCTCTTCGCGTCGGCATCGCGGTCCGAGCAGTAGGCGATCCGGGTGCGGGCGACCCCCTTGTACTGCGTGAGGGTCATGATGTCGTCCGAGGCCTGGTGGGCGAAGACGCGGGGGTTGTCGGCGCGACCCGAATAGCGCCGAGCGAGCATGGTCTGACCGGAGTCCACGAAGTAAACGCGCACCTCGACGGTCAGATCTGCCCCCGCGACCTCGGCCCGGGTCACGACCAGGATCCGGGCTCCGATGCCCCTCCAGTCCTCGAAGCGGGGCGCCTCGGGATGCAGGGGCGGGATCGCCGAGAGCAGGCTGTCGGGGACGAACTGGAAGAGCCCCTCGAACCGCAGGTCGTTGCGGAGCACCTGGCTGATCGTCGCGCACGCGCTGCGACTGCGCTCGTCGCCTTGCCGCACGACGCAGTCCGGCACCGCGAAGCGCGGCGTGACGCCCCCGATCACGATCTGCTCCACCGGCTCCTGGGTCGCAGACACGAGGGCGGACGCGGTCAGGACGCCGGCGAGGCCGACGAGCCGGGCCGCGGCGCGTCTACGGAGTTGGGCGGAAGATCGCCTGGATGGTCTTTCGGTTCGCTCCATACTCCCTCGGGAGGGGGCCGAACGGCGCCGCGTTGAGGATGGCCCTCTGCGCGGCCAGGTCCAGAAGCGTCGCGCCGCTGGGCTGCGTGACCCTCACGTCGGTGACGGTGCCGTCGGCCTGGATGGTGAACGTCACGCCGATCGGATGCGTGAAGCCGGACTTGATCTGCTGGTTCCACACGAGCCAGATCTTCTGCTGGACGGTCGCCAGGTACCAATCTCCCCCGCTGTCCGTGCCCTCGGGCAGGCCCGGCCCGGGCGGCGCGAACTCGAGACCCGGGGTGGCGACGGCTCCCGCCGCCGGGGCGGGGGTCGTCGATTGGGGTCGGGCGGGGCCGCTCGGGGGTGGCGTCTTCTCGGGCTGCCGTCGAGGCGCCCGCCTCGAGTCGGCCTCCGGCAGCGCCCGCGACGGCGGCGGGCTCGTCGGCGGCTTGACGACGGCGGGGGTCTCGGCCGGCCTGGGGGCCGCGGGCGCGGTCGCGGGCGGGGCGGCCGCGGCCTGCGGCGTCCCGCCCCCGCCCCGTGGCAGCACGACCGCGAAGCCGTCGGCCACGCGCAGCATGGGGCCGCGGGGGAGGAGGAGTGGTCCGAGCAGGGCGAGGCCGATGAGGAGCACGTGGGCGCCGAGGGAGACCACCACCGAGCCCGGCAGCCCGCGGTCGAGCCGCTCCCGCTCCGCGATCAGCCGATCGACGGCCTCGTTCAACGCCTCTCCTCGGGCAGAGCGTAGACGAAGCCGATGCGCTCCACGCCCGCGCGCTTGATCACGTCCACGACTTTGATGACCTGGGCGTAGCGAAGGCTCTCGTCCGCACGGAGGTAGACGACCCACTCCCGCCGGCCGCCAATCATCGCTCGGAGCCGGTCCTCGAGGAGCGCGACGTTCACCGGCTGATCGCCCACGTAGACGCGGCCGTCGGCGCTGACGGAGACGGTGATGCGGTCCTCGGGCGGGATCTGCGGCTGGTTGGCGACGGGCAGCGAGATGTCGATCCCCCGGCTCATCATCGGGGCGGTGACCATGAAGACGAGGAGAAGCACGAGGACCACGTCCACGAGCGGGGTGACGTTGATCTCGCCGAGCATGGTCGCCCCCCGGCGCGAGCGAAAGCCTCGGTAGACGGAGCCCGCACCGCCCTCGCCGCCGACGTTCATGCGCACGGGCGCCAGGGGTCGGCCCCATCCGACCGCACCATCCTGGTCCTTCCTTCCTGATCCGACATCACGTGAAATTCCGCTCGACGATGTTGAGGAACTCGAGGGCGAAGTCGTCCACCATGGCCGTGATCACGCGGACGCGGCTGCTGTAGAAGTTGTAGAAGACGGCGGCGGGGATGGCGGCGGCGAGCCCCATCGCGGTCGTGACGAGCGCGTCCGCGATTCCGGGGGCGACGACGGCGAGGTTGGCGGAGCCCATGCGCCCGATGTCGCCGAAGGCGGTCATGATTCCCCAGACGGTGCCGAAAAGGCCCACGAAAGGGGTGACGCTTGCGGTTGTGGCGAGGAAGCTCAACCGGCGCTCGAGGCGCGTGACCTCCACGGTGGCGGCGCGGGCGAGCGAGCGCGAGAGAGACTCCAGCGAGCGGACCGTGGGCCGCACCGCCGGCTCCCGGCCCCCCGTGCTGCGCACCTGCTGGTTGACCTCGACGTAGCCCGCCTGGAAGACGCCGACGAGCGGGCTCGCTCGGAGCTGAGGGCACACCGAGTTCACCTCGGAGAACTTGCTGCTCTTGCGGAACACTTCGATGAACGTCGCCGAGTGCGCCCGCGCGCGGTGGAGCACGAGACCCTTGTACAGGATGATCGCCCAGGAAATCAGCGAGAACAGGAGGAGAACGACAAGGACGGCCCGGGCGACAGGGCCGCTCTGGGCGATGAGACCCGCCACCCCGCCGGAGAACGCAGAGGTCTGGGCTTGGGCGAGCAGGGGGGCGAAGAGCACACCAATCTCACTAAGTTGTACTGGCTGTTCAGGATGCCACAATAGCTTGTGGCTGTCAACGCCGGCATGTCGGGACCCGATCGGGCCTTCTCACGAGTTATCATGGGTTTACAGGGACAGCGCGCGTGTGGTATCCTCGATTCGATCCGTTCCCCACATGATTAAGTTCCTTCGTATCAACAACATCGCCCTCATTCCGAGCGTCGAGGTCGAGCTCGGGCTGGGGTTTACGGTTCTGACCGGCGAGACGGGCGCCGGGAAGTCGATCGTGATCGACGCGGTCGGGCTGCTCCTGGGCGAACGCGCCTTTGCCGACATCATCCGCAGCGGGGAGGAGCGTGCCGCCGCCGAGGCGATAGTCGAGGTCCCCGGCGTGGCCGACTGGCTCGAGGGACGCGGTCTGCCGAGCGAGGGCGATGAGGTGGTGCTGCGGCGAGAGCTTCAGGCCTCCGGAAAGAGCAAGGCGACGGTGAACGGGGCCCTCGTCCCCATGGGTGTCCTCCGGGAGCTCGCGCCGTGGGTGGCCGCGATCCACGGCCAGCACGAGCCGCAGGGCCTGCGGGACCCCGCGACGCACCTCGACGTCGTGGACTGTCTGATGGGGCCCGACGAGCGCGGCGCGATCGCCGAGTGCTACCGCGAGATGCGCGCGGTCGAGTCGACTCTCGAGCGGCTCCGCGGGGATCGGATGGAGCGCGAGCGAAGGCGCGAGATGCTCGAGTTCCAGGCGGGAGAGATCGAGAAGGCCTCCCTCGCCCCCGCAGAGGAGGAGGGGCTGCGAATCGAGAAGTCGCGGCTCATGAACGCGGGGCGCCTCGCCGCCCTCTCCGGTGAGGCCTACTCTCTGCTCTACGAAGACGAAGCGGCCGTGCTGGGGCGGCTGGGCCAGGTCTTCCGTCGCGTCGAGGACCTCGCGTCCTTGGACCCGGAGTTCCGGCCCCACGTCGAGGGGCGGGCGGGGATCGAAGCCCCGCTCCAGGACCTCGCCCTGGTGCTGCGCGACTACCGGGAGCGACTAGAGGTGAGCCCCGGGCGCCTCGACGAGATCGAGTCTCGGCTCGCTCTCATCGAGCGGCTCAAGCGAAAGTACGGCGCGACGGTGGCGGAGGTCCTCGCCTTCGGCGCCCGCTGCCGGGAGGAGCTGAAGGCGCTCGAGAATCCGGAGGAAGCGGAACGGGCGCTCGAGGAGCGCCGGACGCGGCTCGCCGGGGCCTACCTCGAACGGGCTCGGGAGCTGTCCCGCCGTCGCCGGACGGCGGCGGCCGCGCTCGAGAAGAGCGTGCGAGCGGAGCTCGCCGAGCTGGCGATGGAGAAGACCCGCTTCGAGGTGCGGTTCGAGCCCGATGATGTGGCCTCGGCGGGGGAGGATGCGGCGCGTTGGACGGAGCTGGGGCTCGAGACGGCGGAGTTTCTCCTGTCCCCAAACCCCGGCGAGGAGCTGCGGCCACTGGCCCGGATCGCCTCCGGGGGGGAACTGTCGCGGATCATGCTTGCGCTGAAGACGGTCGCGAGCCCCGACGCCCGCGGCCTGACGCTGGTCTTCGACGAGGTGGATGCCGGCATCGGAGGCGGGGTGGCGGAGATCGTGGGTCGCAAGCTCAAGGCCATCTCCGCGCGGCAGCAGGTGCTCTGTGTCACTCACCTCCCACAGATCGCTTCGCTCGCCGACCACCACCTCGTGGTCGAGAAGCGCGTCGAGCGGGGCCGGACGATCACGGGAGTGCGGACGCTGCCACCCGCGGAGCGCGTGGAGGAGGTGGCGCGCATGCTGGGCGGCGCGCTCGTCACCGATGCCGCGCGCCGTCACGCCCGCGAAATGGTGAAGCATCACTTGCGTTCGTGAGGGCTACCATTTGATCAGAACTGGTAAAACACGCTTCTTCATCCAGACCTTCGGATGCCAGATGAACGTCAACGATTCGGAGAAGGTGGCAGGCCTCCTTCGGGCGGCGGGCCACGAGCCGGCGTCGGATGCGCTCGGCGCCGACTTCATCTTCATCAACACCTGCGCGGTCCGGGAGAAGGCGGCGAGCAAGCTCGACCACTCGCTCCGTCGCCTTCGGCGATTGAAGGATCGCCGTCCGGAGCTGCGCATCGGCGTCGGCGGCTGCGTGGCCCAACTCGAGGGTGAAGCGATACTGAAGCGCGCCGGTCACGTCGATTTCCTGGTCGGGACCCACAACCTCCGCCGGGTGCCCGAGCTGCTCGAGAAGGCCGACGGCTCGTCCGCCGCGGTGGATCTCGACCGACGGGCGGACGCCTTCGACGTGCCGGAGAACGCGGCGGCGCGCTTCAGCGCGGTGCGGGCGTACGTCACCGTCATGGAGGGCTGCAACCAGGTCTGCAGCTTCTGTGTCGTGCCCCGCACTCGGGGGCCCGAGGTCAATCGGCCCCCGTCCGACATCACGACGGAGGTGAGCGGGCTGGTGGGGCGGGGCTACGCCGAGATCATGCTGCTGGGACAGACGGTCAACGCCTACCGTTACGGCTCGCTCGACTTCGCCGGCCTCCTCGCCCGCGTGCACGAGATACCCGGCCTGCAGCGGCTGCGTTTCACGACCTCCCACCCCGCGCATGTGACCGAGCGCCTGGCGGACGCGCTTCGGGACCTCCCACGCCTGTGCCCCTACCTCCACCTCCCGGTTCAGTCGGGCTCCGACCGGGTCCTCGCGTCGATGCGGCGTGGCTACGGCCGCCAGGAGTACCTCGACATCGTGGCCATGCTGCGGGGGCGCGTGCCCAGTCTCGCGCTGTCGAGCGACGTGATCGTCGGCCATCCGGGTGAGACCGAGGCCGACTTCGAGGCCACGCTGTCGCTGCTCGAGGCGGTGGGCTTCGACGGTCTTTTCGCCTTCATGTACTCCCCTCGTCCGGGCACGTCGGCCTTCCGCCTCCGGGACGACGTGCCGGCGGCGGAGAAGCGGCGGCGGCTCGCGCTTGTCAACGAGCTTCAGCAGCGGCGTCAGCGCGGGCTCCACGCCTCACGGGTGGGGATGCGGGAGCCGGTCCTGGTGGACACCCTCGACGGCGAGGGGCGGCTCTCGGGCCGCACACCCGAGTTCCGCATCGTGCACTTCGACGGCCCCCCGTACCTCGTCGGACGGACCGTCGAGGTCGCCGTCATGTCCGCGGGACCCAACGCGCTCGTGGGACGCCTCGAGACGGCGGCGCAACCGGTTCATTGACAGAAGGTTCCGGCCTCCGTATATTGCGGGGACAAGGATGAGGATCACGAGAGCACCATGGAAATCGAGATGACCCTCAAGGGGTGCACGCTCGACCCCATCACGAACATGCCGATCATCCTCCTCGGTGAGCGGGAAGGACGCCGGGTCTTGCCGATCTGGATCGGGCATTTCGAGGCCATCTCGATCGAGCAGCACGTCGAGAACGCAAAGCCCCCGCGGCCGATGACCTACGATCTGCTGAAGAGCGTGATCGACGACCTCGGCGGCGAGGTGGAGCGGGTCGTGGTCTGCGGGTTGAAGGAGAACACGTTCTACGCGGCGATCTACATCCGCTCTCTCCGTGGTGTCGTCTCCATCGATGCGCGACCCTCCGATGCGATCAACCTCGCCCTGCGGACGGGTTCGAAGATCTTCGTCGAGGAATCGGTCATCGAAGGCGCCCGCAGCGTCGACATGCAGCAGGACGCCATGGACGTGGGGCGCCTGCAGAAGTGGCTCGAGAGCCTCTCCGAAGAGGACGTGGGCAAATACAAGATGTAGGGGTCGTTTTGGGCTTGACCCCGCCGGCTGGGTTCCACTAACATCCGCCCACCGTCCGCATCCGCGGCGGCCCCAGGAACCTGGCTTGATCGTCATCGCCATCGCGAACCAGAAGGGCGGCGTCGGAAAGACCACCACCGCCATCAATCTCGCCGCCGCCCTGGCGATGCGAGGCCGCCGCACGCTCCTGGTCGATCTCGATCCACAGGCCAACTCCTCGATCACGTTCCTCGACGTGCGGGCGCTGGAGCGATCGATGTACGACGTTCTCACCGGTCAGGCGACCTTTGCCGACATCGTGAGGCCGTCGACCGTCCCCGGCCTGGACGTGGCGCCCGCCCGGATCGCCCTGGCCAAGCTCGAGTCCCAGCTCGTCAGCGAGATCGACGCGCACTACCGGCTCAAGGATCGCCTGCAGTCGGTGAACGGCGCCTACGAGTTCGTGGTGGTCGACACGCCTCCCGCGCTCGGCCTCATCACGGTCAACGCACTCGTGGCGGCGACGCATCTGCTCATTCCCATCCAATCGAGCTACTTCGCCCTCGAGGGGACGGACGACCTCCTGGAGACCGTCGATCGGATCCGCTCGCGGCCCAACCCCGAGCTCAAGCTCCTGGGCGCAGTGATCACACTGCACGACAAGCGCACGACCCTCGCTCGCGACGTGCAGAAGGCCGTCGCGGACGTGTTCGGGGGGCGCGTCTTCACCACGACGATCTCGAAGAGCATCCGCCTCGAGGAGAGCCCGGCTCACCGCGAGGCGATTTTCAGCTTCGCCCCGCAATCGAGCGGCGCCTACGAGTACTACCGCCTGTGCGAGGAGGTCATCGAACGTGTCTAGCCCTCGCCGTATCGGCTTGCCCCAGACCATCCGCATGCGGCACGACACGCACTTTGTCGACGAGCTCGTTCGGCCGGGAGATGAGGCCATCGGGCGACTCATCCCCATCGAGGACTTGCAGCCGAACCCGAGGCAGCCGCGTCAGAGTCTCGGTGACCTGTCAGAGCTGACGGCTTCCATCCGGGAGAAGGGCGTTCTCGAGCCCCTTCTCGTCCGGAAGGTCGGGAACCGCCATCAGATCATCGCCGGCGAGAGACGGTACCGCGCCGCCGTTGAGGCCGGCTTGGGTGAGGTCCCCTGCGTCGTCCGCGAGTCCTCCGACTCCGAGACGATGGAGCTCGCGTTGGTCGAGAACCTGCAGCGCAAGGACCTGACGCCGTTCGAAGAGGCGGATGGGTTGAAGGCGCTCGTCGACTCCTACGACTACACGCACGAGATGATGGCGGAGAAGCTCGGCAAGAGCCGCACGTCCATCACGGAGGCGCTGTCGCTCGCGGCCATGCCGGAGCGCGTTCGCCAGATGTGTCGGCTGGCCGACATCCAGTCTAAGTCCGTTCTCCTTCAAGTCGTTAGACAGGGTAGCGCGGAAAAAATGGCAGCGTTGATCGAGCGACTCGGCAGCGAGGGGGCGACGCGCGCGGACGTACGGCGGCTCGCGAGGGACGAATCGACCCGGCGCGCGCGGGGAAGACCGCGGCACTATGTCTTCCGCTTCCAGCCCGAAGGGCAGGGCTTCGTCCTCTCGATCCAGTTCAAGAAGAACCATGCCGCACGCGAGGAGATCCTGCGAGCGCTGGAGGCGACCCTGGAAGCGCTGCATCGCGAGTCCCACTGAGTGCAGCCCCGGACGTGCAGAGCTCGAGGTCGTTTCATATAAGTTATTGATAATAAACGACTTACTAATGGTGCGATCGTGGGCTGGTGCCGGGGCAACGACTGGCACGGCCAGGGCGCGAGTGACGCGAGCGGTGGCCGGAGTGCCGTGGTGCCGGGCCGCACGGTGTGAAGGCTGAGACGGGACGTTGCGACTCGTCGCGTTGGTGACCGGCGCCTCGAGTGGCATCGGGGAGGCGTTTTCCCGGGCCCTCCGAAGCCGCGGCGAGGACCTGGTGCTCGTCGCGCGTCGCGAAGACCGCCTCCGCCTCCTGGCCGATGAGCTCGGCGGCCCGGGTCGGGTCGAGTGCGTGCCCCTGGACCTCGCCGCGCCCGACGCCGCGGCTCGGCTCGAGGCAGAGCTCGTTCGCCGCGGCTTGGTGGTGGACATGCTGGTCAACAACGCCGGCCTCGGCCACGCCGCGCCCTTCGATCACCAGGGGGCGAATGTGCTGCGGGCGATGCTCGACGTGAACATCCGCGCGGTGGTCGAGCTGACGCGGACGTTCCTGCCCGGAATGCTGACCCGCGGTCGAGGGAGGATCGTCAACGTCGCGTCCAACGCCGCCTTCCAGCCCGTGCCATTCCACTCGGTCTACGCGGCGACGAAGGCCTTCGTCCTCTCGTTCACGGAAGGGCTGGCCGAAGAGCTGCGCGGGCGTGGCGTGCGGGTGCAGGCCCTGTGCCCGGGGATCACGGACACGGAGTTCCTCGACGTCGCGCAGACGCACCGGGGGCTACTCGTGAGACGGCTCCCCATGCTCCGCCCGGACGAAGTGGTGCGCGCCTCGCTGGCCGGTCTGGAGCGCGGGCGGGTGCGGGTGGTGGTGGGCTGGTCGAACCGGGCGCTGGCCGTGGCCGAGAGGTTCGTGCCCGGAGCCCTCGTGCGGAGGGTGGCGGGGACCCTCTACCGACCCTCGGGAGGCGGGAAGGCCTGAGTCAGGGCTCCCGCCGCGGCACCGAGCGGAGAGGCTTCGCAAGCCCTCTGCCGCCTGCTATGATTGCGGGACCTCGCCCAGGGCGGGCCGGGCCGAGCCGCCGGATGGGGTACGCCACACGAGCACAAAGGAGAGAGGGAAGCGATGAAGGAGGCGGCTGAGGAGTCGTCCCCCCGGAGAGCTGCGTTCACCGAGTACGACTACAGCAACTTCTATTACGCGGCGGGGGAGGACCCCATCAACCTCCTGCGCCCCTTCAACGAGTGGTACCGGGAGGCCAAGCAGCACGGCTACTACCTCTATTCGGAGCCGCTCGCGGGCGCCCCCACGACCCGCGTCCGCGTTCGGAACAACAAGACCGGCGAGTGGCGGGACCTGATCAACCTCGCCTCCTACAACTACCTCGGCATCTCCTATCGACCCGAGGTCAAGGCGGCGGCGGCGGCGGCGCTCGAGCGGTACGGGCTCGGGGCCTCGGGCTCGCCTATCCTCTCCGGGACGTTCGACGTGCACGAGGAGCTGGCAGAGGCGGTTGCCCGCTTCAAGGACAAGGAGGCGGCGATCCTGTTCCCGACCGGCTACAGCGCCAACGTGGGCCTCATCCCGGCGCTGATGCGGGCGGGGGACACGATCTTCCTCGACCAGTACTCCCACGCCTCGATCGTGGACGGGGCGATCATGGCCAAGTCGAGGACTGTGTTCTTCCGCCACAACAACCCGCTCGACCTCGAGCGCAAGATCTCCGGCGTCAAAGGCAAGAAGCTCGTGGTCGTGGAGGGCGTGTACTCGATGGACGGAGACATCTGCGCCCTGCCGGACATCGTCGAGGTGGCGAAGCGCCACGGGGCGCGCATCCTCATCGACGAGGCGCACTCCACCTTCCTCTTCGGCCCCAACGGGCGGGGTGTCGCCGAGCACTTCGGGCTCGACAAGGAGATCGACTTCCACCTGGGCACCTTCTCGAAGAGCCTCGGGGGGCAGGGTGGGTTCGTCTGCGGATCGCGGGATCTCGTCGACTACTTGAACGCCTTCGGGCGCTCGCGCTTCTTCTCCTGCAACCTCTCGCCGGTGCTCGCGGCGGGTCTGCTCGCGGGGCTCCGCATCGCGGAGGGCGAGCCGCAGCTGCGGGCGAAGCTGTGGAGCAACGTCGCCTACCTGCGTCGCCGGTTCGCGGAGGAAGGCGTCGACATCGGCAATTCGAGCTCCCAGGTCATGCCGGTCATGGTCAACAACGACGCCCGGGTCTTCGCGGTGGCGGAGAAGGTCCAGGACCGGGGGCTCTTCCTCAACCCCGTGACCTATCCCGCGGTGCCCAAGCACAAGTCGCGCCTGCGGATCTCCGTCTCCGCCGCCCACTCGGAGGAGGAGCTGGAAGCGGCGGTCCAGGTCATCGCCGGCGTCCTCGGGGACGAAGGGTGCCTGTGCCGCTGAGCCGCTACCGGTTCCGGTGGGGGTTGAGCGGATTCTTCGAGTTTCCGACCGAAAACGCCCGGCGAATCCTGCCCCGGGGGCTGGAGCCCCTCGAGCTCCATCACGGCAGCAGCGTCTTCTCCCTGACCGCCTTCGACTTCGTCGACAGCGAGGTCGGGCCGTACTCGGAGGTGGTCTTCGGCGTCATCGTTCCCCCCCTCCTCGGGGAGGAGGGGCGCCTGGCGAAGTCGGCCTTCTATCCGTGGCAGCTCGCGACCACAACACGTGCGGCGCGCGAGCACGCGATGAACCGCTGGCACCTGCCGCACTGGCCGGAAAACGTCGGCATCGAGTTCACGCGGGACGCACGGAGCCTGGTCGTCCGCGTCAAGGCCGAAGGGTCGCCGACGGCGGAGCTGACGATCACGGAGCACTCCTGGCAGCCGGCGTCACACCTGTATCAGTGCTTCATGCAGGACGACAGCGGGGCCTACCTGACCCACATCACGATGGAGGGTGAGTACAGCGAGCACGAAGAGGAATCGGGGCGCATGCGCCTCTACGACCACCCCTTCAACAAGGACATCCTTCTCTCGGAGGTCTACGAGACCCCATTCCGCGAGGTCTGGTATCGCGACGGCGTCCAGAGCTTCGAGCCCCTCGTCTCCCGCTCCGCCGCCTGAAGCGCCGGGGGTCCTGGGAAGGGCCCGGAGCCGTCCCGCCGCACGTGAGAGCCGTGCCGGATCCACTCTTCGTCGTCTTCAATCCGCACGCCGGCAAGGGCCGGGGAGCGCAGTTCGTGGCCCCCGTCCTTCAGGGCCTGGACGGCGCGGCACACGTCGAGCACGCCCTCACGCGGGGGCCGGGCGACGAGGTCCGCCTCGCCTCGGAGGCGATCGGCCGTGGCTTTCGGCGCCTCGTGGCCGTGGGCGGGGACGGGACCTGGAGCAACGTGGGCAACGCGATCCTCCGCTCCGGCGTCCGTGCGCAGCTGGGTCTCGTCCCCGGGGGGACGGGATGCGACCTCGCGAAGTCGCTCCGCATCCCGCTCCGTGACGTTCACGCGTGCTGCCGGATCGTCCGCGAGGGGGCGACGCGGACGATCGACGTCGGCCACATCGAGGATCGCTACTTCCTCAACGTCGCCGGCTTCGGCTACGACGTCGCCGTCCTCGAGGACTCCTGGAGCGTCGCCTACCTCGAGGGCGCCCTCCTCTACCTCTACTGCGCGCTGCGGCAGCTTCACTCCTACCGTGGCTTCCGGGTGGAGGCGGAGGCCGACGGCCGCCCGCTCGGGCGGCAGGACCTGCTGATGCTCATCGTCGCCAACGCCCGGGTGTTCGGGGGCGGCTTCCGGATCGCTCCCCGGGCCGATCTCGAGGACGGCCGGCTGGACGCCGCCGTCTTCACGAACATGGGCTTCGCGCGGCGGGTGGGAGCGCTCGTGCGACTGCTGCGCGGGACCCACGAATCGCTTCCGCAGGTCCAGACCGTCTCCGCCCGCCGGCTCGTGTGCCGGTTCGAGGAGCCCCCCGCCTACGAGACCGACGGGGAGTGGAACCGGGCCGGGGGGCGCGAGATCGTCATCGAGTCGGTCCCGAAGGCCCTCGAGATCATGGTCCCCGCCGAATGAGCACCGCCGTGGTCGCGGTGGAGGGCAGCCTCCGCCAGGCGGTGAGCCGGCGCGTGCTGTCTGCGGGCGACCACCCCGCGCTCGATAAGGCGGTGGCGGAGATGCAGGCCGCGTCCGGGGGCTCGGTGGAGGCGGTCGTGTTCTTCGGCTCGCGGCGAACGGGGGCGGCGCGGGCGAACGCCTGGAGCGCCCATGACCTCTTCGCGGTGGTGAACGACTACCGCAGGTTCTACGCGGCCATGCACCGCGCGGGTCGGACGGGGAAGCGGCCCCGCTTCATGGCCGCGCTCAGCCGTCCCCTGGCCCCGACGCAGATCTCGCTCCGCTTCGGCGAGCCGGTGGTCCACCTCAAGGTGTCGGTGATCCTCCTGCCGACCTTGCGGCGCGAGACCTCGTCGCGCCGGGCCGACCATTTCACGATCGGCCGCCTGTTCCAGCCGAGCCGCATCCTCTACGCCGCAAGCGAGGCGGCGCGCACGCAGGTGGCGGACGCGCTCGTCTCCGCCCACGCCGAGACCTGGCACTGGGTGCGCCCCTGGCTGCCGGAGCGCTTCGACGCCGACGGTTACGGCCGCACCGCGCTGCGGGTCTCGATGTCCTGGGAGGTCCGGCCGGAGCCCGCGGGGCGGGCGGGGGCGCTGTGGGAGGCCCAACGGCAAGAGCAGACCCCCGTCTTCGAAGCCCTGCTCGCCGAGCTCGCGGGGCGGGGGGAGCTGGTCCCCGGCGCGGAGGGGACATTCACGCTCGCGCGGCGGGTGGGGTGGCTCGAGAGGCGGCGATGGGAGCTCTACTTTGGCCGCTCGATGGCGCGCGCCACCCTGCGCTGGCTCAAGCACGTGCTGAGCTTCGAGGGCTGGCTCGACTACATCGTGCGCAAGGCCAGCCGGCACGCGGGGGAGAGAATCGAGCTGACGGAGCGCGAGCGACGCTGGCCCTGGATATTCCTGTGGGGGAGGTTCATCCGCTACCTGCGCAACAAGGACCGCCGCGGAGGATCCGAGTGAGAGCGGCGGCCGCCGTCGCCCTCGCCGTTCTCGCCTCCGCCCTCGCCTCGATGCCGGTCTTCGCCCGTCGCCGGGTTCGGCGCGACCCCGACGCGCAGGGCAAGGGACGGCACTTCCTGCTCGGCGCCGGGGATTTCGTCCTGCACTGGTTTCTCTGGGCCATCGGTCCCCTCGAGCGTGCCCTCCTGCGCGCGCGGGCGACGCCGGACCACCTCAACGCCGCCGGCCTCGTCGCCGGCCTCGCGAGCGGGGTGCTGATCGGCCTCGGGCACCTCGAGGCGGGCGGGGGGATGATCGCCCTCGCCGGGGTGTGCGACGTCCTCGACGGCCGTCTCGCCCGGGCTCGCGGCGTCGCCTCGCCCTACGGTGTCTTCATCGACAGCACGCTCGACCGCTTCGTGGAGACCTTCGCCTTCCTCGGCTTCGCCGCGTACTACCGTCATCAGCCCCTGGCCGCGCTCGTGGTGACGGCCGGGCTCGGGGGATCGCTCCTCGTCAGCTACGCCCAGGCGCGGGGCGAGACGGTCGGGGTTTCCGGCTCCGGCGGCCTCATGCAGCGCGCGGAGCGGATGGTGCTCACCGCGCTCGGATGCCTGGTCGATCCGAGCCTGACCGCCGCCCTCGGGTGGAGGGAGGGCTCGTTGCTGCTCGGGGTGCTCGGCCTCGTCGCCGCAGGCTCCCTCGGGACCGCCGTCCACCGCACGGTCTGGATCGCCCGACAGCTCCGGCGCTGAGCCCGCTACCTCCTTGCG
>Ga0209341_10003524_pt1 | contig 14605 bp, 14 predicted proteins | sample RifCSP13_2_FD_184020 | JGI IMG/M metagenome (GOLD analysis project Ga0209341, IMG submission 184020) | Soil microbial communities from Rifle, Colorado - Rifle CSP2_sed 13_2 (SPAdes) (version 2) | ecosystem: Environmental > Terrestrial > Deep subsurface > Rock core/Sediment | place: Rifle...
TGGATGGTGACAAGGTCGATCCCAGAATGGACGCGCAGCACGTGGGCGGCGACGGCGTGACTGGCTTCGTGGACTGCCACGGCGTGCCTTTCCCTCTCGATGTAATCGGCGTCGTCGGGTGGGCCGAGCTCCTTCAACGCTTTGGCCTTCCAGATGTCGTTCCATTCGATGACCTCACGGTTGTCGCGAATGGCGAGGATGAGGGCTTCGTTGACCAGGTCCTTGATGCGGGCGCCGCTGTAGTAGGGCGTCGCCACTGCCAACCGGTCGACCTGCGCTTCGGTGAGGGTGTGTTTGACCTTGGCCAGGTAGCCCGCCAGCGTCGTCCGGCGCCCCTCACGAGAGGGGAATCCCACCTTGTAGATCCGGTCGATGCGGCCGGGACGCAGCATCGCCTCGTCCAAGGCATTAGGCATGTTGGTGGCCATGATGTGAAGAATGCGGTACCGGGGCGGCGGCTTCGGTCGGAAACCGAAAGCCTTGCGCATCCGGTTGGCCATACCGCGAGGTTTGGTCAGTCCGTTCATCTCGGTGAGGAGCGCCTGGAGGGTGCCCATGCCGCCACCGCCACCCATTCCGCCCATCATCACCTTGTCCAGCAGCCGCCGCTTAGGAGCCTCGTCCGTTTGGGGCTGTTCGAGAGTGTCGAGCAGCATCTTCTGAGTCATCGGGCTCAGATAGGAGAAGTTGCCACAACCGGTGAGGGCTTGCGCGCCGTGACCGAACTGGCCCTGGGGGGCTCCCATCCCACCTCGCGAGCCGAGGGCGTCGGCCTCGTCGAAGAAGGCGATCACCCCGCCGTGGCGGAGGGAGAGCTTGCGCAGCTTGCGGTAGAGGCCTTTCACTTTGAGCACGCCGATCCCGAAGAACATGTTGATGAAAGCGCCCGGTTCGATGAATACAAATGGTCGGCCAGTCTCACCGGCGACCGACTCGGCGATGAGGGTCTTACCGGTGCCCGGAGGTCCCCACAACAAGATCCCGGAGGGGATGTATCCGCCCTTGGCCTCGATGGCGTCCGGCTTCTCGAGGAAGGCGATGTTTTCCTTAATCAGATCGAGCACGTGATCCTGACCCCACACGTCTCGGAAGCGGGTCTTGATCTCTTCGGGAAGGATCGTGTCCATTCCGCCCCGCGACAGGAACCAGAAGATGGCCACGAACTGCCCAATCGAGATCACCATGATGATCAGCACCCTGAGGGTGTTTTCGTTGAAAAGCAGGCCGAGAATGATTCGTGGAGATTCGACGATGGCTTGCGTCGGAGAGGACACCGCGGTAATCAGGTAGTCGGCCAGGAACGCGTAGAGGATGACATAGAGGATCCACTTGAAGAACCGTCTCACCCGGAAACGCGTCCAGGGCTTTAGCCGGGAGGCACCTCGCTCGAGGCCGCCGAAGAACCGTTTCTGCCAGAACTCGTGATAGCGGGCGTTTCGCTCGGACAAGAGGTAATGGATCTGTCTCCACACCTCCCAGAGGATCAATGTAACGAGGAGGATGCCGGCAGGTTGACGAACGAACTCGCCGAACACCTCGCCAATGGTGACAAAGGGCGAGTTGACCCGTGTGCCCACCACGGCGACGAGGACGATTCCAAACAGGACGAGCAGCTTGATCCGATCCCAGGTATCGGCTTTTCGCCGGGTTTGCGGCGGCGGAGCTTCGGGGGTCTTTAGGCCTTCGTGTTCACTAGCCATGAGTCCACTACTTCCTCGATCGTTGCTTGATTGGTGGTGAAGCAGGTGAGGTTGCAACCCGCCACTATCGAAAAGATGCGCTGCTCGGCTGCATCATGTACCGAGATCAGGTAGGCGACGGCCACATCTTGGTTGTTCTGGTCGACGTAGGTCACCAGCACCCTGATGCCATCGAAGCCTGCGCCGAAGGAGAAGTCCTCTTTGGCCACCTCGTCGGGTTGGTTGTAGGTGTAATAGGGAAGGACGGTCTGATGGAGGACCACCCGGGAGAGGTAATCGCGGGCGTCAGGACCCACCGAACGGACTGAGACCGAGCCGATCGGGTAGCTGGCCTGCGCCATAGGAGTGATCACGTTGGTGACGTCGCGAGCCGGCGACCCGTCGAACGCGACATGGCTGACAGTGGGGAACTCGAGTCCTTGGAACGACTCGGAGAAGGGGAGATCGGCGAGGGCGGAGAGCTCCGACAACTCGTAAAGGTGCCACTCGCTGGGGATCGAGAACACCGACAACTGGTCGGGGTCTTTGTAGGTGATCCGGTCGGCGCCGCCGTCCGTCGAGCAGGCGGCCGCCAGCGTGGCCAGTCCGGCCGCCAACAGCACTCGCTTGATCACGGCACCTCCAGGTCGGGTCGGGGTCGGCGAGGCACGCGCTGCCCGGCCGATAAAGGGTTTTCGGCCCCTAATCATAAGGCACTGAGGGATAAATACGGCAGAAAGGGCTCGGTAGTGCACCGTCTGGTAAATAATCGTGCTATTTCCCAGACAGAGCACTGGTCGGGCATTTGAAGAGATTTCGCCCAGAGCCTTCGTTCTGGAGCGCCCCGATCAACAGGCCACCTCGACCTCGACCGCCCGGTGGTCTCCACCCGCCAAACGATGGGTAGCAGCCCGGATCACCTCGACATGCTGGGCGAATACGTGGTCGATGCGCAGAAACGCCGGCGCCCACGGAAACGGGCCCCAGGTTCGGGCCGCCGGCCCGACGGCGGCGACGCCATCCTCCATCAGCCTGCGGAGGCTTCGGTAGAAGGGCCACCACGGAGTGGAATTGAGGTCACCTACCAGCAATCTGGGCCCGGCCGGCCGGGTCTCGAGGTGGTCGTTGAGCTCGGCCAGCTGGCGGCGGCGAAACCGGAGCGACTCGCCAATCGGCCGGCGGAGCGGGGAGGTGACGTGGACGTTGATCACCTCAACCCGGGGATGGCGCCCAACCCAGACGTCTCGATACGTCATCGACAGCCGCTCCACCTCAATCGGTGTCGAGGAGGCTATGCCCAAACCGAGATGATCGTCACGGGGGTCGAGCAGTCCGTGGGGGAGGAGCGCCTCGATGCCGGCCGCTTGGTTGGGCGAAAGTTCCTGTACTGCCAGGAGGTCGGGTCGCAGCCGCTCCAGTAGCGCCATGATCGATTCCGGTCGCGCCCTTCCGTTGTACAGGTTGGCCGTGACCACGATCATCCCCATCACGATAGGTGAGTCGAGGCGGAGCTCTGGATGGGCAGCCGACGGTCGCCTGCTGTGGCAGGATGGTGGAGATGACGGAGTCTTTGGCCGGGCGTTTGCTGGTGGCCTCACCGGCCTTGGTCGACCCCAACTTCTTCCGGGCCGTGGTGTTGCTGCTCGATCACGACGAGCAGGGAGCTTTCGGGGTGGTCTTGAATCGAGCCAGTGAGGAGGCGGTCGATCATCACCTCCCGGCCTGGAGCCTCCTCGTGTCGGAACCACCCGTTGTCTTTGTTGGCGGACCCGTGGAGCCGGTGATGGGGATCGCCCTCAGCGGGGGTCCCGAACGCGGTCAACCAGCGGTGGTGGAGGGCGTCAAGGTTGTTGATCTGACCACCGAACCGGAGGTCGTCATGGCGCCCATCCGGATCTTCGCCGGTTACGCCGGGTGGGGAGCGAGTCAGTTGGAGGTGGAGTTGGCGGAGGACGCCTGGATCGTGGTGGCGGCGGAAAGCGTCGATGTGTTCACGTCCGCCCCCGAAGATCTATGGGCGGCGGTGTTACGCCGGCAGGGAGGTCGGCTGGCGCTCCTCTCCACCATGCCTTTGGACCCGACGCTCAACTGACCGATCTGTCTTCTTGATGGGTCTTTGGGGGGTCGAGTCGAGATTGCTACCGTCGACGACGTGACTGCCACCGTCCCACGGTTGCGCCGGGCCATTCGGCAGAAATCACCGACGCTGAGCTTCGAAAAAGAGCTCTGGGAGTCCGGTCGAGCCGTGGTGGTGGGTATGGACGAAGTCGGTAGGGGGTCGTGGGCCGGTCCACTAACCGTCGGCGCCGCCGTCATCCCCGTCGATCGGCGGGTGTACAAGATCCGCGACTCGAAGATGCTGACCGAGGTCGAGCGTGAGGCGCTTTTCGATAGGGTGGCGGGTTGGTGCTCGGCCTGGGCGGTTGGCCATGCCAGCGCCGCCGAGTGCGACGAGCTCGGAATGTCGGAGGCGCAGCGGGTCGCCGCCCGGCGCGCCTTGGACGCCCTGCCCTTCCAACCCGACCATGTCTTGATCGACGGCAAATGGGACTTCGTCGGCACCGGTGAGACGCAACGGATTGTGAGGGGGGACGCCCGCTCGGTCTCGATTGCGGCGGCTTCCATCCTTGCCAAGGTCACACGAGATCGCCTGATGCGGGCGTGGGCAGACGATTTCCCGGGTTACAACTTCGAGGCCAACAAGGGCTATCCCTGCCCGGTCCACAAAGCGGCGCTGGCCGCCTGGGGCCCGACCGCCATCCATCGCCAGAGCTGGGTCTTCATGGATCACCTGCCGTGGAACGGTCTCGCCCGCTACTTCCGGCCGGGCTCTCAACCGACGCTACCCGGTTTTGGCGCGCCAACTCCGACCTATCGGTCGTGATTGGCGCGCCAGAAGGCATCAAGGCCTGGTACCGGTTTGATGACCATCAGGGGGAGTGAAGGAGGAGGTCGGCGGCGCGTTCGGCGATCATGATGGTGGGGGCATTGGTGTTGCCGCCCACGATCAGCGGCATGACCGAGGCGTCGGCCACCCGCAGGCCCTCGATGCCATATACCCGGAGTTCGGGGTCGACGACGCCGTCGGCCGGACCGCCGATTCGTGCCGTACCGACCGGGTGGTAGATCAGCTCGGCGTGGTTGCGCACGTGTTCGGCCAGCTGGTCGCGATCGGTGACACCGGCACCCGGATACAACTCGGCGCCCCATACCGACGCAAGGGGGGGGGTATGTACGATCTCCCGCCCCAACTCAAGCCCCTTCACCAGTGTCTCCACGTCCCCGGGGTGGCGAAGATGGTTGCCACTGATGGCCGGGTAGACCGTGGGGTCGGCCGACCTGATCGTTACCTTGCCGCGGCTGTGGGGGGTGAGTAGCGAAGGGCCGAATGAGAAGGCGTTGCCGTTGTAAGGCTCGAGGGCGTGCTTGGCGAAATAGGCGGGACCGAAATGGAACTGGAGGTCAGCAGCTGGCAGCGCCGGATCGGTACGGACGAAGGCTCCCGCCTCGGCGATGTTGGAAGTCAGCATGCCCCGCCGAGCCAACAGGTACGGAACCAGATGGCGCAGCCGGCGGGCTTCGTCGTACGTGCCAGTGAGCTTGGACTCGTACACCATCGCCACTGCTGGATGGTCTTGGAGATGCTCCCCGACATGCGGGTTGTCGACAACTATCGGGATTCCCAACCTATGCAACAGGTCGCCGGGGCCGATCCCCGACAACTGGAGAAGTTGCGGGGTGTTGATCGCCCCGGCACACAGCGTGACTTGGGGAGCCGCGGCCTGTTCGCTCCGACCCCGGCGGCGCAATCGAACCCCCACCACCCGGCCGCCCTCCGTGACAATCGAGATGGCCGGCGCTTCGACGAAAACCGAGAGGTTGGGGCGCCTCAAGGCCGGACGTAGGAAGGCGTCGGCGCTGCTCCAGCGTCGGCTGTTCCGCGTGGTCACTTGGAACAGACCGACCCCGTCTTGGGTCTCGCCGTTGAAGTCGTCGTTGGCCTTGAGGCCGGTGGCGATGGCGGCTTCGATGAACATCCGGGTGAGGAGGTGGGCGGACCGGACGTCGGCCACATTGAGCGGTCCACCGGTGCCGTGATACGGCGAGGGCCCCCGTTCGTTGTTTTCAGAACGGATGAACAAGGGGAGCACCTGTTCCCAGCCCCAACCCACTGCACCCATCGCCTCCCAGGTGTCGTAGTCGTGGGGTCGACCGCGGGTGTAGATCATGGCGTTGATCGAGCTAGAGCCCCCCAGCGTCTTGCCCCTCGGTATATAGAGACGGCGGGAACCGGCGAAGAGCTCGGGTTCGGTTTGGTAGTCCCAGTCGAGGGCCGATTTGAAGAGTCGGGAAAAGGCGGCGGGGATGCGAACGTAGGGATGGCGGTCGGTGGGGCCGGCCTCCAGCAGCAGGACTCGGCGATTCGGGTCATCGCTGAGGCGAGCGGCCAACACACAACCGGCCGAACCAGCTCCCACCACGATGTGGTCGTAGGCGAGCACGGTCACAAGTCGGTCATGAGGTGTGGGGAACGAGTTCGTCGACGTAGCGAGGCAGCATCTCTCGCCAGGTGACCCAGTCGTGCGGATAGCCGTGCCACTCGTCAACTCGGTTGGGCACGCCCTTTCGGCCCAGCAGGTCGGCCACCCGCCAGGATTCCTCGGGCTCCTCATACCGACCGGTGCCGTGGGCGAGCAACACGAAGCGTTGGCGTAGTCGGTCGAGCTGCGCACCCGATTGAAGATCGGGCAGGTAGTGAACCGGTGAGGTGTAGTAGAAGTCGGAGGTGAAGACGCCCTGTGCCCATTTCGAGAGGTCGTAAGTGCCTGACAGACAAATCGCCGCGGAGATCACGTCGGGATGGCGGCACGCCAAGGCCAAGGCGTTGAAGGCTCCGATCGAGGCTCCCGCCGCGATCACCTCGATGTCAGGAGCGCGGCAGTCGGCACGGATAGCCGGCACGACCTCATGGCGGAGAGCGGCGTCGAACTGGCTTTGGAGCCATGCGGCATGGCGAGGGTCCTCTCCGCTCAGCCAGGCGCTCCCGTTGATACTGTCAACCGAGTAGACCTTGATGCGACCGGCCTCCATCAACGAGGAAAGGACGTCGATCATCAGGAAACGCTCGATCTCCTCGTAGTCGCCACCAGCGGTAGGGAACACCAGGACGGGCTGACCGAGGTGGCCCCAGCGAGCGAGATTGATGTGCTGGCCGACGCGCTCGGAATACCACCTCTCGGTCTGCTTCACGGCTTCAGTGCGTGAGTACTGACTTGGGCTTGGGCGGCGAGGTCCAGCCGATCGCGCTCGGTGGTTCGCCAGAACTGGATCAGGCCCCAAAAATGCTCAGTGAACTGTTCGACCTCGTGAGGAGGGAACAGGACCGCCACCTTCCGCCGCACCGCTTCCCTGGCGCGGGGAGTGGCGAAGTACTCCCAGGCGATTTCATCGAGATCAGCAAGATTGGTATCGCAGAAGTCGAGGAAATCGTCGGTTTCGAAGGAATGGCGAGCGATGGAGGCATATCCGGCCAGCTTCTCCCGATAGGCCAGATCGGTGGCCGCTATCTCGAAATAGGGCGCCCAGTCCGGGTTGTGCCGCATCTTCCGACCGGTGCCGGCTACAAAAAGGGCCCAACGGAGCTTGGCCTTCACCAGCCAGGGCAGGTGGTAATGAATCGAGGTCACCTGTGAATCGGGACAGGCGTTGGCGAAATCGATGGGGTGGAAGACGCCGTTGCGCCGCATGGCCTCGCACGAGTTGAAATCCCAGCCGAAGAACGAGTTGATCGTCAGCACCATGTCGCTCAACAGCCGCCACTCCTCGGCGTCGACGAAGTCGAACTCGACCTTGTAACGGTCGTGGAGGGGTGCGCCCGGGTCGTAGCGGATGACGTTGACCTGCGGTCCGACCGCCAAGGCCCGCACGAAGAGGTCGAACGGTTCGATGGCCTGCTGGAGATGCATTATCTGCTTCGCGCTCTGGTCGTAGGCCTGGTGAAGCGCCTCCTCATCGTTGATTCGGGTAACGCCCCGCCATGCACCTCCGTCGTACGGTTTCATGAAGAGGGGATAGCCGACCTTGCGACCGATCTCCCCGAGGTCGAAGAACCGCGCATATTGGCCGAGCGTGACTTGAAGGTCGGGGGCAGGCTCGTAGTCCTTGGGCGGCACGAGCACCGTGGCCGGCACCGGGAGCCCCAGCCTCATCATTGCTGCGTAGGAGGTGTGCTTCTCCATCGATTGGATCGTGAAGGGGTTGTTGAAGACGTACAGGTCGTCGTGGACGACCGCTTTCTTGATCCACTCGCGGCTGGTGCCGTACCAATGGGTGAGCCGGTCGAGCAGAACATCGTACTTGACCGGCTGGGCCAGGTCGAAGGGTTCAATGGTCACCCGCTCGACGGCGAAGGACAAGGTGTCGCCTCCCCGGCGGATGCGGAGGTTCAACCGCTCGAGGATGTCTTCGAAGAAGATCGGCCATTCCAAGTCGGCACCGAGGGACAGTCCGATCCACTTGACGATGTCTGCCAAAGCCGCCTCCAACTCCTCCGACCCCTCTAACCCCTGGTGCCGCCCTCCCCGCCTGGGGTTCCCGGGGGGCCTCGGGAGCCTCCGCCCCGGGGGAATCTACTCGGTGGCCAGCCGGTTGGGCCCCGGGAACAACTGGATGAGGCCGCTCCGCAGACGGTCACGCCAGGCTTCCCAATGATCGGCTTCACCCTGCCACCAAACGATGGTGAATCGACCCTCGTAGATGGGGCTGGTCAAACCAGGGGGAGCATCGAGAAGAAGCCGAAGAACAAGAAATGAAGGAATGGACACGGCTACTCCGCCAGGTTGGGGTCAGATTACCGGGCGGGCCGGTAGGTCTCTAATACCGTGGGCAAGTGCCGATCGAAGCGCTGGCCTTGGTGTTGTTGTCGGCGATCATCCACGCGGCGTGGAACCTTCTCGTCAAGTCGAGTGGTGACCGGCTGCTGACCGGTTGGGCGCAACTGGCAGTGGGGGGCTTGGTCGGCATCCCCTTTCTGGTGGGCGCCGACCTCACCGGGCTCGGTTGGTTCATTGCGGCCTCGGCCGCGGTGGAGACGCTTTACGTCCTGGCGCTGGTGAAGGCATATGAGGTCGCAGATCTCTCCCTCGCCTACCCGATCGCCCGTGGGACGGCTCCGGTCCTCGTCGCAGCGGGGGGAGCCCTGTTTCTCGCCGATTTCCCCCCCCCGCTGGCCGCGGCCGGGATCGCTGTTGTGGTGGCCGGGATTCTGGTGCTGGCCAGACACAGGGGCCCGGGGGTGGGTTGGGCTGTGTTGACCGGCTGTTTTATCTCCATCTACACGCTGATCGACACCGCGGCAGTGCGAAGGTCGGAAGACCCGGTCGGCTACACGGTGGCGGTCTTCCTGGTCGGAGCCGGCTTGTTGGCACCCATCGTCGCCGCCCGTCGGTGGGCCGGTATCGGACGGCGCGACCGGGTCCGCCTGCTGTGGTCGTGGCACCCCCTCGTGGCCGGAGCCCTGTCGCTGACCGCCTACGCGTTGGTGCTGGTGGCGGTGCGGATGGCTCCGGTGGGCCCGGTGGCGGCGTTACGGGAGACGTCGGTGGTGTTCGGGGCGCTCGGGGGGTGGCTGTTGCTCGGCGAGCCGATGGATCGCCGGCGGCCGCTCGCCGCAGCTTTGGTGGCAGCTGGTGGGGTTTTGATCGGCCTTTCCTGAGCCATAATCGGACATGGCCGGTTTTCAGGCTCGCCGGGGGTTGGCAATGGCGCCATTAGCGCCCCCGAACTTGTGACCCTCCGACTGGATGCCGAAGAGCGCGCCATGCTCGCCGGTGCCGTCAGTCCCGCCGCGGCCCTGGCCATGCGGTTGGTAGTCCGGCTCGCCGAAGCCGGCCACGCCCGACGGCTTCTGCCGATCGAATCGGCTCACATCGATTCATGCCTCTATCACGGCCAGGCAGGATTGGATTTCGCTCGGAAGCTGGTCGACGGGGGGGGGCACGTACGCGTACCGGCCACGCTCAACGTTTCCTCGCTCGACTTGCTTCATCCCGACCTCTACCGAGGGTCGCCGGAGACCGCCGCAGCCGCCCGATCGTTGATGGATGCCTACGAGCAGCTGGGTTGTCGCCCGACCTGGACATGTGCTCCCTATCAGCTCGTCGAGCGACCGCGCTTCGGGGAACACATCGCTTGGGCGGAGTCGAACGCCATCGTCTTCGCCAATTCGGTGCTGGGAGCCCGGACCGATCGTTACGGCGACTTCATCGACATCTGCGCCGCCATCACCGGACGGGTGCCGGCTGCCGGGCTTCACCTCGACGCCGAGCGCCGCGCTCGCCTGGTCTTGGATGTGGGGGGCCTGACGGGAGCGACGCGCCGAGCGTCATGGTTCCCGGCGGTGCTGGGTCATCTGCTCGGTCGGGCGGCAGGGACGGGTGTCGCGGCCGTGGTCGGCCTCGAATCGATGTCGGAGGACGGGATGAAGGCACTGGGTGCCGCCGCCGCCTCGTCGGGGGGCGTGGCCATGTTCCACCTGGTGGGCATCACACCGGAAGCTCCGACGATGGGAAGCGCCACCGGCGGCGCTACGGTCGACCACCTGGCGGTGACCGAGGAGATGATTCGGGGGGCTCGGGCGGATCTGACCACCGCCAGCGGTGAACGCGTGGATGCCGTAAGCGTGGGAACTCCTCACTTCTCGGTCGGTGAGTTCAAAGAACTGGCGCGGTTGCTCGCTGGTCGATCCGCGGTGATTCCGCTGTACGCGAATACGGGTAGGGACGTGTTGGTCGAGGTGATGGGCACGTCTTGGTGGGATGACTTGGCCTCGGTGCGGATAGTGACCGACACCTGCACATACATCACGCCCATCCTCGAAGAGGGCGTCGAAGTAGTCATGACCGACTCGGCCAAGTGGGCCTACTACGCCCCCGGCAACCTGGGGGTGTCGGTGGTGTTCGGAAGCCTGGCCGAATGCGTCGAGTCGGCCGTGACGGGAAGAATGATCCGGCATGACTGAGGCCGAGCCACTCGTGTTGACCGAGCCGCTCAGCTTCTGGGGGGGGGTGGATCCCAATACCGGAGTCATCATCGACGTCCGGCATCCGCAAGCCGGCGAGGTGGTGTCGGGTCGGGTGTTGATGATGCCGGCTGGCCGCGGTTCGAGCTCCTCGGCGAGCGTGCTAGCCGAAATGATCCGCCTCGGCACTGCGCCCAGCCGAGTGGTGCTCGACCAGCCTGATCCGATTCTCTTGCTGGGGGCCTGGGTGGCGGAGGAGTTATACGGGCTCGAGTTGGAGATCGAGCTCAAAAGAGACTGAGCGACCCGCAGTCGAGTCGGGCCAGGGAACCGGCCTCCTCGGCGGTGAAGGAGGCGGCATCGGCGGTGCCCGGCACCAATGTGTCCCCGTCCAGGCGGTAGGGCTCGGTGCCGCCTTCGTAATTGGTGCCGTCGGTGGTGGAGGCGAAGACTCTGTCGAGATCGCCGGAACCCTGACAGCTCAGCCCGGAGACGTTGGCGACCGTCGCCCCGATGGGAAAAACTGCGCCGGCTGCTCCCAGCTTGATTCGGAACAGCGCGCAACCGTCCACACCGAAGAGCCCGACCAGCTGAGTGGCTGCGCCGGCGCCTACCGACACGAAAGCCTCAGGAACTCCATCTTCGTTGATGTCGTGGCCGCCGATCGGCCGGACCTCAGTGAGCTCATCGGTTCCTTCCACAGTGGTTTCATCACCGTCACCGTCGCTCAGTTCGAGCCGGGCGATCCACGCGCCGCCGAGAAGATAGGTGGTGAAAGTGTCCACCACTCCGTCCCGGTCATAGTCGACATCCAGGGTCGAGGAGATCGCCGTCCCCTCGACGGGTAAGGGCGGAAGCGAGCAGCCTTGGGGGGGGGTGAGAGTCGTGCTGGTCGACAAGGTCGTGGTGGTAGTCGAGGTCGTGGCGACGCCGTCGGCAGGCGGTTGACAGGCCACGAGGACACAGGCGATAAGCAGGACGGATATGCGCAACGTGGGCATTCTCCCAGGTCACCAAAACGAAGAGCGCCTTCCCGCCCAATGCCGGTGGGAAGGCGCCCAGCGAGTGGAGTCGTTCAGTGTTTGATTTCCACCCCGCCAAAAAGGGCGGTGGCGTGGACGTCGAGGACCGGGGCACCCGACGTCACAACATCGGTGGCCGTCTTGTCCTCGAAGCCACCGAAGATAGGAAGGCCGTGTATGTCGACGTCCCAACCCTCCGGGATGAGGATCTCGGTGCCGCCGAACATCGAGGTGACGTCCATCCGCATCTTCATCTCGCCCGGGTGTGCTTGCCGCAGGTCGACCTTGGTACCCCCAAATAGGGACACCACCGAGCCACCCCGAAAGTGGTCAGACCGGCTGGCGACGTCGCGTCCTCCGAACGCCACGAAGGAATCCACCAAGTCCCCGGTCTCGGCTCGGCTGGCGAGCGGTCGGGCGATCGTCCGACCGATCAGGATCGACGCTCCGACGCCTATCAAGATCACCGGGCCGATCAGCTCGCCGACGTCGACGTTCCACACCTCAAGGGTGGAGAGGAGGAATACGCCGCCTGCCAGCATCAGGATGGTCGGCGTGACGAAGTGCTCCGGATGATCGAGCAGTTGAGCGATCCCGAGTGTGACCAGGATGAGGGGCCACCACCGCTCCAGAAGGTCACCAGCCGCGATCGTACCGGTGACGTCCAAGGTGAGGATGACGCCGACGGCGATGAGGATTACGGCAAACCATTTGCGTGCCATATTGCACCTCCGGCCACATCCTCTTCCTTGGGCACTGCTCGGGCTAGGGGCTAACGACCCGGTCCGGCTGCGATGATGGCGCCAGTTGATCACCGAAGTCGATGACCCCGCCGACGCCCGCCTTGCCGATTTCTTCGACCTAACCGATCGGGAGCTGCGCCGGAGAGCCGAGGAAGGGGGCGGGTTCTTCATCGCCGAGGGGGCGACGGTGGTGAGGAGGGTGCTCGAATCGGGGTGCCAGATCCGGGCGGTGCTCGTCATGCCTTCCAAATTGGCCGAGTTGGGCGACTTCTCCGATTCGTTGCCGGTTTATCTGGCGCCGCCCGCCGTCCTCAATCGGGTAGTCGGGTTCGACCTCCATCGCGGGGCGGTGGCCTCGGTCGTCCGGCCGCATCAACTCGAGGCCGCCGATCTGGCCGGGTCGGCGCGCCGGCTGGCCGTCTTGGAGGGTATGAACGACCACGAGAACCTCGGTGCTATTTTCAGGTCGGCGTCCGCTCTGGGAGTCGAGGCGATACTGCTCGACCCCACGTGCGCCGATCCCTGGTACCGGCGGTGTGTGCGGGTGTCGATGGGTGAGGTGGCCCACGTGCCCTTCAGCCGGATCACCCCGTGGCCCGATGGTTTGGCGGTTCTACGGGAATTGGGGTTTTTGGTGGTTGGGCTCACCCCCGACCCGACCGCGCCGAGCATCGAGACGGTCAGCAGGTCGAACCGGACGGCGGTGTTGTTGGGTGCGGAAGGAACAGGGTTGACTAGACAGGCGCTCTCTCGATGCGACCTAGCGGTGAGGATCTCCATGCGACCCGGGCCGGACTCCCTCAACGTCGGCCACGCCGCCGCCATCGCCTTCCATAGGCTGTTCGGGACCGGGTGAGGTCGGAGGGGCTGCGGGGTTTAATCGGAACATACGAATGACAGATCAGACTCATCGGGGTCTTCGAGGTCGCGAAAAGTTTCCCTATGCAACCCCCTTGACATCGAACACCTGTTCGGTAATGGTGTGTGTGATGAGTGCTCTCCGCTCTGTAATCGACGAGTTGTGTGGGGAAGACCTGGCAGGGGTCGATGACCGCCAACTCGAGGGCGACATTATTGAGATCCGTCGGGCTCTCGATGTGCTTGAGGCTCAGTTTCTGCGACGAGTGGCCGACGTCGATCGGCGGCGCTTCTTTCTGACAAGTGGTCTTCTCTCGACTGCCTCCTGGCTGGCCAACACGTGCCGGATGGCGTCGTCCACCGCTGCGGAGAAAGTGAAGGTGGCGGCCGCACTCGAAGTCATGCCCCTCACCGCCGAGGCACTGAACAGCGGCGACCTCTCTTACTCCCAGGCTCGGGTGCTTGTAACAGCGTCGCAAGCCCATCCCGATCAATACACCGAGCAGGAATCAACCTTGGTCGGACTGGCCGACGGTCGGACCGTGGCCGACCTGCGCACCAACGTTGACTATTGGCGGCAGTCCCTCGACTGGCAGGCGGCGGTTGAAGACGCCGAGGCCGCCCGCAAACTGCGGCGGCTTCATGTCTCCAGAATGATCGGGGGGATGGTGCGCATCGAAGGCCGGCTCGATCAGGAGTCTGGCGAGGTGGTGTTGACTGCTCTGGAGGCTGTCACCACTCCTTCCGCACGATCTGCAGGTGGAGCAGGTAAAGAAGATGGGGAGGAGGTGCCGTCGGCCGACCAAAGGCGGGCCGACGGTCTTACCGAGATCTGCCGGCAGTGGCTCGATCGCGGTCAGGCCGACGTTGGCGGTGAACGGCCCCACGTAAGTCTGGTCGTCGACCTCGACACGCTGGAGCGCAGGGTCGGCAAGGTCTGTGAGCTCGACCAGAGCGGCACGGTCAACTCCGAGCTTGCTCGACGGTTCGTCTGTGACGCTGGCATCGCCCGAGTCGTCGTCGATGGGCCGTCAGAGCCCCTGGATGTCGGAAGGCGAACCCGGACCATTTCCCCTGCCATCAGACGAGCGTTGATCGTGAGGGACCGCCACTGCCAATTCCCAGCCTGTGACCGACCTGCGTCCTGGTGTGACGGCCATCACCTCCGTCACTGGATCGACGGGGGCGAGACCAAGCTCTCCAACTTGATTCTCCTGAGGCTGTCGCACGAATCTGGTTGATCCCAGGCTCGGTTAGGGGCGCGTGGGACGATGAGGTATGTCT
>Ga0209341_10003526_pt1 | contig 14602 bp, 16 predicted proteins | sample RifCSP13_2_FD_184020 | JGI IMG/M metagenome (GOLD analysis project Ga0209341, IMG submission 184020) | Soil microbial communities from Rifle, Colorado - Rifle CSP2_sed 13_2 (SPAdes) (version 2) | ecosystem: Environmental > Terrestrial > Deep subsurface > Rock core/Sediment | place: Rifle...
GCGCCGAATCTCCGGGCGGTGGCCAGGACGGCGTGTGTGAGGCGAACATCATCGGTGGCGGCGTCATGGTACACGTAGGCCGCTCGGAGTGTGTTCGTGCGGAGGCCGGGGAACCTGTCGCGGGCATCCGCGGCGCTCAGCCGCCCGTGCGGGAGTTCGGACCGGCTCAGCACGCTGTAGCCCCACAGCCCGATGCCGATCCCGAGGGGAGCGAGCGGTCGAATCACGGCCGGAATCCGCATACCGAGCGGGCGTTTGGTCTCCCGATAGAGTGGGACGAGAAAGGCAAGCGGAGCAACGAGGTGCGGTGCCAGCCGCTGGAGCCGTTCGCGTTCGTGAAGGGCTTCGCGCACGAGGCCGAACTGCCACTGGGGGAGGTAGCGCAGCCCTCCGTGGACGAGCTTCGTGGAGCGGCTGCTCGTACCCGACGCGAAATCGCCCCGGTCGATCAGCACGACGCTGTACCCTCGAGAGGCCGCATCGAGGGCAACGCCGGCGCCCGTAATCCCCCCGCCCACCACGAGCACGTCGCACCGGCGCTGGACCTCCTCCCAGAGCCGGGCCCGGTCGAGGCGCAATGCTGACATGGAGGCTTCGTTCGATGTTTGTTTCTCGCGGTCCCGCCGGACGCACACGGGCGATCAGGTCCGGAAAACAGGGGGGCGACCCGGCGGGGCACCAGGTCGCCCACTTCGGCGAGGCAGGCGGCACGGCAGGCCGCCGGACCCTATTTACCCGGCCCCGGAGCGTCTAAACATCGTTGCCGAAAGGATTCTCGCCGCCCCCCTGCTGGAGGGGCCTGCGCCGGACGCTCAGGAGGGGTGTCGAGATCGGGCCAGGGAACCGGATGGAACTGCGGCGAATACGCAACCGGTCGGAACCTCTTAGGGAGGATGGCGTGAAGACACCGATCACCGTGACGGTCAACGGAGTGACGCACCGGTCCGAGGTCGAGCCCCGGCTGCTGCTTGTCTACTACCTCCGCGAAGTGCTGGGGTTGACCGGCACCCATGTGGGCTGCGACACGACCAGCTGCGGCGCCTGCACGGTGATCATGAACGGGCTCGCCGTCAAGTCGTGCACCTTTCTGGCCCTTCAAGCCGACGGAGCGGAGATCCTCACCGTGGAGGGACTCGCTCGGGACGGAATCCTCCATCCGATCCAGCAGGGCTTCTGGGAGGAGCACGGGCTGCAGTGCGGCTTCTGCACGCCCGGGATGATGCTCATCGCACTGCAGATCCTGGAGCGCACACCCGATCCCAGCGACGCCGAGATCCGCCACGGGCTGGATGGGAATCTGTGCCGGTGCACCGGCTACCAGCACATCGTGAACTCCGTGCGCTGGGCGGCGCGCAAACTGCGGGAGGACGGGATCCCCGCGATCCCCCGCGCGGCCGGGGCGGGGGGGACCGGACGATGATCCCCGCGGCGTTCGAGTACCACCGGCCGGCGTCGGTAGACGAGGCCCTGCAACTGCTGCAGCGGCTGCCCGATGCGAAGTTGCTGGCCGGCGGCCACAGCCTGCTCCCCATGATGAAACTGCGGGTGGTGAGCCCGCCGCATCTCATCGATCTGAGCCGGCTCCAGGAGCTGCGCGGTATCCGCGAGGAGCCCGGCCGGATCGTGATCGGCGCGGTGACCACCCACTGGGAGATCGAGGCCTCGCCCGTCGTGCGCGCCACCCTGCCGCTGCTCGCGGAGACGGCCGCCCGCGTCGGCGACGTCCAGGTGCGGAACGCCGGCACGGTCGGAGGCAGCCTGGTGCATGCCGATCCCGCGGCGGACTATCCTGCCACGATCCTCGTGCTCGAGGCCGAGATGGCGGTGCGCGCCGTCGGCGGAGCGCGGCTCATCCCGGCGGGCGAGTTCTTCACCGGCGTGCTGGCGTCCGCGGTCGCTGCCGGCGAGGTGCTCACCGACGTGCACATACCAATTCCCCCCGCGGGAACCGGGACCGCCTATCTGAAGTTCCCCCATCCCGCCTCGGGATTTGCCGTGGTGGGCGCGGCAGCATGGGTGCGGCGGCACGGTGGGCGGATAGGGGAGGTCCGGGTCGCGCTGACGGGGGTCGGTCCCGTCGCGTATCGTGCCCGAGGGGTGGAGCAGGCCCTCTCTGGGCAGGGCGCGGACGATGCGTCGATCGCCGCCGCCGCCGAACACGCGGCGGAGGGGGTTGATGTGAACGAGGATGTCTTTGCTACGGCGGCCTATCGCAGTCATCTCGCCAGGGTGTTCACCAAACGGGCGCTGCGTGCGGCGCTCGCGCGCGCAGGAGGCGACTGATGCCGGGACGGGAAGAGCTCCTCGACGCACTGGCCGGACTCGCCCTGTTCGCGGATCTCTCACGGCCGCGGCTCGAGGAGGTGGTGCACACCTTCGAGGAAGAGGTTTTCGCCGAAGGACAGCGCATCCTGCGGCAGGGGTTCAGCGGGAGCAACCTCTACATCATCCTCGAGGGCGATGCGGGCGTCGTCATCGACGGTGTCCAGCGCACCACGCTTGGGAAAGGGGATTTCTTCGGCGAGATCTCGGTGCTGCTGGGCGAGCCTCCCGCCGCCGACGTCGTCGCCCTGCGGACCCTGCGCTGCCTGGTCCTTCCCGCCACCGACGTGCAGGCGTTCCTCCTCGGCCATCCCCACGTCACCTTCCGGATGCTGCAGGCGGAGGCGCGCCGCCTGCGGAGCACCACCCTATGGCGGTGAGGGCACACCGCCGCGGACCGTCCACGGCCGCGCCGCCGTTCCCGCCGGGGACGTACCCTGTGATCGTGGTCGGCAGCGGGGCCGGCGCCCTCCAGGTGAGCTATTTCCTCACGCGGCTGGGGATCAAGCACGCAGTCCTCTCGGCCGATGACAGGCCGGGCGGCATGTTCCGCAACTTCCCGATCTACCAGCGGCTGAATACCTGGTCCAAGCCGCACGCGCCGGTGGCGCCCGACTCGCACCACTACGCCTGGTACGACTGGAACACGCTGCTCGCCGACGATCCGGCACACCAGGCCCTCGTGCCGGAGTTCATGAAAGGCGATTCCTACTTCCCGACGCGCGCGGAGATGGACGCGTCGCTCACGGCGTTCGTCGCGCGCACCGGTCTGTCCGTCCGGTACGGCTGCCGGTGGGAGGGCACGGCACGGACCGAGGACGGGTTCCTGCTCCGCACGTCCGACGGGGAGTATCGCTGCCGGGTACCTGTGTTCGCCGTGGGAATGGCCGAGCCGTGGAAGCCGGTCATCGCGGGCATCGAGCACGTTCCGCACTACGCGGAGGCCCTCCCGACCGAGGCCTATGCCGGGAAGCGCCTCCTCATCCTCGGAAAGCGCACCTCGGCGTTCGAGATCGCCGACGCCCTCCTGCCGGTCTGCCGCGAGATCATCCTCGTCTCGCCGCGTCCCACGTTGCTGTCTATCAACAGCCACAGCACGGCCGGCGTCCGGGCGCGCTACCTGCTGCCCTATGAGGACCACATCCTCGGCGGGGGCGTGTTCATGCTCGACGCGGCGACGAGCCTCGTCGAGCGGACGGCGCGGGGCTTCCGGATCACGGCCGCGGGGACGACCCGGCCCGGCAGCCTCGTCCTGGACGCCGATGCCGTCGTCGCGGCCACGGGATGGACGTCGCCGCTGGGGGATCTGCGCGGGTTGGGGCTGGCCACCTTCGCCCAGGACCGCCTTCCCGCGCTCACGCCTTTCTGGGAGAGCACGACCGTTCCCGGGATCTTCTTCGCCGGCGCGGCCGGCCAGGGGGCCATCGGGCTGCGCAAGCACGGGGTCCCGAGCAACTCGGGCGGGCTGGGCGGGTTCCGCCATAACTCCCGCGTGCTCGCCCGGTATCTGGGCGAGACCTACTTCGGCCTCGCCGCCGCCCGCCCGACTTTGCAGCCGGCCGAGGTCGTGCCCTACATCCTGTCCGAAGCCTCGCGGGCGGCCGAGCTGTGGAACCAGCGCTCGTATCTGGCCCGCGTCCTGACCGTGGACCGCGCGCGGGGCATCACCGACGAGGGGATCCTCCCGCTGCAGCACTTCGTTGATGCGCCAGGCCCGGATGCGGTGGCCGCGGTGCTGGAGACCGATCAGAGTGGAGACCATCATCCGGCGGTGTACATCCGGCGGGACGGCCGGGTCAGCGAGCACGTCCTGCCCGGCGATCCGCTCCTGAACTTCGAAACCGAAGAGCACCGGCGGCAGCTCGCCGCCGCGTTGGGCGACTTGCTGCAGCTCTAGCGCCCCCGGCTCAGTGCGCGGGTGACTCGGAGGCTCCCCTGAGGCGCGCGGCGACCTCTTTCAGCAGCGTGAGCGTCACCTTGGCGTTGGCTTCCAGGAGCTTCGTGAAATCCCACGAGGCGAGCGCCAGGACGTTCGTCGGCTCGACCGTCACGACGTGCGCCATCCGCGGGCTCTGGTCGAGGACGGACAGCTCGCCGAAGAACTCCCCGGGGCCGAGGGTGTTGAGCGTGCGGTCGCCGCGGACTACGCGGGCCCGCCCCGCCGTGATGAGATAGAATCCTGTTCCGACCTGGCCCTGGCGCACGATGTATCGGTTGGCGGCAAAGGAGATCTCCGTCATGAGATCGGCGACCTCGCCGAGCGCCTTCGGTCCCAGGCCGGAGAAGAGCCTGACCGGCCGGAGGAGTTCGACCTTCTGTTTGCGCGTCATCCCGCAGTCCCGTCCCTTCGCGGCGCGTCGCGTCGTTCTCTTCGGGGGCCCACGACTCCTGCGCCCGCCGTCTTCCGCGCGTCGTGGGGGAAGGAGACCCTGGGGGGGCGGCCAATAATGACACAAATCCGGTTCGTCGAACGCAGCACGCTCTGGGGGTGGTGCGAAGCATGGCAGATGACGGCAAGTGGGTACAGGTTGAGGAGGGCCGCTGGCGCCGGCTCAACCGCCGTGACTTCCTGAAGCTCACCGCGGGCGCGGCCGGGGCGGCCGCAGCCACCGGCAGCTTCGGATCCCTGCTCACGTCGTTCGTGAGAGCCCAGCCGCGGGCCCTGCGCATCATGACCTGGGCGCACTTCGTCCCGTGGTCCTACCATCCATGGTTCGACAACTTCACCAGGGAGTGGGCGAGAAGTAAGGGCGTCGAGGTCACCATCGACCGCGTGTCCTTCGCCGACATCATCCCCCGGGCGACGGCGGAGGTGGCGGCGCAGCAGGGCCACGACGTGTACTTCTTCATCTCGCCCCCTTCGCAGTTCGAGCAGCAGGTGCTGGACCTGGCCGACATCAACCGGGAGGCCGAGCGGCGGTACGGGCCGATCCTCCCGCTGGTCAAGGACAGCACCTACAATCCGCACACCAGGAAGTGGTTCGGGTTCTCGGACAACTGGGTGCCGGATCCCGGGGATTACCTGAAGCCGGCCTGGGCCAGCGTGGGCTACGCGCAGGGGCCGCGGACCTGGGAGGACCTGCTCACGGCCGGGCGGCAGATCAAACAGCGGTACCCCAACATTCAGATCCCGATCGGGATCGGGTACTCGCAGGACATCGACTCCAACATGGCCACCCGAGCGCTCCTCTGGTCATTCGGGGCGTCCGTGCAGGACAAGGAGTCGAACGTCGTCCTCAACTCGGAGGAGGCGGTGCGGGCGGTGGAGTGGGGGTCCCGACTGTTCCGGGAAGTGATGACCCCCGCGGTCCTGAGCTGGAACGCCGCCTCCAACAACCAGGCGCTGGAGGCGAGCCAGACCGCGTACATCCTCAACTCGATCTCGGCCTACCGCTCCGCGCAGCAGCGCCGACTGCCCGTGGCGAGCGACATCAGCTTCGTTCCCGCCCTGAAGGGGCCGGTCCGTGCGCTCGCCGCGACGCACGTCATGGGCGTGTGGGTGATCTGGCGATTCAGCCGCGCGCCTGATCTGGCCAAGGAGTTCCTGCTGCACCTCACGGATAATGCCCGTGAGTCGACGATCGGCAGCGAGCTGTACAACTTTCCGTCCTACATGGGCGCGGCCGCCGAGAAGAGCACGCCGCTGGCGCAGAAGCCCGCGGAGGGTCTGCGCTGGGTCCAGTCGCAGGTCCGCCGGGACCGCTTCGGCTCGCTGCCTCCGGACAAGCTGAAGGTGCTGGCCGATTCGCTGAAGTGGTCCGCCAACATCGGCTGGCCCGGCGTGGCCAACCCGGCGGAGGGTGAGATCTTCGACACCAGCGTCACCGCCGACATGTTCGCGAAGGTGGCGACGGGCCAGCTCACGGCCAAAGCGGCCGTCGAGGAAGCCAGCCGGCGCGCCAAGGATATCTACGGGAAGTGGCGGCGGGCAGGCCTCGTCGGAGGCGGCGCGAAAGACAAGTAGACAGGCGCTGTGGGCAGAGTTCGAGGGGGTGCGGCCGGGGACCGGGCGCACCCCTCGTGTCCCGGGGCGTGAGGGCTATCATGGGATACGTCGAGACGCGTGATCTGCACAAGCACTACGGAGAGGTCCGCGCCGTTGACGGTGTGGACCTCGAGGTCAACGAAGGGGAGCTCCTCGTGCTCCTCGGTCCCTCCGGCTGCGGGAAGACCACGTTGATGCGCATGATCGCCGGGCTGGAGGTCCCCACGTCCGGAGAGATCTCCATCGCCGGGGAACGCGTGGACGAGGGCGTTCCCCCCAGGGCGCGCGGGATCGCCATGGTCTTTCAGAGCTACGCGCTCTACCCGCACAAGACGGCCTTTCGCAACATCGCCTTTCCCCTGGAGGCCGCGGGCCAGCCCCCGGAGAGGGTGAAGGAGCGCGTCCAGGGCGGCGCCCGGATGTTCGGAATCGAGCGGCTCCTCGGCCGGTTTCCCCGCCAGCTGTCCGGGGGCGAACGCCAGCGGGTGGCGCTGGCGCGCGCGGTGGTGCGCGACCCCAGGGTCTTTCTCTTCGACGAGCCGCTGAGCAACCTCGACGCGCAGCTCCGCGCCATCGCTCGGTACGAATTGAAGGAATTCCAGCGGCAGCTCGGGACGACGACCATCTACGTCACGCACGATCAGGTGGAGGCGATGGGATTGGGCGACCGCATCGCCGTGATGGAGAAGGGGAGGGTCCGGCAGATCGGGACCCCGCAGGACGTCTACGACTACCCGGCGGACACGTTCGTCGCCACGTTCCTGGGGTCCCCGCCGATGAACCTCGTCGAGCATGACGAGCGCACGCTGCTGGGGTTCCGTCCCGAACAGCTCCTGCCGCGGTCCATCTTTCCCTCGTCCCAGCCCGTCTTCAGCTACCACCTGCGCGTCCGGCAGGTCGAGCACCTGGGCGCGGACCGTCTGATCTACGGCTATCTCGAGGAGGAGACGCGCGCGGATCAGCCGGTCATCGCCGACCTGCCCGTGACGATCACCCTACCCATCGCGGAGCAGCAGGTCTACGAGTTCGCCGTGCCGCGGTCGGCCATGCGGTCGTTCGACCGCGCCACGGGCTTGAGGCGGGATGGCGCTGCCTGACGGCGCGCAGGTGGTCGTGCCGCCGCGGGCCCCCGCTCTTCGCCGCGCCACCCTGGCCGACCGGGAGGATGTCCTCGGCCGCCTCCTCCTCGCGCCGGCGTTCCTCTATGTCATCCTGCTCGTGGGGATCCCCTTCGTCCTGGCCATCATGCTCAGCTTCAGCGGGGCCCGCTCGGGGACGCTCTCCTTCGACTGGGTGGGAGCGCGCCACTTCCGGACGATCATCTCCGATGCGCAGTTCCTGCTTACCCTCCGGAACACCCTGATCTTCACGGTGGCCTCCCAGGTGCTGGTGATGATCCTGGCCACCACGGCGGCGAACGTCCTCGAGGTCGCCTTCTTCGGGAAGCGCGCCGTGCGGATGCTCCTCCTGCTCCCGTGGGCCGTGCCGGTCTCGCTGGCTACGATGGCCTGGGCCTGGATCTTCGACTCGACCTTCAGCGTCATCAACTGGACGCTGCGGGCCTTGGGGTTGTTCCAGGGATGGATCTACTGGCTCGGCGACCCCGAAGTGGCGATGCTGGCGATCATCATCATCCACGTCTGGCGGATGTTCCCGTTCGCCACGGTGATCCTCCTGGCGGGGATGACGGCCATTCCTCTCGAGATCCGTGAAGCCTCGGTCATCGACGGGGCCTCGTTTTGGCGCCGGCTCTTCCACGTGAATCTGCCGCTGCTCCTGCCGGTCGTGACCGTGGCGGTGCTGTTCGGCGTCGTATTCACCTCGACCGATCTGAGTGTCGTCTACCTGCTGACGCGCGGTGGGCCGTACAACAGCACGCACGTCCTCTCCAGCCTGGCTTTCCAGCGCGGCATTCTCGGGGGGGACCTGGGACAGGGGGCAGCGATCGCGCTCTTCCTGCTTCCGGTCCTGGTGGTCGTGGCCATCATCATGCTCCGGCTGGCGCGCCGGACCGAGGTGGGCGGATGAGGGCGCGCCGGCGGCTGGTCCACGCCGTGAAACGGGCCGCCCTCTACGTGGCCGCGCTCGCCTTCACGGTGCTGGCCGTGTTCCCGTTCTACTGGATGACCATCACGGCGTTCAAGGAGGACAACGACCTCTACATCGGCGCGACAGTGCGGACGCACATCCCCTGGATCTTCAACGAACCCCCGACCCTCGAGCACTTCCAGTACCTGCTCCGGGAGACCGCGTACCTCGCCTGGGTGCGCAACACGGTGGTCGTCGGCGCCGCGGTGGTGGTAATCACGCTGCTCCTGGCCGTGCCGGCCGGCTATGCCCTAGCGCGGCTGACCGGCCGGTGGGGCGAGCGCCTGGGGATCGGGATCTTCCTCACCTATCTCATCCCGCCGACCTTGCTCTTCATCCCGTTTTCCCGCGTCATCGCCGTCCTCGGGCTGCAGAACTCGTTGTGGGCCCTGATCGTGGTCTACCCCACCTTCACCATCCCGTTCTGCACCTGGCTGCTGATGGGATTCTTCCGTTCCATTCCCCGCGACATCGAGGAGCAGGCGATGATCGACGGATACAGCCGCCTCAGTGCCGTGCGCCTGGTCGTGCTCCCGCTGGCGGTCTCCGGTCTGCTGACCGCCGCCTTCTTCTCCTTCACGCTCGTCATGCAGGACTTCGTCTACGCCTTGACCTTCATCAGTTCCGTGGGCAAGATGACGGTCAGCCTGGGCATCCCGGTGGCCCTGTTCCGCGACGTCTTCAACTGGGGCGCGATGATGGCCGCAGCGCTAATCACCAGCGTGCCCATCGCCATCGTCTACAACCTGTTCATCGACCGTTTCATCGCGGGACTGACCGCCGGGGCGGTCAAGGGGTAGGGCCGGCGGTGGGCGCGCGGGCCGGAGCGGGCGACCTCGAGGTGACGCGGGCTTTCGGGGCGTACGTCCGCATGCTTCGCGAGAACGCCCGGGGGGCGGGCCGGGGGAAGCCCCTGCGCCAGCTGGCCCGGGAGACCGGGATTGCCCCGAGCGTGCTGTCACGCGGGGAGCGGGGACTGCAGGACCTGCGCCGGCCGGAGTATATCGACCGCCTCGCTCCCCACCTCGGCGTGCGCCCGTCCATCCTGCGCCGTGTCGCCACGGTGATCACCGGCGAAGACGTCGAGCGCCTGCGTCCCAGCGGCCCGACCGACGAGGCTGTCGCGCTGCCGGCGCGCAGCGCCGGCCGGATGCTGTGGACGAAGTTGCGGCGCGAGTTGGAGCGACTCGAGGACGCCCCGCCCGAGACGATCGAGGGTCTGCTGGCCTACGTGGAGTTCCTGGTCGCGCGCACCCGCCAGCGCTCGTGAAATTGACACTCCCGGCAGGATGCGTATATAGTCGTAGCGGCTGAACGGCGCACACGCGCATGCACACGGGTGCGTCCTGGAGGGTGTCGTGGCTCAGGTGACGGCCACCACGATCATTCGCGCCCCGCTGGCGGACGTCTACCGCGTGGCGAAGGACGTGGAGAGGTTTCCCGAGTTCATGCCCGACGTGCAGTCCATCCGCATCCTCGAGCGGAGCGGCGGACGCCTCACCGTGGAGTGGATCGGCCTCATGCAGGGCCGCAAGGTCCGGTGGGTCGAGGAGGAGACCTGGGACGATGCGGCCCACCGCAGTGCCTTCCGCCTGGTGGAGGGAGACTTCTCGAAGTTCGAAGGCTCATGGAGCTTCGCGACGGTGCCGGAGGGTACGGAGACCTTCCTGGTGCTTGACTACGAGATGGAACTCCCCCTGGCGGGAGCGCTGCTCAGCAGCCTGCTGAAGATGCTGGTCCGCAAGAACCTCGAGAGCATGCTGGCCGCACTCAAGGGTCAGCTGGAAGGCGCCGCGCAGGCGACGTAGAGTCGGGACACGCAGACCGGTAGACCTTGCGAGGAGGTGGACGGATGGATCCCATCATGCCCTGGCTCGAAGCGCAGCTCCGGAGCCGGCTGGGCGGCCAGCAGGGACAGGCCGAGGTCATCGTGATCGCGCTGATCATCTTGCTCCTCTGGCTGCTCATCACCGGGCGCAAGGTCGTCGTGCAGTAGCCGGCCTCCAAACTGGGCAGATGAGGCCTTAGGGGGGTCTTCCCTCCCTAAGGCCTCTTCGTAGTGGATTCCGGAGAAAGGGCGGGAGGGTCCCAGGACACTATGAGGAGGATGTTTGCCCACTCTTTGAGATGAAGACGCGAGCCCGCATTCCTATCGCCAAGCCGCTGCTCGACGACGAGGACAAGCGCCGGGTCATGGAGGTGCTGGACTCAGGCCGTCTCGTGGCCGGCCCCCGCGCGCGCGCCTTCGAGGAGGCCTTCGCCGCCTACCTGGGCGTCCCGCACGCCGTGGCGACCTCGTCGGGGACGACGGCCCTGCAGGTCGCCCTGGAGGCCCTCGGCATCGGGGCGGGGGACAAGGTTATCACGACGCCGTTCACCTTCGTGGCGACGAGCAACGCCATCCTCCACGCGGGAGCGCGCCCGGTCTTCGTGGACGTGGATCCCGTCACCTACACGCTGAACCCCAATCAGGTGGAGGACGCCGTGCGTCGCGAACGCATCCGCGCCATCCTCTGCGTGCACCTCTACGGGCTGGCCGGCCATCTCGAGGCCCTCGAGGCGATCGCGGCGCGCCACGGGGTGCTCCTGATCGAAGACGCCGCCCAGGCCCATGGGGCGGCGGTGGGAGCCCGGAAGGCCGGCACGGTCGGGGCGGCGGCCATCTTCAGCTTCTACCCATCGAAGAACATGACGACCGGCGAGGGCGGCATGCTGGTCACCGGCGATGAGGGCGTGGCGCACCGCAGCGCCGTGCTCGTGAACGTCGGGCAGAACGGCTCCGAGGAGTACCTCTACGAGCGCATCGGCTACAATTACCGGATGACGGAGATCGCCGCCGCCCTCGGGCTGGGTCAACTGGAACGGCTCGATCGATTCAACGCGACGCGACGGCGCAACGCCGGCGTGCTCACCGGCGCCCTGGCCGGGCTGGACTGGCTGCGGCCTCCGGTCGAGCCGTCGGGCCATCACCATGTCTACAACCAGTACACGGTGCGCGTGCTGCGCGACCGCGACCGGCTGACACGCTACCTTCAGGCCCAGGGCATCGGGACACGGGTCTATTACCCGCACCTCATCCCGCTCTCTCCCGCCTACCGGAAGCTGGGATTCGAGGGAGCCTATCCGCAGGCGGAGCTGTTGACCCGCCAGGTGCTGTCCCTACCGGTGCATCCCGGGCTCTCGTCCGACGACCTGGCCTGGATCATCGAATCGGTCACGCGCTTCCCGCGTGACGGGAACGCGGGCTAGGGCGCCGGGGTGTCATCGCCTCTCCGTGTCGGCGTGGTCGGGCTCGGCCAGTGGGGCCGGCACCACGCCCGCATTTACGCCACACTGCCGGACGTCGAACTGACCGGGGTCGTGGACCGCAACCGGACCGAGCTGCGGGGATTCGTCAACCGCTACCGGACCAGCGGGCATACCGACCACCGCGACCTCATCGGACGGGTCGACGCCGTGAGCATCGCGGTGCCCACCGCCCTGCACCACGCCGTCGCGCGGGACTTCCTCACTGCCGGCGTCCATGTGCTGGTGGAGAAGCCGATCACGACGACGGTGCAGGAAGCGGAGGAACTCGTCCGCCTCGCCGGGCGGGCTGAGGTGACGCTGCTCGTCGGCCACGTCGAGCGGTTCAAGCCGGCCGTGCGCCGGCTCATCGAGCTGAGCAGGGACCCCCTCTTCATCCAGGCCCGGCGGGTGCGGCCCTTTGATCGCACGCGCGTCATGGACGTCGGCGTCGTGATGGACCTGATGATCCACGACATCGACGTCGTCCTGTCCGTCGCGGGCGGCCGAGTCGCCGACGTCGGCGGCGTGGGCGTGCACATCCACAACTCCCACGAGGATCTGGCTGTGGCGCACATCACCTTCGCCGGCGGCTGCACCGCCTGGCTGCTGGCCAGCCGGGTCTCCGCCGACAAGGTCGCCGAGATCGAGGTGACGACCGCGGAGCGGGCGGTGCGGCTCGATTATCACAAACAGCAGATCGCGCTCCACCCGTTCGGAGGAGAGGTCGAGCAGATGGGCATCCGCGGGGACGAACCACTGCGCGCCGAGCTGCGCCACTTCGTGAACTGCGCCCGGGGACTCGAGCAGCCGCTGGTGTCCGGCCAGGACGGCCTCCGGGCGCTGGAAGTCGCCCACCGCCTCCTCGAGGTCATGTCCGTCGTGTCCTCGCCCGTTCGCGTCTAGTCCCCCCCGACGGGGGGCCGGTCCTAGGGAGTGATGACGGCGCAGGTGCTGACCTTCGTCACGCCCTCGATCCGCTGGACCGCGGACGCCACGACGGGAAACCCTTTGGTCGTATCCAGCTCAACGCGGGCGATGACGTCGAATTCACCCATCGTGACTTGAGCTTCCACCACGCCCTCGATGCTGCGGACTTCACGCGCCACCGCGGCCGGCGTGCTGCGGTCCAGGGTGATGAGCAGAAAGGCAGTCTCAGCCACGGGAAGAGGCATTCCATGTTGACAGGAGGAACGCCTGTTCACTACGATAGCGACCAGCAGGACCGATGGCCCGCAGTCTTCTGGGGCAGGGTGAGACGGCGCGCTGCCGTCAATTCCCGATCGGCGGTCACAGCCCGTGAGGTCCACGCCGCGGCGTGGGCCGTGGCCCGGTGGAATTCCGGGGTCGACGGTACAGTCCGTATGAGTTGAAGACGGCGGGAGCAGGCGCCTGAGCGCCCCTAGGACGCCCGGATCGGGCGTCTTCTTGCTTTGGTGGCCGACTCCAGGAGGTGAGGGGATGAAGACGCGCGACATTGCACTGGCCGGGCTGATGGCGGCGCTGACGTTTGTCGTCACACGCGCATTCGTCATTCCGATCCCGCAGACGAAGGGATTCTTCAACGTGGGCGAAGCGGCGGTGTTCACGGCCGCCGTGCTCTTTGGCCCGCGCATTGGGGCGATCGCCGGGGGGCTCGGCTCCGCGCTGGCCGACCTCTCACTGGGCTACGCGGCATTCGCGCCCTACACGCTGGTCATCAAGGGGGTCGAGGGATACGTCGTGGGATCGCTCGGCCGCGGGTCCCAGCGCGCCGTCTCCGCGGTGGGGCCGCTGCTGGGCGTGCTGATGGGCATCTACGCCTTGATGATTCCCAGCTGGCTGGTGCGCTCCGCAGGGGCCGTGGTCGCGGCAGTCGCCGTGACGTCGCTGGTGCTGCTCGCGCGTGGGCGTAATCGGATGTCCGCGACGCGGATCGCCGCGATGCTCTCCGGAGGCCTGGTGATGATCCTGGGATACTTCCTGGTGCAGGCCTTCGTCTTCCGGCTGGGCATTCCGGCCGCCCTGGCGGAGGTGCCGTACAACACGGTGCAGATGGCCGTGGGGATCGTGGCGGGGCTGATCTCGGCCGCTACCTTCGAGCAGGCGCTCCTCCAGCCATCGCGATGAAAGCGGGCAAGGTGCCGGCCGATCTGCTGCAGCGGCTCGTCTACCCGCACCTTGGACGCCGGCCGGACGTGCTGCTCCACGCTCATCTCGGCGAGGACTGCGCCGCCGTGGATTTCGGCGAGTGGACCGCCGTACTGACGACGGACCCGGTCACCGGCGCCGCGCGGCACCTCGGCCGCTACGCGGTGCACGTGGCGTGCAACGACCTGGCCACGACTGGCGCGGAGCCGGTGGCACTGTTGCTCACGCTGCTCCTCCGTGAGGGGTCTAGCCCCGCTGACCTCGAGGTCGTGATGCGTGAGGCCGGTGCCGCGGCTGCGGAGCTGGGCGTCGAGATCGCCGGCGGGCACACGGAGGTGACGCCGGGCATCGACCACACCATCGCCGTCGTGACCGCTCTCGGCCGGGCGCGCAGAGGAACGGTGATCTCCGCCGCGGGGGCTCGCCCCGGCGATACGGTGGTGCTGACCAAGAGCGCCGGGGTGGAGGGGACCGCGATCCTCGCTACCGATCTCGGCGACCGCCTGCGGCTCCGCCTCGACGACGCGGTGATTGAACGGGCCCGGGCGTTCCTGGGCCGGATCAGCGTCGTGCCGGAGGGACTCGCCGCCGCCCGAGCAGGAGCCTCGGCGATGCACGACGTCACGGAGGGAGGCGTACTCGGGGGTGCGTGGGAGCTGGCAGAAGCCTCCGGCATCGGCATCGAGGTGCGCGCCGAGGCGGTCCCGGTTGCCCCGGAGACGCAGGCCGTCTGTGAGGTGTTGGGGCTCGATCCACTACGCCTGATCAGCAGCGGCGCCATGCTGATCGCCG
>Ga0209341_10003527_pt1 | contig 14601 bp, 15 predicted proteins | sample RifCSP13_2_FD_184020 | JGI IMG/M metagenome (GOLD analysis project Ga0209341, IMG submission 184020) | Soil microbial communities from Rifle, Colorado - Rifle CSP2_sed 13_2 (SPAdes) (version 2) | ecosystem: Environmental > Terrestrial > Deep subsurface > Rock core/Sediment | place: Rifle...
CCCCCCGCCGATGACCATCGCGCCTCCGAGGACCATGGTCGCGGTGATCGGCTCCGCGAGCAGGAGCAGGCCGCCCAGGAGGGCGACGACCGTGCTCACGTAGATGTAGGGCGCCGCGGCGGACGCGGGGATGCGCTGGAGGACGCGGAACCAGAGGCCGTAGGCGACCACAGTGGGGAAGATGCCCAGGAAGAGGAGGGCCGCCCAGCCGGCGGCGGTGAGCCGCCCGAGGTCCGTGACCGTGGAGGGGCCGTTCCACGCCGCCACGGGGAGGAGGAGCGCCGTCCCCGCGAACATCGTGTAGGCCACGTAGGTGAAGGGCGGGTACTTCCTCAGGTATGGCTTCCCGTACACCGCGTAGAACGCCGCCATCACCGCCGCGGGGACGATCGCCGCGAGTGCCGGCGAGAGGCCTAGCTGGAGGCTCTGTGGGTTCAGGAGGACCATCGCCCCGAGCCCGAGGAAGGCGACGCCCAGGCCGAGGACGCGCGAGGCGGGGAGGCGCTCCTTGAGGTGGGTCACCGCGAGGACGACCATGAAGGCCGGCGCCGCGGCAATGATGAGGGCCGCGGACCCTGAGGGCGCCCCGGTCGCCTCCCCGTAGTTCAGGAACAAGTGGTACCCCGTGAAGCCGAGGAAACCCAGCACGATGAGGGGCCCGAGGTCCTTCCGGTCGACACGCACGCGGGCGCGCGGCGTCACCGCGAGGAACACCGCGAAGATCCCGGAGCCGAGCACGAACCGCCACACCGTGAGCGCGGCCCACGAGACGCCCTCGTTCGTCACCTGCTTGATCGCCGCGAAGGCGAGGCCCCAGAGGAGGATCACCGCGGCCAGCATCGGATAGAGGTCCCGGCGGCCGGGCACGCGGCGAGGAACCGCACCCCCCTCAAAGGCTTTGGGCAAGCGTTATCCGGGTCGGGACCGTCGAGGGGCCGTGGTCGACGAATTGCACGTCCAGAGGGAGGTCGGGGCGATGCGGAACTTCGCCTACCTCCTCGGGGACCCCGGAACGAAGGCCGCCGCGGTGATCGACCCCTCCTTCGACGCGCGGGAGCTGCAACGGATCGCGGAGGCGGAGGGCTACCGCATCGAGTACGTGTTCGTCACGCACGAGCACCGCGACCACTGGGCGGACCTCCCGCGGCTCCTCGACGACACCGCGGCGAAGGTCGTGGCCCATCGGCTCAGCCCGCTGAAGAAGGATGTGGCGGTGAGCGACGGGGACATCGTCCACGTCGGCGAGATCGCGGTGAAGGCCGTGCACACTCCGGGTCACACCGCGGACAGCACCTGCTACGTCGCGCGGAGCAAGGTGTGGACCGGGGACACCCTGTTCATCGGGGAGTGCGGGCGCGTCGACCTGCCGGGAGGGAGCGCGGAGCAACTCTGGCACTCCTTCTTCGAGAAGCTCGTGCTGCTGCCGGACGACCTCGTGGTCTTTCCCGGTCACGACTACGGTCCGAAGGCGTTCGACTCCCTCGGGAACCAGAAGCGGACGAACTACACGCTCCGCCCTCGGTCCCGGGAGGAGTTCGTGCGGTTCATGGCCGAGCCGTAGGGCTCAGTACACCCAGATCGGCGCCTCGATCGGCGGCTTCTCCTTGAGGAGGTTGTCCGCCTTCGGCGGGTCCTTCGCGGGGAACGCGGTGAACTCGCCGCCGCGGACGCGGTGCGCCATCTCCGCATACGTCTTCTCCCGCATGAGGTGGTCCACGAGGTACTTCACCTGCACGTAGTTCGTCGCCCCGACGCTCGTCATCCGCGCGCACAGCTTCCCGAAGTCCCGGGGGCCGATCGGCTGACGCGAGATGAGCGTCGCGAACTCCGTCGCGAACCTCCCCGCGAGGAAGAAGGACTTCCAGGACTGCGCGGCCTCCTCAGTGAGGTGCGCCTTGACGAGGTCCGTGAGAGGGTCGGTGTATCCGGGGTTCGTGAAGTTGTAGAAGCCCTCGAAGTTCGCGAGGGCCTCCTCCAGGTTCAGGAGCACGCCCGGCTGCGGCTTTGCGAAGAAGGCGGCCTGGCGCTCCAGGTACCGCGCGTACCGCGGCTGCCCGTCCTCGGCCTCGAGCTTCGCGGCGTGGTAGTCGACGAGGTAGTGGACGCCGAGGTGCCCGGTGAGGTAGTCGAGGACGAGGATGCCCTCCAGGAGGTCCCCCGGCTTCCCGAGGGGCTTGTCCAGGGTCTTCCCCAGGTCGCGGTGGATGATGCGGTGCACCTCGTCGCGGATCCCGAGGAACGCCTCCTCGCGCACGAAGACGCCCCAGGGGCTGCCGAGGCGGAAGGAGCGGTAATGGGCCACCGCCTCGGGACCGACCTTGATGAAGTCCGTGAGCGCGGTCGGGTCCTTGGTGACGCCCTCGCCGAGCTTGTCCAAGCCCCCCTCGGACTTCTCCAGGCGGTACTTCGGCGTCACCGCCGGGGTGGGCGCGTTCAGATTGGGGAGGCGGATCTTCGCCGCGTCGCAAAATTGCGGGAACTCCCGCGCGAAGGTCTCGACGTCCACCATCGCCGCGGCGAACGGGGCGGGGTTCGATAAGGGTTTGCGTCCGTTCAGGTTCGAAGGGTTGATGGGGACACCGCCTCTTCGCCAGAGAGCGCATGCCTTTCTGTCGCAACTGTGGGTCGCCCGTTGCTGACGTGGATGCGTTCTGCATCCGTTGCGGCGCAGCGCTGAAGGCTATGACCGGCGAAGAGGTCATCGAGATCATGGAGATCGCCATCGTGACGATCGTCATCGTCGGAATCCTGGTTTTCCTGTTCATCTCACCGAGCTGGCTTCGCTAGCGCAGCCTGGCCGCCCCACAGGCCTTAAGGCCTTGCCGGGGGTTTCGGGCAGGAATGGCAACGGTAGCGGGCGACCTGGCTTCTCTCAGTTTTATTCAGGCGCTCCTCGCCTTGGTTGTGGTTGTGAACGTCGTCGTGTGGGCGCGGGAGAGGGGGTCGCACCTCCGCGGCCCGGACCTTGCGTCGGCCCTCGGTTTCGCCGGGGCGGTTCAGGTCCTCCTCTGGGGGACGGGGATCGCCTGGGGTCTTCTCCTCCGGGAGCCGCCTGGCTTTGGAGGCATCCTCCTCTCCACCGGGATGGGTTTCGCCATGCTGGGCTCGTCCGTGGCCCTGTACAACAACCCGCGGCACCACGTCGCCTGGGGGATCTTCCTCACCGTCCTCGCCATGGTGAGCCTGCTCCCGCCCGCCTATGGCGGGATGTTCGTGGGGACGGCGTTCGGCGTGGCGGCGGGGATCCAGGCGATTCTCTGGAAACCCCGACATCCCGGCCCTGCGGCGGTGTCCCCCTCCGCGGAAGGACGACCCGGTCGGGCCGATCAGCCGAAGTCCTCCAGCGTGCGGTGACCCGCGGGGGTCTCCCGCAGCCGCCGGATGACCGCCCCGACACGATCGCGGCTGAAGTCTCGTTCCCCGCAGAGAAACCGGTCGAGACCTGCGGCGTCGACCGCGCGCAGCTGGAGGCGGTACTGCGTCGTGGTCGGGGGACTCAGGAAGTACTCGCGGATGGCCTCCGTGTTTGGCGGGAGCTTCGCCCGCGTGTCGTTGGGGAGCGCCTCCAGGGTCCCGTGGCCCCGCAACAGCTTCACCGCGGTCTTCGGCCCGATCCCCTTGATCCCCTCGTTGAAGTCCGTGCCGATCAGGATGGCCGCGTCCACGAGTTGCTCCCGAGTCAGGCCGACGGAGTCGAGCGTGGCCTTGAGGTCGATGATTTCCGGCTCCACCTTCCGGAACGCCCCCTGGCTAGGCAGAAACTCCTTCCCCGCGATCCCCACGAAACGCGAGACGCGCGGGGCGCCGAAGAGGAGCGTGTCGAAATCCTTGCTCGAGGCAGCCCAGCAGTCCCCCCGCGCGGCCATGAAGGCGCACTGGGCCTCCGCCTCCTCCGGGGCCTGCAGCCAGGGGACCCCCATGAGGTCGAGGAGGCGCTGGGCGTCGGAAGTCATCTCGTCGGTCAACGACGTCGTCATCACGAGCTTCGACCAAGCCTTCGCGGTGTCCCCGGCCGCCACCGCGGCCTCGTAATCCCGCCGCGCCTTCGCCTTGGCCTCCCGCCGCTTCGCGATCTCCGCACGTTTCAGCTCCGGGGGCTCCCCGTCGAAGACGAACACGAAACGGATCCCGTGGTCCGTCATCAGCCGCCCCGTGCGGAACAGAATGCCGTTCAGGTGCGACGTGACGTGACCCTGAGAGTCCTTGAGCGGCGAGCCGTCAGGAAGGCGCATGATGGAGAGGAACTGGTAGAGCTCGATGCTCGCATCGACGGCGAGCGTCTTGCCGCGGAGGGACTCCAGGGGGATCTTGCGGCGGACGACGATCGGGCCAAGGTCGACGCCCATGGCCCCGGCAACTCTCTGGTTCGGTTCAACCTACCGCCAATCGGGGACGGAACGGAGGAGCGGGACTCGGAATACGTACGCACCCTTAAGGCCCGTCCACTCCCCTCTCCCCCGGCGCCACCGCCGCCGAATCCACCGCCAACCCCGCCGAGGACGCGCCGGTTACGCGCCGCCGCAGTCCTCGTCGCGGCCTTCAACCTCCTCCTCGGCGTGATGCTCCTCTCCACGACCTGGAACAAGGCGTTCGGCGGCACGGGGGGCGAGGACGCGCTGCTCTTCCAACTCGTCTCCTACGCGCTCCTCGGGTTGATTGGCGTCGGGACCGCGGCAGTCGTGCTCGCGATCCGTCCCCGACGCGGGATCGCCACAGCCGTAGCGGCCGGGATGTTCATCGTCGGGATCCTCCTGACGCTGTTCACACTCTTCGTGATCGGTCTGCCTGAGATCGCCTTGGCGGTAATCCTCCTCCTCGCCCGGCCGAAGCTACCGGCGGCAATCCGGAGGGGCCCGCCGCGGGGCGCCTTCCTCGGCGCCGCGGGGTTCAACCTGTTCCTCGGCGGCCTCGGTTTCTACTCCGTCGGCGTCCCCGCGTTCACCGGAGCCTCGGGGGGAGGCCTCACCGCGGCCCTCGGCGGCCTCTCCGTCGTGATCCTCCTCGTGGGCATGCTGGCCGCGGCCCTCGCCATGCGCCCGTCCCGCGTCCCGGCCCTCGTCCTCGGCGTCTCCCTGATCGCCTGCGGGGCGGCCGTCCCCGTGATCCTCGCCCCCCTCCTCCCCCTCGGGCTCGTCGAGGTCGCCCTCGGGGGGCTTGTCCTCCTTTCCTGGAGGGAATTGCGGGCCATGGCAGGGACTACGGTCCCGGCGCCGGGTCCGTCTCGGACCCGCTAGCCCGGCGTCGCAAAGGTCCAGTCCAAGCGGTGCTCGCGTAGGTCTCCGAGGACCTTCACCGCGGTCTCCGGCGGCATCGAGAGGAAGGCGCGCACGACGTGCTTGCACAGCCCGCGCTGCTCCAGCTGCTTCGCGAAGTCGTCGCAATCGTGCAGGAGCCTTCGCTCGGACCCGGAGACCTCCACGCGGTATTCCTTCACCCGGGCGTGGACCTCCTCCCCCTCCAGCGTGATCTCGACCTCCTCCGTCTCGATCTGCCTGCCGCGGTCTAAACGCCCCCGGTCGACCAACCGCGCGAGCAGCTCCTCGACACGTGGGGCCGTCTTCCCGGCGGCAAAGTCCTCCAGCGTCGTCGCCTTCGTCCGCACGTCCCCCGCGCGGGAGATCCCCTGCCGCCAGTCCTCAATCGTGCGCTTCGCCTTCGCCTGGGTCGGCGTGATCTGGCCGAGCATCTCCAGGATCTGGAGGCAGTTCTCCGGCGCGTAGCCATGGAAGTGGTTGTTGAAGAAGCCGTACACGGCCTTCGCCTCGGACGCCACCTCCTGGACCTTCGGCACCCAGGAGCGCAGCTCGTCGAGGGAGTAGTGGTAGTCGTACCAGGGGTCGCGGCCGTGGCCGTGCCACCGCAGGTAGGCGAAGTCCGCGGTGACGCGGACGTCGGGCGGGAGCAGGGGTTCGTCTACGATCGTGTAGGCAACGTGGAACTCCCTCAAGAGGTCGAAAGCCTCGCGGACCATCCAGGTCTTGTTCCGCGGCTCGGCGGCCCAGGGGAACTCCGGCGGCAGGATGTCGAAGAACGGGCGCAGCACCTTCTCACTGAAGCGCAGGCGCGGCGGCAGCTGGAGGAGCAGGGGGCCGAGCTTCCCCGCGTCGAGAAGGGGGCGCATGAGGTCGCAGAACTCGCGCAGCTCCCTCTCCGCGGTCACCGCGAGCAGCTTCTCGTGGGTCACCGTCTGCGGAACCTTCGCCGCGAACTGAAAGCCCTCCGGGGAGTACCGCAGCCAGCCGATCACCATGCCCTTCGTCGGCGCGCGGTAGAAGGAGGAGTTGATCTCCGCGGTGTTGAAGACGGCGGAGTACACGGCGAGCTTGGACTGCTGCGAGGAGCGGTAGAAGGGGCCGATCCACTCCTCGTAGTCCCAGCCCGAGCAGCCGAAGCGGTACTCGGTCATCGGCGGAGCAACCGCCAAGCGTCTCTTGACCTTGGCGGTCACCGCAAACGCGGCGTCGAAGAGGGGAGGCGTCCACGTCGCCGATGCACAGAAGAGGTCGCTCGACACGCCCCGGACGCCGCAAGGGTTATCGAGGCGCCGTCCCCTTCCCCTCCGGGGGTAGGCGGGGAATGAGAGCGCTCGCGATCCTGGTGTGCGCCCTGATGCTGTCGGTGCCCGCGCTCGCCGCGACGCCGGCCGCGGCGGCGCCCGGGGTCTCGCCGGTGGTGCTGGGGCAGTTCGACCTGGTCGACTCGATGCTCCAGGCGGCGGGCCTGCCCCGGGGCACGTTGCGAGAGCTGACGGCGAAGCTCGACGCGGCGAGGTCCGCGGCGGTGGCGGGGAACCCGCTGACATCGGTGAACGTCCTCGACACGTTCCTCGGCCGCCTCGTGCAGGTGGGCGTTCCCGCTGGCCTGCTTGCGGAGACGGGGATCCTCCGGAGCATGGTCCTCTTCGAAGGGATGTTCGTCCCCATCCCGCTCGTGCCGGCCACCGCGGACGTGCTGCCCGTGCAGCTCCAGGTCCTCGAGTGGTTCCTCGGGGATGTGCTCCTCTACGCCCCCTCGGCGATGGCCTCCTCCTGCGTTTCGCTGCTCTTCCCCGCGGGCGGCTCCCCCGCACCCACCCTCGCGCCGGAGTCCCCCGGCCCCGCGCAGCCAGGCGGGGGGACCGGCGGGATGAACGGCCTCTCCCCCCAGGTGAAGAACGACCTGAAGGACATGGCCAAGGACGCGGTGAAGGAACTCACCGGGGTCGGTGGCGGGACGTCGTCCACCGGACAGTCCGGCGGCGGGGTCACGAACGGGGGGACGCAGAAGGGGAACACGACGGTCCGGCCCCGCTGCGAGGTGGACCCGGGCGTTGCCGGGAACGCGACATCCTCCTCAGGGTTCGTCAGTGCGGTGACGAGCATGGGGGTGAGGGTCGGTCACACGACGACCGTCGGAGGTGTCGGGGTCAATGTCGGGGTCAACCTCGACATCCTGGAGCCGGGCGGCCGGCGCGACCTCCGGGCGGGATTCGATTTGGACCTGACGGACCCCTTGGACAACTGGCGGGTCAGCGCGTTCGGCTCCTACGACCGGGAGGGCGGTTTCAGCTTCGGGGTCGGGTTCCGCCTCCGGTTCTGACGTTCGCTCCCCTCCCCCCCAAACGGGAATGAACCCCCGCGGCCTCCTATGCCCGTGGACCACACGGTCGGCGCCGGCGCGTGGGCTTACTTCCGGGTCCCCGGGCGGGAGAACCTGGAAGCGTACAGCGCGGCGTACCCGTTCGTGGAGGTGAACGCCACGTTCTACCGCCACGCGAGCCCGCGCCAGGCCGCGGACTGGCGACGGAGGGTCCCGGAGGCGTTCGAGTTCGCCGTGAAGGCCCACCACCGGATCACGCACGACGAGGCCCTCGCCCCGACGCCGCGCGCCATCGACGCTCTGGCCCGGAGTCTCGTCACCGCGAAGCTCCTCCGCGCCCCGGTCCTCGTCCTCCAGGCGCCGGCGACCCTGAAGTTCCCGGCCGCGAAGGTGGCGGAGATGGCCCAGCTGCTCTCCACCGCCAACCGCCAGGGGATCGTCCTTGCCTTGGAGGCCCGAGCGCACGCCGTCGGGGACCTCCCGCCACCGCTCGAGCGCGCGATGCGCGACCTCGACCTCGTCGACGCGACGGACTACTCGCGGCAGGCGCCGAGGACGGAGCACGAGGTCGGGTACACGCGGCTCTTCGGGACGGGAGAGCACAACCCCCACGAGTTCACGGACGCGGATCTCCGCGCGATCGAGAAGGCGGGGAAGGCGACGGAGGCCGCCAAGGTCTTCTTCACCTTCCACGGCGTGCGCATGTACCAGGACGCGGCGCGGTTCCTGGCGTTCAAGCGGACCGGGCGGTTCCCGCGCATTCCGCGCGGCCACGGCCAGACCCTCCTCGCCGAGGCTCCTTGAGACGTTGTCCGCTTCGCTACATATGGAGGGACGGCAAGCGGTTCCCAGGTCGCCTCACTTTGTCGCGACACGGGCTACATTGTCGCTAAGCCCCTCCATGAACAGAACGTGTCGTGGGGGCGGCTACAAAACGCTTTTTAAGCCCCCCCTGAATGCGTCCGGATAAGAGGCTCGAACACCATGTCTCTCTGCGGAACCGAATACAAGCCTGGCGTCGTCCGGAACATGTACATGGAGTCCCGCCAGGACAACGCCATCGTCACGATGCCCTCGAAGCTCCAAAAGGGGCTTCCGCGCCGCACGGGCTCGCTCTGCCCCGAGTGCCTGAAGGTGATCCAGGCGACCCTGTACATCGAGGACGGCGCCTTGATGATCAAGAAGACCTGCAAGGAGCACGGGGAGTTCAAGGAGGTCTGCTGGTCCGACGCGGAGATGTACCTGAAGGCCGAGAACTGGGCCTTCGACGGCGTCGGCCTCGAGAACCCCCAGATCGTCGACGCGAAGGTCTGCCCCTACGAGTGCGGCCTCTGCAACCTCCACTACTCGAACACGGCGCTGTGCAACATCGACCTCACGAACCGCTGCAACCTGAAGTGCCCCATCTGCTTCGCGAACGCGAACGCCGCGGGGTACGTCTTCGAGCCCACCTACGAGCAGATCGTCTACGAGTTCGCGGTCCTCCGCGCCCAGCGACCCATCGCCACGGCGGCGATCCAGTTCGCCGGGGGCGAGCCGACGATCTACCCGAAGTTCGCCGAGGTCGTCAAGGCCGCGCACGACATGGGCTTTGCCCAGATCCAGGTGGCCACGAACGGGATCCGGACGGCGAACGAGGAGGGCTTCCTCGAGAAGATCACGGAGGCGGGCCTCCACACCCTGTACCTCCAGTTCGACGGGCTCAAGGAGGAGAACTACATCAAGGCCCGCGGCCGCCCGCTCCTCGACGTCAAGCTGAAGACGATCGAGAACGTGCGGAGGATGCCCCAGAACAAGCGCCCGAGCATCGTCCTGGTGCCGACGATGGTGAACTCCTTCAACGACGACCAGGTCGGCGACATCCTCAACTTCGCGATCAAGAACCGCGACGTCGTCAAGGGCGTGAACTTCCAGCCCGTTTCCCTCACGGGGCGCATCCCCGACGAGGACCGCCGGAAGCTGCGGTACACGCTCAGCGACCTCGCTTACGACCTCGAGGAGCAGACCGGCTACCTGACGCGGGACGACTGGTACCCCGTGCCCTTCGTCGCCCCGGTCTCGGAGCTCGTGAGCGCCCTCACGGGCAGCGCGAAGACCGCGTTCACGTCGCACCCCGCGTGCGGGCTCGCCTCCTACATGTTCCTCGAGCCGAACAAGGACCCCGTGCCGATCACGCGGTTCATCGACGTCGAGGGCCTCATGGAGGACATGTGGCTCCTCGCCCAGGATACGAAGGAGAAGAAGATCAAGTTCACCTCGAAGATCAGGGCGCTCGCGCTGCTGAAGAAGCACTTCAAGGCGGACGCGGCGCCCGAGGGCATGGGCCTGACGAAGTTCCTCCGCATCCTGAACCAGATGTTCACGAAGGGGGACAAATCCGGCGTCGCCGAGTTCTCCTGGTCCACGATGTACGTAGGCGGCATGCACTTCCAGGACAACTACAACTACGACATCGAGCGTGTCAAGCGCTGCGTGATCCACTACGCCTCGCCGGACGGGAAGGTCATCCCCTTCTGCGCCTACAACACGGGCCCGAACTTCCGCGACGAGATCGAGAAGAAGTTCGCCATTCCGGTCGAGGAATGGAGAAAGCGACATGCCTGAGCTCGTCTCGGTACGCCCCAGCGTCCGGGACAATGGCATCATGGCCATCGACGACATGCTCTGCCTCCACTGCGGGGCCTGCGTGGGCACCTGCCCGACGAACGCGATCTTCCTCAACGAGGTCTTCCTCACGTTCAACGAGGACTGCACGCAGTGCGGGATGTGCGTGCGCGTGTGCCCCGTCGGCGCGATCGACTACCCCCGCGGGCACAAGCACTCCCACCTCCCGTAGGTCGGCGGGGGCGGCCGGGATGGAGCTTGAGAAGGACTTAAGGCTTAGCGGCGGGATGGCCACAGTGGTGCGCCGATGACCGTGAAGTACGACGTCGTCGTCGTGGGCGCGGGTCCCGCGGGCAGCCTGACCGCACGGTACGCCGCCCAAGGGGGCTGCCGCACGCTCATGATCGAGAAGCGCCAGGAGATCGGCTCCCCCGTGCGCTGCGGGGAGGGCATCGCGCGGCACTTCCTCGATGAGTGCGACATCAAGTTCGACACGAAGTGGGTCGCCCTGCAGGTGAAGGGCGCGAAGGTGGTCTCCCCCGCGGGGCACGTCTTCAAGATCGACGAGTTCCACGCGGGGAACGAGGTCGGCATCGTCCTCGAGCGCGACGCCTTCGACAAGGCGCTCGCCAAGGACGCGGCGCGGGCAGGGTCGGACATTTGGGTGAAGACGACCGCGTTGGGCCTCCTCAAGGACGACGGGAAGGTCACCGGGGTCCGCGTGAAGCGCCTCGACGAGGAGTTCGACATCGAGGCGGACTGCGTCGTCGCCGCGGACGGCTTCGAGTCCCAGGTGGGTCGCTGGGCGGGGATCAAGACCCTCATGAAGGCCGGGGACATCACGGGGACGCTCCAGTACCGCCTCACGAACATCCGCGGGGAGGGCGACCCGGACTGGCCGGACTACTGCGAGTTCTACCTGGGGAGCGTGGCTCCGTCGGGGTACGTGTGGGTGTTTCCCAAGGACTCCGAGACGGCGAACGTGGGGATCGGCGTCTCCTTGGACCGCCTGAAGAACAAGATGGACCTCAAGATGTACCTCGATCGGTGGATCCAGAACGACCCGCGGATGAAGCGCGCGCAGTTCCTCGACATGGTCACCGGCGGGGTGAGCACGACGCCGCCGCTGGAGAGGACGGTGGGGAACGGGATCGCCGTCGTCGGCGACGCGGCACGGATGATCGACCCCATCACGGGCGGGGGCATCGGGAACGGGTGCCGCGCGGGGCGCATCCTCGGGGAGACTCTGGGATGGTGCAAGGAGAACGGGGACTACTCGGAGAAGGCGCTGCAGCGCTACGAGAAGGCGTGGCGGGCCATCCTCGAGGAGGGACTCTACCGCAACTACATGGCGAAGCAGAAGCTCGTGACGCTCTCGGACAAGGACTTCGACGACATCATCTCCACCTTGGCCGAGGTCGGCGTGGGGCACCTCTCCATCCACGAGATCCTCAAGGTGATCAAGTCGCGGCACCCCCGCCTCGTCGAGAAGTTTGCCGACATGATCTGACCAGGCCTTCACCGCGTTTTGTGCACCATGTAGGACAAAGACCGGATGGCGTCCTCGCTTCCCGGCGAGATGGGTCGACACGGAGGCCCGGCGGAGTGCTGGTTTGTGTCACATGTAGGACAAGCGGGAGCTTTCCCCACACCTTGCACCTCCTCCGGGCAGGCATGTCTTTTTGTGCACCATGTAGGACAAAACCCCAGTGGCGCCCGCTCCGTCCGCGGTGATCTCGGCCCACCTGGCGTCCCTGGACACGCTGCGTGTGGTCTCCGAAAGGTGGGGAGCCACGAGCGGTTGGTCTTGTGTCACATGTAGGACAAAGTCGGCGCGGGGACTCCCCCGCCCGCTGGGCGTCACCCTGGCACCCCCGGGTTTTGTGCACCAAGTAGGACAAACCGTCGGGCTCGCGGACCCCTCCCTATCCCGCCCGGCGGACGGGGCCTATCCGCTCGAAGATCTCCTGAAGGGTGCAGGGGATGCGGCGTGCCTCGAGCTTCCCCGCCAGCTCGCGGCCCGTCCCCGGCGGCATGAGGAGGACGGACTGCCCGATCCGGATCACTCCGGGCGCATCGACGTAGCCGGAGTAGCGGTAGCGCCTGGAGATCCCGTTCTCGCCTACCACAACCTCCCGACCGTACACGAGCTTGTTCACCCACGACGCCAGGGGGCGCCTTGACGTCCATACGTCCCAGGACACCAAGACCATCCGACGGCCGACAATCTCCTCGTCCCACGCCTCCTCTTCCATGCATGCACCGTTTGTCTCACATGTAGGACAAGGGGATAGCCCTGAGGGGGAGAGGTCAGTGAATCCGAGTGAAAGTGGTTCGCGGTTTGTGCACCACGTATGACAAACTTCGAGAGCCTCCCCGGGCCGCGCACCCTTATCTACCGTCGGCGATTGCCGCCGCGGTGGCGCCGAAAAAGAACCTCCATGGCATCGGGTCCACCGACTTCGGTCAAGAGGTCCGCGTCCAGGGCTGGGTCGAGGACGTCCGCAAGCTCGGTGGCATCGCTTTCGTCATCCTCCGCCAGAGGGAAGGAACACTCCAACTCGCCTTCCCGAAGAAGAAAGTCCCCGAGCTCCTCGAGATGGCGGGGAAGCTCACGAGGGAATCCGTCATCGAGGCTACGGGAACGGTCGTCGAGAACAAGGAGGCTCGGAACGGGTGGGAGATCGTACCGCGAGAGCTGAAGGTCCTCGCCGCCGCGGAGGCACCCCTGCCTCTCGGCGTCGTTGACAAGGTCACCGCGGACATGGACACGCGGCTCGACAACCGCTTCATGGACCTCCGGAAGGCGAACGTCCAGGCCATCTTCCACGTCCGCTCCCTCGTCCTCCAGTCCCTGCGCGCCTCGATGGTCCGCCACGGCTTCGTCGAGGTGAACACGCCGAAGCTGTCCGGGGCCGGCGCCGAGGGCGGGGCCACGCTCTTTGAGACGAACTACTTCGGGCGGAAGGCCTACCTCTCGCAGTCGCCGCAGCTCTACAAGCAGATGCTCATGGCCTCGGGCCTGGACCGCGTGTTCGAGGTCGCCCAGGTCTTCCGCGCCGAGGCCTCCGACACGGTGCGCCACATTGCCGAGATCACGATGTTCGACGCCGAGATGGCCTACATCGACCACCAGGAGGACTTCCTCAAGGTCCTCGAGGATGCTGTGGTCACCGCCATCCGCGAGGTCGCCGAGAAGGCGAAGCCCTCCCTCGCCGCGGTCGGAGTTGACCCGAAGGTCCCGACCCTCCCGTTCCCCCGCGTGACCTACGCGGAGTGCGTGGAGATCCTGCGGTCCGCGGGAAAGGCGATCCGCCAGGGGGACGACATCGACACGGAGGGGGAGAAGCTCCTCGGAAAGGCGATGCTGGAGAAGGGCCACGAGCTCTTCTTCATCACGGAGTACCCCTCCGCGATCAAGCCCTTCTACGTCATGCGGAAGGACGACGACGCGGAGGCCACTTGGTCCTTCGACCTGGAGTACAAGGGGGACGAGATGGCCTCGGGGGGGCAGCGGGAGCACCGCTACGGCCCCCTGGTGGCGAACCTGCGTACCGCGGGCCTCGACCCGGACTCGTTCGAGTTCTATCTGAAGGCCTTCCGGTACGGGATGCCGCCGCACGGCGGGTGGGGCTTCGGCGTCGACCGTTTCGTCCAGAAGGTCCTCGACCTGCCGAACATCCGCGAGGCCGTCCTGTTCCCCCGCGACCGCAACCGCCTCTCCCCATGATTGCGGCGGCCTTAAGGCTTTAAGGGAGGGGGCCTTTACTCTGGAGGGGAGGACCACCATGAAGGAATTCAAGGTGTATGTCGAGGACAAGCCCGGGGAGCTCGCCCGCGTCACGGAGGCCCTCGCCGCCCGCTCGGTGAACGTCCGCGCGATCGCGAGCGAGGGGGGGAAGAACCACACGTTCCTCCGCGTCGTGACGAACGACGTGGCGACGTCGCAGAAGGCCCTGGACAATGCCGGCCTGAAGTACGACCTGAACGAGATCGTCACGGTGCAGCTCCTCGACCGGCCGGGGGAACTCTCCAAGATCGCCCGCCGACTCGCGCGTGCCGGGGTGAACGTGGAGAGCATCTACATCCTCGGCTCCACGAACGGGCAGACGGAGCTCGCCCTCGTCTGCAAGGACGTCGAGAAGGCGAGGCGCGCGATCGGCTGAGCGCCGCACCTTTATCCCGTGCCGAGCGGTTCTCCGCCCCGTGCTGAGGGCGGACCGCGTCGAGGAGCGCGACTACCAGCGCAACCTAGCGCAGGAAGCCCTCGCTGCGAACAGCCTCCTTGTCCTGCCGACCGGCCTGGGGAAGACCGTCGTCGCCTTCATGGTCATCGCCGCGAGGCTCGCGAAGACCGGTGGGAGGGCCGTCATCCTCGCTCCGTCCCGTCCGCTGGCGGACCAGCACCGCGCCACCGCG
>Ga0209341_10003528_pt1 | contig 14600 bp, 19 predicted proteins | sample RifCSP13_2_FD_184020 | JGI IMG/M metagenome (GOLD analysis project Ga0209341, IMG submission 184020) | Soil microbial communities from Rifle, Colorado - Rifle CSP2_sed 13_2 (SPAdes) (version 2) | ecosystem: Environmental > Terrestrial > Deep subsurface > Rock core/Sediment | place: Rifle...
CCTTCTGCTTGTTGTTTTACTAATTGAATTGACAGTTCAGAAATTTTCTTTATCTTTTCTTGTTCTTTTTCAATAGGAATGGAAATTTTTCTTGCTTGTTCTAAAACTTTCATTGTCTTGCTTTTACCACCTGTAAATCAGAGTATATAGGCCCAGTTGGTGTTAAGATACTTTTCTTAAACTTTAACTCAGAGATTGTCTCATGGCCAATCTCTAACGCTCTAAATTTGTTCAACTCTTGAGAAATATCATTAATTCTGTTCTTGATTCTAAATATGGTCAAATGTGGTTTGAATGGCCTATCACTTCTAAATCCCAAGGGACGTAGCTTTTCTTCAACCTGTAAAGCAAGTTCTACAAGATTTTTTGCAGCATCCTTGTCAACACCAATCCACACAACACGAGGAGACCTGGGATTTGGGAAAGCACCAACAACGACGAAATTCATTTCTATTGGACTAAATGAAACAGAACTCAGCGATTCCATTATTTTTGGAACCATCTCATCTGTTATCTCGCCCAAAAAAAGTAATGTAAAATGCATGTTTTCCTTACTGACAGGTTTCGCCTCGATTTTAAGATCTGATTGTAACTTTGCTATGGCATTCAATGCTGACTCGCTACTGATCTCTACTGCAACAAAAGTTCGCATTACAAATTTTTTGGGTGTGTGTTTATATGATTTCCGGTAGCTTCATAGATTAGAAATCAGACTTGGCATACATGGAAAAACTAATCGTCTGTCTCACAGGAATGCCTGGTGCTGGAAAAACTACGATAGCTGATGGCCTAAAATCAAAAGGATTTGATAAAATAACTATGGGTGATGCTGTACGGGCAGAAGCTGCAAGAAGAAAGATTGAACCAACAGGTGCAAACCTTGGCAAACTCATGCTTGAACTACGTGAAAAAAACGGACTAGGCGCAGTTGCTGAGCTAATAAAAGATCAAATCGTGAACTCAAAATATGGTGTGGTACTAATTGATGGTGTAAGGTCAATTGCAGAAGTTGATGTGCTAAAAAAATTTGGAACAGTCAAAATTCTTGCAATTCATGCCTCCTCAGATACGAGATTCAAATTTCTATCTAGGAGGGAAAGATCTGATGCACCTGAGGATCGTCAAGACTTTGTAAAGCGTGATTCTAGAGAGATGGGAGTGGGCATGAGTGATTCTATTGCCCTTGCAGACGAAACCATCTCAAACAATAATCTGACAATCCCACAACTAATCGATTCTGCTTACAATATCATAAAAGGTTGGATAAAGTGAAAACTCCACAAATCACATGTAAGATAGAAGCATACGCTGCAGTTAATCCTTCAGAGGATCCAGAAAAAGTGCAACAAGCAATATCCAATGTATTACAAGACATGAATTTCAAATATGAAAGTGGAAGCATCAAAGGCATTTCAAATGATTTGCAATCACTATCCAAAATTTATGAAACCATAAAATCCCGTAAATCTAGAACATACAGACGTCAGATGAGATATAATTTACAAGGAGATACTACTTGGTTTTATTTGAACAAGCAGGCTGCATTTGTAAATGTGATTGCAATCTGTGAAGAAGCTGAAGAATCTCCTTTAGGCCCAATCAAGATATTATTACATTCAAAAAACATTGATAAAGTAATGGAGTGGCTAGTGCCAGATCTTACTGAACAATCTAATTAGATTACTTCAACTAGTTTCTTCCTAGACTTTTCTCCTGATACAATTCTGACATTAGATTTTGGAACATCAAAATGTTTTGAAATTTTCTCAATCAATTCTTTATTGGCCTTGCCTTTCTCTGGTTCAGCTGTTATTCCAACTGTTATCTCGTCTTTGTTTACTTCTAAAAAATCCTTATGAAATGTAACAGAAACCTTGTAGATCATTTTTGAATAACTGAGACAAGCTCTGGTAATGTCTTTGCAGAGGTTGACCGTATTGAAAGATCCATGCTTTGAGACATTTGGGTCTCCTCTGGGTTTACCTCAATTAGTAGTGCACCATTTTGTTTTGCATATATTGGTAGCATGTTTGCAGGTGAGACAGAGAGTGAAGTTCCTGCAACAACCATAACATCACACAGGCTTGCCTGCATCATTGCTTCTCCCCACACATCCTGAAAGAAGAGGTTCACCAAACCATACCACATCAGGTCTTAGAATATTTCCACACTTGCAAAGTGGTGGAATTTCTGAAAATCTTTTTGTTATCTTGTCTTTGAAATTACAAACCGTACACTTTATTGTGATGATACTCCCATGTAATTCCAAAACATTTTTGCATCCAGCTCTTTGGTGTAAGCCATCAATATTTTGAGTCAAGACCCACACCTCTTTGTACTTGGCAAGATCGGCAATTGCTACATGACCTGCGTTTGGCTTTGCTGCAAGGATGTTTTTTCTTCTATCTTCGTACCACTCCCAAACAAGCTTTGGATCCTGATAAAATGCATCTATGGTTGCAAGCTTCATGGGATCATATTTTCTCCACAATCCTTCATTTCCCCTAAAAGTTGGAATTCCACTTTCTTGTGATATTCCCGCACCAGTGACAAAGACTAGCTTTTTGGCTTGATGCAGTTTGTCTGATACTGATTCAAACATATTATTTGATCTCTATTTCTAAAAGATCCTCTGCTGCTATCACAGAATCATGAATAGTTTTTGCTTCCTTTACAAGAGGATCTGTATCATCATATCTGGTTGAAAAATGAGTCAGAATCAAGTTTGAGACCTTGGCATTTCTTGCAAGCTGTGCTGCCTCTTTAGCTGTAGAATGACAATAGTCTGCTGCCTTTTCTTTTAGCTCATCTGCGTATGATGAATCAAAAGTAAGATAATCACAACCTCTAAAAAATTCCTCAAGTTTTTTTGTTGGCCTCGTGTCTCCTGAAACTCCTATTTTTTTACCACGCCTTTTTTCTCCCATCACATCAGATGGTTTGATTAGTTTATCACTTACTTTGACTTCTTTTCCACTTTGAAGTTCGTGCCAAAGCTTTCCTTCTGGTATGCCAAGCGCTTTTGCCTTTTCTGGATAAAATCTACCTGGTTTTTCTTTTTCTTGTAAAACATAAGAATATGCAGGAATAGAATGCATTGCTTCACATGCATGTACTGTGTAAGTTATATCATCAAGAACAAGTCCTTCTTTTATGGTTGCGATCTTGACAGGAAATGTTAGTCCAAAATTTAATATCTTCAGATTTGCTGCAATAAATTCTTCTATTCCTTTTGGACCGTAGATCTCAATTGATTCAGTCCTACTTTGTAATGACATTGTCTGTAACAACCCCAAGATTCCAACGCAGTGATCTCCATGCAAATGTGTAACAAAGATCTTCATTTTTTTATTCCAACCAAGCTTTGACTTGTGAAATGCAACTTGGGCTCCCTCGCCAGCATCAAACATGAGGATCTCTTTTTCTAAAACTAGGCAGATGCATGTCATACCTCTGTTTTCTGTTGGCTGTGCAGCCGATGTTCCCAAGAATACTAATTTCATTTTACCAAGATAGTCCTAGTCAGGCTTTTGTGCCTGTAGATCTCGTACCTTTTAGCTGGTTTTAATTCTATTTGGTCTGCTAGCTCTTTTTTGCACATGAGAGCAAGCTTCTTTTTCTTTGGAAGAATGGATATAAAATCAGAAACTATCCTCTTTGGTGATTCTGAGGATTTTGATGATATTCCATATGGCAGATCAGTAACTATGCCATCAATTTTGTCTCTGATTTTTTTGATGTATTCATATCTTGCATTAATGATTTTAGAATTATACTCATTTGCAGCTAGGTTCTTTTTTGCTACTTCACACATCTTTTTATCAAAATCAATACCAATGGATCTAATCCCCATTGATTCAGCTTCCAAAAGTATCGTACCGGTTCCACAAAAAGGATCACATAAAATTTCATCTTCATTTAATCCAGAAAGATTTACCATTGCTCTACTAAGCTTCCAGTTTAGCTCAAAAGGCGATTTGATTATCTTCTTTGGCCTTTTTTGTGTTGGAACTTTGGCAGAATAACCAAGATAGTTTTGGTTATCAGTAAAAATAAGATAAACTGTAAGTACGGGATTTGATAGAGAAACTCTGGCTCCAGAAGCTTGTTTGATTGAAGCGCCAACTGTCTTTTCTATGCTAGAAAGATCTATTCTTTTTGATGATAAATTGACTGTCCTGCATGCAAATGTGTCTGATTTGTGTAATAGTGCCAAGTCAAGCTCTGAGAACAGATCAGAGAACGTATCCACAATCTTTCCTGCAGTTCTTACAAAGGTAGCTCGCTGTGCTATCTTATCCCACGGAACTTTAGAATTTGTTATGACAAGCTTGGAATCTGTCTCATATGATGTGTCTTTATCATAGCTTTTTGATATGGCAACAATCTCATCTTTAGCTAATTCTACATTTTCGCCTGATACAACAAAAAAACTCTGCATTAGACAATTGCCTTGGATATAATAGGTGAGACATCAACTATACCTGTCTTGTTTGGAATGGTGTTTGTGCTTACTATCTTTGATACACCTGCCTTTCTGATTCTTTTTTCTGCGTCACCAATCAGCAATGCATGTGTGCAAGCTGCGTAAATGTTTCTACACTTTTGTTTTTTTAGAAATTCAGCTGCCTTTACTATACTTCCACCAGTGCTTATCATGTCATCAACTAAAATCAAATCTCTTCCTGCTACTTGTTTTTGGTTTGCTGATCGGATCTCTACCTTGCCAGTCTTTCTGTCTCTGTGTTTTTTTAGTGCAATGAATCTAGTACCAAAGAGTCTTGCAAAATATCTTGCCCTTTCGATTCCACCAAGATCTGGTGAAACAACTAGTGGGTCTTTTAGCTTTAATTTTTTGAAATATTTTACTAGCTCTGATATTGCACTAACGTTTGTTGCTTGAATCTTGAAATGATTTAGTGCCATTTTACTGTGGATATCAACCACAATGACTTTGGTTGCACCAGCAGCTTGGAGCATCTTTGCAACTAGAGACATTGTAACTACTTCGCCAGGAAGAAATTCTTTGTCTTGTCTTGCATATCCAAGATATGGTATCACTGCATAAACTTGTGAAGAGTATTTTCTTGCTTTTGCTACAAGTGAGAGTGCCTGTATTAGATTGGAATCAACTGGCGGATAGGTAGATTGTACTACTACAATTTTGCCATTTTTTGGCTTGCCAGAAACTGTAATTTTACTTTCTCCGTCTGGGAAGATCCTTAGCTCAGATTTGATGTATTTTCCCTTTAGCCTTGTAGCTATTTTCCTGGCAAGATCTTCTGAAGCTTTTCCTCCTATTACTGTAAAATTACTCAACAAATGTCATCGAGTGACGGCTCATTCTTAAGTTTTGAGGAATGGATTGAATAAGGCAGTTTAAATTTAAAGAAATATAGATCAATAGTAAACAGACGAATTGTGTTCGAATATGTACATGAAAGTGTGTATTTTGGTGGAATGTAGTCATGACCTTAGAAGATAAATTTGAAGAAGCTGAATTTTTTTTAAAGAAGATAAAAGAAACTGATCCAGATTTATCACAAGTAAAGCATTATTTTAGCGCTTTTCTGTATTCTATTGAAAGTATTCCAGATTATCTTTTGGCAGATGCAGCAATAAAATATGGACTTGGATTACCAATAGATGAAAAATGGAGATACCAAGAATTTAATGAAAAGGCAAAAGAATTGGATAAGGAAGAAGCTCAAGATTATTATCAACAATGGTCTGCCATAAAAAATGCAATTGATCAAACACCAGTTGGCAAAATATTCTCTACCATGAGAGATATACACACACATAAAACTACACAAAGACCAGATTATTTTCTATTAGTTACAAATAAGAATCCAAAAGTCGGGGAAGATGTTCATCACAAATTATTGTTACATCCAAAAGGACATCCTACGCTAGAGGATGCGTTACATATTATCGAAACCAACAAAAAACATTATTTGAACAGTTGGAATAAGCAACGTGGAAAAAATGAACAGCTTACAGATAGCGACATGGTGGCAAAATTATGGATTAGTATAGATGAATTACAAAATTTTGAATTTGTAGAATTATGTGAAAAGTTTCTACAAGTAATGAAGAAATTTGCAGAGATATCTGCTAAAGATTAATCCATGTCTTCCCATCACGATCCAGTAAACACGAATTATTATTTTGATTATAGCGTATGACAGTTAGGACATTCCAAATTCTCTCGCCTAGATTTAACAAAATACAACCATATTCTGCCGCATTTCTGACACATTCCCCTTATCCTATGTCTTTTCTGAGTTTTGTAGTATAACGCTTGTAAGAAATTTACTCTTTCTGTTCGAAAATTTCCTTCCTGATCATAATAATAGATGAACCAGCGCTTCTTTGTTTTTGATTTATGTTGATGATTTCCCCGGTGAATGTAAGTTTTTGATACTGAAACTATGTATTTCGTGATACTTCTTTGATACTTCAAAGATGTATTTGGTTTTTCAATGTAATAAATACAGGTTACGATCTGATTAGTGCTCTTTTATATTCGTAAATGTGTCTAACCCATTAGCTGCTCTAAAAAGCGATTCTGGCGATTAGTTCAAAACCAAATTTCTGGCCTAGTTCGGCATAGTTTACTAATAATCTAGTCGCAATTTTTAATAGTTATACATTTAAGATCATGCCAGATTTGAAAAAGCTGCTAGCTTTTACACTATTACTTTTACTCATACCATTTAGCCCAGCTTGGGCAGCATATGATGGCAGTCATCTAAGAGAACCTGAAATAACAATGACACCAACTTCTGGACCACCTGGAACCAAGATAACAATCACAGTTTCAAACTTTCCAGATATCTCAGATGAACCATATCCATATCCAGACTTTTACATATACCTACCATTTGCAGCGGCTGCTGTTGGGACTAATGTGCCAAGCCAGTGTGGTACAGAGATGTGTTTTCCAATTTACACATACGAGGATGCACAGAAAAAAAACTTTGCAGACAAGACTATCACATTTGCACTTTTTAGCTTGACAAATCCAAAGCCAGTCTATCTAAGTGGATTGCCACATAGCGTCTGTGATATTATAGTAAATTCCAAAGTGCAACAAAGCTATTCAGATGTATGTAATACAAAGAGCCAACCAACAGGCGAATATGAAATAAAATTTGCATGGGCAACTAAAACAAAACCTGACGAACCATATTTTATCAAGACACTAAAATTTACAGTAACTGAAGGCACACCTCCTACAGAGCCTGAAGGTCTTCGTCTTGATCAAACTCTGATGGAACTTTACAAAGAAGGTGTGATTAGTGAACAAACCTTTGAAAGTGAACTAAAAGAACTTGGATACAGCGATGAAGAAATACGCCAAGCTAAAGCTGTCTTAGGAAAGCTACCACATCAAGAGAATGCAGAGCCACCTGCTCCAGAGGAAATAAAAGAAGAACCAAAAGAAATTGAACCCGAAGTACCTATACCCATAGAAGAACCAAAAGAAGAGGACACTACCAAACCAATCGAAGAAATAGAAACTACCACACCTCCAAAAAACGGATGTCTTATAGCTACAGCAGCATTTGGTTCTGAGATGGCACCACAGGTTCAGCTCCTTAGAGAATTACGTGACAATACCCTTCTAAAGACAAATTCAGGCTCTACATTTATGACTGCGTTTAATTCAGTCTACTATTCCTTTAGTCCCACTGTGGCAGATTGGGAAAGACAAAACCCCATCTTCAAGGAAATAGTAAAGACAGCAATAACACCATTAATTTCGACGCTTTCAATTCTAAACTATCTCGATATTGATTCTGAAGCTGAAATGATTACATATGGAATTGGAATAATCATGCTTAATGCAGGCATGTATTTTGTAGCCCCAGCTATTGTTTTAGTAAAATTAAATTCATTTACCAAAAACAAACGCAACAAAGTTAGAAATTAAGCTATACACATACAAACACATTGGATCTAGTTTTTTCTGACATACACGCAGATATCGATGCCTTGGAAACCATTTTAAAAGTCGTATCAAGTGACGATTTTATAAAAAAATACGGCAGCTTTGATAGAATAATAAATCTTGGAGACTTGCTTGAGCGAGGAAGTGCTCCAAAACAAGTTCTTACAAGACTAGAATTTTTACAGAAAAACTATCCAATCATATCTGTTATGGGAAACCACGATGAGGCATTTTTGTACAAACGACGGGTAAGTGGAAGCTCAATTGAAAGTTGGACAGCACACCAGGCATTAAAAGAGGATGATCTTGCATTTTTTGAACAAAACAAAGACAACACTTTTGGAACAACACTTGATCCTCAGAAAATCACTCCCAAAAATGCATATGATGAAGAAAAATGGTTATACCAAAGATCATGGCAGAGACTCTCTGAAGAAGAGTTTGAGTTCTTTAGCTACTCGGGATATCACTACAAGGCATCTTCTGCATTCGATGAAGGAAAAAACCATCTTGGCAACTTTGTAATTTTATGTGGTCATCAACACGAAGAAGCCGTTTTAGTACAAAATGAACAAATTCATGATATTTTTTCCAAGCTTAAAATAACACATGAAAAAGTTTCAGATTTTGCACTAGAAAAAAAAGAAATTGAGATTGACAAATCAAACAATTATCTAATAAGGCTTGGTCTTGGTGGGCCAAGTGGATATTACGGAGTGGGTGCACCAGAACCGCACTTTGGAATAGTTCAATATAATCCCAAGAAAGTAACTCTTTTCACAGTGAAATGAGCGCAACAAACTCTCTTAGACAGGATCACATACAGATCAGGCGACTAGAAAACATCATCATCAAGTGTTACAAGGAACTCTATGAAGGAAAAGATATCCCCTTTTCAGACATTGAGCAGATCACAGTAATTATGGCAGAATTTTTAGATGCAATACATTATTCCAAAGAAGAAGATGCATACTTTCCATGCGTTGCAAGCTATGATTCTCTCAAAAAGGAAATTAGAGCATTCATGATAGAGCACGAGTTTGGTCGCAGAATAGCAAGAAGTGTAGCAACTCATCTACAAAGATGGAAGCAGGGTCAGGATGCAAGAGAGCCAGTAGCAAGATTTCTTAGAACATATGCCATATACCTAAACGATCACATTACTAAAGAAGAACATTTTTTTGATGTTGCAGAAAAAGAGATCCTTTCAGCAGAAGAAGAAAAGATGATGTATGAAGAGTTTAGATCAGTCACTGCTGTTACAACCAAGATTGATGATATGATAAAATTAATTACTTTACTTGAGGAAAAATCCTGGATGAAAGAATCATGAACAAATATCAAATATCACTCTTACTTTTTGCATTTTTATTTACTTCAGCAAGTGCAGAACCAATTCCTGATTATTACAAACCATATGCTCCTATTACTACTGATAAACAAGTTTATAGCTGGACAGACAAAGTTGGAATCACAATAATTGCACCAAGCTGGAATGAAGATAAAAATGGAATAGACTCAATTGGAGACCAAGAGGGTCACCTTATTAAAATATCAACAGGTGAACATCATCTTGAACCATACAAGTTAACAGAAACCTCAAAAAACAGTGGAGTATTCACTGGTGAAATAATACTAACTGGATTTTTTCATGATGCCAATGGAGATGGTAAAATAGACACCCAACCGCGAACTATTGGTACAGGTCCAACAAGTGGTTTTCTAGAAGCAGACAGAGATGATGGAATTACCATATCATTTGAGTTTGCAGACGGCGTGGTTCTCACACAAAGTGCACAGATAGGTTGGAATGAAGGTAAAATCAATCTTGACAAACCATCGTATCTTCTACATGAGACAGCAAATATACAGATTGTCGATCCTGACATGAATCTAAATCCAGAAGCAAGCGATACCATTCCGGTTGAGATATCATCAGATTCTGACGTGGCTGGAATAACAGTCGATGCAGCAGAAACAAGTGAAAATTCTGGTATTTTTGTAGCAAATGTCTCCTTTACACCATATGATAGGTCTAGTGGAAACAGACTGCATGCAATTTTAGATGACAGACTATATACAAAATATGTAGATCACACATTACCATCACCATATAACATCAATGACGACTTGGACATAATAACAGAATCTGTACTTTCATCCAATACACCATTAGCTGACAAAGTCACACTTGAAAATATAATTTTGGCAGACAGTTTAGGGATGACAATACGAGAGCCAATGTTAGGACAACAACTACAAGTAGTTGCAGAAATTGAAAACAAACAAGATTATGATCAACCTTTCGTTTATCTTGTTCAAGTAAAGGATTCTACTGGTACTGCTGTGGCACTTTCATGGTTTAAGGGTTCTATTACAATAAATCAAAAACTTAGTGTGTCACAGTCTTGGTCTCCAACTGAATCTGGTACATATACCATAGAAACTTTTGTCTGGAAATCTCTTGATAATCCAATACCGCTTGTGCAATCATCAAAAGCCATTTACAAAGTCACACAATAGAATTTTAGAAATTATTCTTTTACTTCAAAGACTGATTTAACTACGGGAAATACATGAATCTCTGTTTCCTTTTCTAACTTGCAAATCGCTTTCATGTTATAGTTCAAGACTGCAAAATTATTATATATGATGAGATTAGTATGCAAACTATACATACTATGATGACTAGTCTGGCAAACTTGCGTGTCCACATTGCCCCAGTAGGCTTTGAGATAGACAGGATAGTGCTATCAGCTAAAAAGATGAAGGCAGATAAGGTCTGGCTTTTGATGCATGACGATCCATCAAAAGATAAAGCTCGTGGTTATATGGAAAAGATCAAGACGGAACTAAAAAAAGAAAAGATCGAGGTTCAAGTAGTATATTCAGATAGGTTTGATCCTTTTAAGATCTTAAAATCTGTTAAAGAAATAGTACAAAAAGAAAAAGAAAATGACATATTTGTAAATGTCTCTTCTGGATCAAAAATTCAAGCAATCGCATGCATGATGGCATGTATGATGTTTAAGGGAAAAAACAAACTGACACCTTACTATGCAGAACCGGAAAATTATGCTACTGTTAAAGGGGCTCAACTTTCTTCTGGACTAAAAACACTGGTTCAGCTTCCAGCATACGAAATTCATACACCAAAATCTGTACTCATTCAAGCATTAAAAATAATAAAAGAACGTGGTGGTAGGATAACTAAAAAAGAGATGGCAGAGCTTGCTTATGAAAATGGACTCTTAATAGTAAATGCAAGAGAAGAGAACTTCCAACAGGCAAGATTTGCAAGTCTTGATAAAAACATAATCCAGCCTCTCTTGCGAGATTGGAAGTTTGTTGAAATTGAACAAATAGGAAGAAATCGCTGGATAAAAATTACACCAGAAGGACTTGGTGCAGAAGAATTTCTTACTTGACTTATGTAGTAAGCTCAGGTTTGAGAGTCCATGCAACAGCTAGTATGACAAATGGGATGGAAATCATAGCAGTAATCTGCAAAATTATGAATAGCGGGCCTTGTCCTACGTTGGGATTTGTTATGATAAATGGTAATGGTAGGGTAATGACAAACCAGATCAGAGAAAGCATCACGATTATTTCTAATTGCTTCTTTTTCTTTGGATTCACAAGGGGAAGTGTGGTACTGATGTATTAATTTGATTGGCCTGAGGCTTATTTAGTAGAGGCTCCGCCATCCAATGCCAAAACTGCACCAGTAGTCCATGAAGAGTCATCTGACGCAAAATACAGAATTGCCTTTGCTACGTCATCTACAGTTCCTATTCTGCCAATAGGATGCTCTGCTACAGCCATTTTTCTTGCTGATTCTGAATCTAGATACGGTTTTGTCATATCTGTCTCAACCATTCCAGGACACACACAATTTACACGAATTTTATATTTTGCATATTCAACGGCCCATGCTTTTGTTAACAGTACTAGCGCTCCTTTTGACGCAGTATATGCATCTGCCTCAAAATTTTCAAACGCTTTGAGTCCAGCATTAGAGGCAACATTTATTATAGCACCACCATTTTTTTCCATAAATGGTATGACTGCTCTAGTAAACCGAAACTGTCCTGTTAAATTCACATCAATTACTTCATTCCATTCTCTATCTGAAATTTGATGTAACGGTTTAACTTGAGGAAAAACTCCTGCATTATTTACCAAAATGTCAATTCTCCCAAATTTATCTACAGTTTTTTTTACAACATTTGAAACATCGTTATCGTTTCTGATATCTCCTGGTATGGAATACACATTCCCAATATCATTTGCTGTTTTTTCTAGTCTATTTGGATCTTTTGCTGTGATAGTGACATGCGCTCCTTCTTGCACAAACATTTTTGCAGTAGCTTTTCCAATGCCACGACTACCCCCTGTAACTATTGCGACCTTCCCAGAAAGTTTCATAAAATCAGAAATCCTTTGTTATTTTTAATTTTAGAGCTTAATTCCAAACGTCAAGCGACGATTTAGTACAAAATTCACTGACGATGCAATCATAATAGATATCAATGCAGCTAGAAGATAATACACTGAAAGTTTTTCTACGAACATGTAATTAAATCCCAGTTGTATTCCCATGCCAACTAGACTTACGCCAATAAATTTTCCATACATAAGAAAATCACGTTGTTTTATAGCAGTATCCCTAAATGTCCAAGTTTTGTTAAGCAAGAAATTGGATGTGATTGAAACATAGATTGCTATGGTGGAAGAAAGGAGATACCATAATCCAACAAATTCAGTCAAAGCAAAAAGAATCCCCAAATTAACTAAGACACCGCTTGCGCCAACCAAATAGTACTTAAAAGCATGTTTTGCAAAAAGTGAGATTCTGCCTAACCTATCTCCTTTATCTAGAGTCATTTGACTATCCAATATTTTATGTATTAATAAGTGATAAAACTTTCAAAAATCTAATATCTTTGCAAATAACTAATAGGCGTAAGTTTAGCATTTTTCGAATATTGATTTTTACTTGAAAAATTTAGTTAAAAATTAACTGAAGTATGAAAAAATCAACATGAAGTGATAAATACTTGAAAGTCATATAGTAAAATATGCAGAAGGATACAAAATCTACTGCTTGAATTGCGTGGTCCCGCAGAACTAAATGTGAACTCCGGCCTTGGAGCCGATTCAAAGAGGTAATCTCTGCCCTTCTGACGGGGGGCCACGCCAATTATGTTTTAATTAAATCAACGGATACGCTGCCAAGTAAATTTCCATGAGGATTTATCACAATTTGTAGTTGTTGATCCTCTGGTACTTGAATCTCTTTTTTACCAAGATAGTCCCATGTATAATAAACCGAAATTCCGGTATCGTGTAAGGTTCCATTTAGCTGAAAATCTTCTGCAAAAGAAAAAGTTGCCCCTTTTAGAGCAATAGAAAAAGTCTCAGGACTATCACCATTTGGTACAAAACTAAATTGATATGTCCCATTTTGAATCACAAAGGTGTCAGTAAAAATTTCATTAGTGTAAAGTTTAGGATCTGCTATTGTTACGTGATAGATAGCAGTTTTTTTGGAATTAGGCTCTAGTGATAATCCTATTGCTATTGCAACAACAACTATAGCTGCAATGCATATTATTTTTTTCATGTAATTAAAAATTATACTATTTTTAAAAAAATTATAGTTTTAGGGATTCCTTCAATCCCTTGTATCTATTTCTGATAGTAACTTCGGTTACTCCTGCTGCCTGTGCAACATCCTTCTGTGTCTTATTTTCCCCATTCATCACACAAGAAAGATACAATGCAGCTGCTGCAAGTCCCATAGGATCCTTTCCTGCAGAAATTTCAATTTCAGCAGCATCTTTTAGAATCAGCAGTGCTCTTCTTTTTGTTTTTTCACTTAATCCAGCTTTACTTGCTATTCTTGCTACACATTTTATTGGATCCACGACAGGCATCTTAAGATCAAGTTCTCTTAGAAGTAATCTGTAGCATCTGGCAACATCTTTTCTTTTAATATTGATCCCATTTGCAACATCAGTCAAAGTTCTTGGTGTTTCAGTATCTCTACATGCAGCATATAATGCAGCTGCAACAAGTCCAGGAATTGACCTTCCTCTTACAAGACCTTTGTCTAAGGCTTTTCTGTAAATGTATGCTGTTTTTTCTATAACTGCATCAGAAAGAGCAAGTTTATCTTTTAACCTATCAAGCTCACTAAATGCCTGTCTAAAGTTTCTGTCTACTGGTTCGTGAACTTGGCTTCTACTATCCCAAGTTCTAAGACGTTCAATAGTACTTTTCATAGAAGCAGACAGCGGTTTTCCAGACGCATCTTTATCTGCCGGACCAATTATAGTTGCAAGTCCCATATCGTGCATTGCAAGTGAAGTAGGAGTTCCAGTTCTACTTCGGTCCTCATGTTCTTCTTTAGAAAATGATCTCCATTCAGGACCTGATTCTTCTACTCTTTCAGTGAGGACAAAACCGCAGTTTCCACAAAACATCTCTCCAGTGGTACTGTCAGTTACCATTGGGCCTTTTCCACAACGTGGACAACGACCACCACCTGAACCAAAAGTTTCGCGAGTCATCTTATATCTAATAAAAGTTTCGATCGTAGGACAATAAAAAGATTTAACTATTACCGTTTATTCTATAT
>Ga0209341_10003530_pt1 | contig 14597 bp, 8 predicted proteins | sample RifCSP13_2_FD_184020 | JGI IMG/M metagenome (GOLD analysis project Ga0209341, IMG submission 184020) | Soil microbial communities from Rifle, Colorado - Rifle CSP2_sed 13_2 (SPAdes) (version 2) | ecosystem: Environmental > Terrestrial > Deep subsurface > Rock core/Sediment | place: Rifle...
GTGGAGGTAGCGCGCTATCACCATATCCCGCTCTCGCGCCTAGAGTCTGTCTTACGTTTGATCCAGCGCGCAGATCCAGTTGGAGTTGGTTCCCCCTCTCCCCAAGAGGCCCTGCTGGCTCAACTAAAAGTACTCGCCGAGACGCAACCGGTCCCGCCCTTGGCGGAACAAGCCATCCGCATCGGCCTGGATTTACTCAGCCGGCACCAATACGTTGAATTGGGACACTTAATTGGCGCCCCCTCTCGCCAGGCGGAACAGCTCGCCCGCTTTATCAGCGACAACCTGAATCCCTTCCCTGGGCGCGCTTATTGGGGCGATATCCGCCAAGGAAAGGGTGATTCACCACCGGTTTACACTTTTCCAGACGTGGTGATCACCCCGCTCACCGAATCCTCAGAGCCGATCCTGGTGGTTGAAGTCGTCTCACCTTACGCGGGTATGTTGCGCATCAATCCCCTATTCCGCCAGGCGTTGAACCAGGCTCCAACCGATAGAGCAGACCAATGGCGGTCTGACCTGGAACACGCAGAATTGTTAGTTAAGTGCCTGCAACAGCGCACCCACACGGTTGTCCGCCTGATCGCTCGCATTGTCGTTCTCCAGCGCGAATATATCCTGCACGGGGACGAGTACCTCCAACCCCTCACCCGCGCTTGCTTGGCGGACGAGCTCCAGTTGCACGAATCAACAATCTCGCGCGCCGTGGCCAGCAAAACTGTCCAGCTGCCGAATGGTCACATCGTCCCCCTGGCAAAATTTTTCGACCGCAGCCTAAATGTGCGTACCGCCTTGAAACAGATCATCGCCCAGGAAACTAATCCGCTCAGCGACAGCGAGATCGTCGAATTGCTCAACCGCCTGGGGTATTCAGTTGCCCGCAGAACTGTCGCTAAGTACCGCGCCATGGAGGGTATCTTACCCTCCCACTTACGACAAAACCATCAAAAGCATGAAAACTCATAAATCGTTTCAAATCCCGACCATATCCATCCACCGCCAAAATCAACCAACTTTAGCAGAGATTGAAAGCCTGCTTGACCTGTTTCCCCAGGCTGCTTTGCTGCTTGACCTGCCCCACAATCGCGTCTTGCTGGCCAATTCTAAAGCTACAGAGCTAACTGCCTTTACCCGCGCTGAACTCACCGCGCAGGCGGTGTCCGATCTCCTGCCAGCATTATCCGGACACCAACTCCAGTCAGAGACAAGCGGCAATTTGCAGTCTTTTACCGCCTCGCTCGCCATGCGCAATGGCTCCGGAGTAGAAGTTCTGGTCAGTCTTGCGCGTCTCGATGCGCAAGGCGTTTGGGAGCTGGCTGCCCTGGAACCGCTCATATTGCATAAACAGCAAAAAGCCGAACTCCAGCGCCATGCGCAGCGCCTCGAAGATCTCAATACCCTCGCCCGTTCCGGGCAGGATTCTGATGTCGAGCGCGCCATCCAACAAGCCTTAATGGCGGGTGCGCGTCTCACCGGAGCAACGCTCCTGGCGCTTTACCTGGTACAAGCTTGTGAACCGGCTTTAAAACTGGCTCATACCTTGGGAGAACCGGTAACGCTTCCCATCCAGCTCCCCATCAGTGAAATCAGCACCTTGCGTGAGCCAGTTGCCTGGGTGCCTGGCAAACGGACTACGAATTCCCTCCAGCGCGCCGCCCGCGCAGCTAAATGGGCATACCTGGTCAACGCACCCCTCGGCAATCCTGAAGCGCTGATTGGCTTGCTGGTCATCGCATCCCCGGAAGAACCTTTACCGGAATATCACTTACCCCTACTCAGCATCCTTTGCAGCTCCCTCACCGGCCTCATTCAGCATCATACATTTCGGGCGCATCTCCTGGATGAAGGAGAACGGAAGAATCGTTCCCTGGCGATCGGTGAAATGTTGAAAGAGGCCAGTTCGGAAGCCGTGCTCCTGCTCTCACCTGACCTGACTATCGAAGATTTCAATCCCTCTGCTGAAGCCATTTTTGGCTATGCGGCTAATGAGGTTTGTGGTCAACCGGTGAGCAATGTGGTGATTGGCGCAAATAACTTGGTCCCCGCTTTACAAGCTGCCCAGCAGGGAGTCCCTATCTCAAACCTGGGCGAGGTTCGGCTCCATCGCCGTGACGGATCAGCATTCCCAGCCCACGTCCGCATCCTCCCCCTGACCACCCAAGAACAGCTCGACGGGGTGTTGATCTTTACCCGTGATCTAAGTGAACATGAGCAGTTTCAGGTACGCAACCAACAGCTTGAACAACGCGCCCTGCTGGGCGAAGTGACCGCTATCTTTGCCCATGAAGTGCGCAATCCGATCAACAATATCAGCACCGGCCTGCAATTGATGGCCTTGAACCTCCCTCCTGACGATCCTAACCAGGAAGTGATCGCCCGCTTAAGCCAGGATTGCAATCGCCTGGCTCACCTGATGCAATCCGTGCTGGCTTTTTCGCGACCACCCGAGAATAAGATGCAGCCCGTTGAGCTGCGCGAGTTGCTCGCCAACCTGTTAGAACGCTGGAGACCTCGCCTGACACACCTCAACGTGAAGCATGAGTTTAAAGTCTCTGCCAAAGGATCGACCATCGTCGGCGATCCACGCGCCCTGGAACAGGTCTTCAATAATCTGATCGGCAACGCGGTAGAGGCGATGAGGGTTTCCGGAGGCCGCCTGGCAGTCTTCATCCGGGCTGCCTCTCCGGTTGGGGGGCGTGATCAGGTCGAGGTCAGTGTAGTCGACAATGGGCCGGGCATCCCTGACGAAATCCGTGAGCGCATTTTCGAGCCTTTCTTCACTACCAACCGCAATGGTACTGGGCTGGGTCTAGCCATCGCCAAGCGCATCGTTAACCACCATAAAGGCACGATCGGTGTCTCCAGCGTCCCCGGTGGAACTGTGTTCCAGGTGATCCTACCGCTGGTTGAGAATGGAGAGTTGGGAAAGGAACCTATCCACAAATGAGCCTTACCATCCTGATCGTTGACGACGAAGAAAACGCCCGCCTCAACATTGGATCTTTCCTTTCAACCCGCGGCTATGAAGTCCTTGGCGCCTCAACCCTAAGTGAAGCGCGTGAACACCTCCGCCGGGGCAGCGCTGATCTCATCTTGCTGGATGTGCGTCTGCCAGACGGGTATGGCCCCTCCTTGCTGGAAGAAACCCTTTCTATGCCGCTCCGCCCACCTATCATCTTGATCACGGCCTATGGTGATGTAGACATGGCTGTCGAGGCGATGAAGAATGGCGCCCACGATTTCCTCCAAAAGCCGATCGAATTGACCCAATTAGAAAATTCCATCTTGCGCGCCGGTGAGGTCATCTCAATGCGGCGTGAGCTGGCACACTTGCGCGAAGCTCAACATAAGCAGCTCAACTTTATTGTCGGAAAAAGCCCTGTGATGCGCACCTTGCTCGACCACGCCCAGCGTGCTGCCGCCACCTCGGTCTCAGTCCTGATCACCGGTGAGACAGGGACAGGCAAAGAAGTCCTGGCGCGAGCCCTGCACCAAATGGGCCCACGCGCAAAAAAGCCCTTCATCGACGTGAGCTGCCCTGCTATCCAGACCACTGTGCTCGAATCGGAGCTGTTTGGCTACGAACCTGGGGCTTTCACCAGCGCCGAGAAGCGCAAGCCTGGCCTGATGGAAATCGCCGATGAAGGCATCCTTTTCTTAGACGAGATCGCCTCTACTCCACAGGATATTCAGGCTAAACTGCTGCGTGCGCTGGAAGAGCGCAGCTTCCGCCGGGTGGGGGGAACTAACCTGATTAAAGTCGACGTTCAGGTGATTGCGGCTTCTAACCGTGACTTACCCCAACTGATCGCCCGGGGTGAGTTCCGTGAAGATCTATACTACCGGCTGAAGGTGGTCGATCTCCACATCCCACCCTTACGGCAGCGGAAAGAAGATATCCCAGAGCTGTTAGGCCTTTTCATCCGCCAGAATAACCCGCGTATGGGAATAAACATCACTGACATTACTCCCCGCGCAATGGAAGCCCTGATGGCTTACGACTGGCCGGGCAATGTTCGCGAACTGCGTAACGTGATCGAACGGGCGATGCTCTTCTGCGACGACCCCGCCATCGACCTCTCCCACCTCCCTCCTGAGTTGTCCCAACCAAAATCCTAAATTCTGCTCCATCCTGGCATACCTCTTGCACCATCCTTGCCAGGAGCGAGCCCATGCCCACTTTCCCAGTTCCGCCTCATAACACCCGCTTGGGTTTCCATTATTTCCCTGATACCAACCACTTCCGTGAGAGCGACTTACGCCTGTGGCTGCCCCGTCTGCGCTCTCTCGGCGCGACCTGGCTGACTCTGGTAGCGCCTTCCAGCCGGGCTATACCCGAGCTTTTCCTGGATGGCCTGCTCTCAGAGGGTATTGAGCCCATTCTGCATTTTCCTTTCTCGCTCGATTCATCTCCCCCGGCTCAAGAATTGCAGAGCCTTTTATCCATATACTCTCGGTGGGGTATCCATTATGTCATATTTTTTAATCGGCCGAACAGCCGTGCTGCCTGGTCTACCACAGCCTGGACGCAAAACGATCTGGTAGAACGCTTCCTGGACCGCTTTCTCCCCCTGGCGGGCGCTGCCTCGGCAGAGGGTCTGGTACCGGTCTTTCCTCCCCTTACACCAGGTGGAGATTACTGGGATACCTCTTTTCTGCGCGCAGCTTTACAGGCGATTGACCGCCGGGGGCATGACCAGCTGCTCGAAAGCCTTGTCCTCTCCGCATTTGCCCATGCCGGGGATCGTCCGCTCAACTGGGGTTGCGGCGGTCCCGAACGCTGGCCAGCCGCGCGACCGTATTTCACCCCCTCGGGCTACCAGGACCAGCGCGGCTTTTGCATTTACGATTGGTACATCGCCATCTCCGAGGCGGTCATCGGTCGAGCCAGCCCATTGTTATTGCTCGGCCTTGGTTGTCAACGTTGCAACTCCATTTCTCCCGGACTCGAGGAAGACGCCCACACTCGGAGGATCCTGGCTATGGCCCAAGCCCTGGCTATACCGGCTACATCCAATGGGCAAGATCAGATCCCCGCAGAACTCCTCGATCCTTTGCCTCCTCAAGTGCTAGGCGGTAATTATTGGTTGCTAGCGGCCGATTCCCGGAGCCCGTATCTCTCCGAAGCCTGGTTCCAACCCAATGGCGATCACCTCCCCGTCCTGCGTGCCATGCGCCAGTTGGAGATCGGGTTGGCTCGAGCGCGTACTATTTCAGGTCAAAAACCCTCATCAGCCACGCAATTTCCCCACCCACTTTCCCATTATCTGCTACTGCCTTCGTATGATTGGGGTGTCGCTGACTGGCATATAAATGCTGCCCGACCTTTCATTAAGAAGTATCTCCCAACTGTCGGCTTTTCTCTGGCAGAGGCAGCCCTGGCTGCCCGCATCACAGTCGTCGGCAGCCCGTACGACTTCCCAGAATCCGTCCTGGATGGACTCCGCGCCGCTGGGTGCTGCGTCCATCCAGGACGGATTCTGGGCATGAGTATTGCAACACAATTGGCAGATCGATAACAGGAGAATTCCGATGACCCAATTAACCCCATCTCTCTTATCACTCATCCCGCTGCCAGTGCTTAAAGTGCTCGGTCTCGGCGGAGGCGGTTGCAATGCCGTCAACCGCATGATTGAGCTGGGCATTGGCGGGGTCGAATTTATCACCGCGAATACCGACCACCAGGCGCTCCAGGCCTCGCTGGCTCCAACGAAAATCTTGCTCGGGCCGCACGTGACGCGCGGCTTGGGGGCGGGAGGGAAACCCGAAGTCGGCCAGGCTGCCGCAGAAGAGAGCGAGCGCGAGATCGCCAAATCTCTGGAAGGAGCTGACATGGTGTTCCTGACCGCCGGGATGGGTGGCGGCACCGGCACAGGTTCCATTTCCGTTGCTGCCCGCGCGGCGCGCTCCATCGGTGCAGTGACAATCGCAATCGTCACCACTCCCTTCTCATTCGAAATGGGCCGCCGCCAGCGTAACGCCGCTGAAGGCTTGGCTAACTTGCGCCCCCATACCGATACCCTGATCGCCATCCCTAATGACCGTCTGCTGTATGTCGCACCCCGCAATCTGCCCTTGGAAGTTGCCTTCCGCCTGGCCGATGATGTCCTGCGTCAAGCGGTCCAGGGCATCACCGAGCTGATCACCGAACCTGGGCTGATCAATGTCGACTTCGCGCACGTCCGCCGGTTAATGAAGCTCGGCGGTGGCGCGCTGATGTCCATCGGCCAGGGGCATGGGGAAGGCAAAGCGCGGCATGCTTTTGAACAGGCTCTCCATCACCCCCTGCTTGACTCTGTCTCGATTGATCAAGCAGCTGGGATTATCGCCAATTTCACCGGCGGGGAGGAGCTATCCCTGATGGAAGTCAGCGAAGTCCTGACCGAGATACACAACCAGATCGGTCCGCAGGTGGAAATCGTGCTGGGCGTGACACATGATGAACGTATGTCGGACCGCGCTCAGGTGATCCTGGTCGTCACGGGGTTGGGTGCGCCTTCCCTGGAAACAGTAATGCCCGGTTTTGCAGTCCAAAAAGTGATGCCATCCGTCCTCCAGGATCAGCCAGCGACTATGTCTCAATCAATCCCCTCCCTCGTCGCCCACCCGGTCGAATCCTTACCGTTGAATTTGGCGCATACCGCCTCTAACGATCTAGATCTTCCCGCCTTCCTGCGCCGGCGAGCCCGCCTGCCGAACTAAACCGACCTATTGCTTCACTCTTCACGTTTCACGAATCACGTTTCACACTTCAAGGACTGCCCATGGACGCCAAACACCTCAAATCAATCTCCTCCCAAATTTACCGCCGCTTCCCGGAAGTTGCCGGCAGCCAGCCCAAGGTGCAGGCCCAATCTGCCCCGCAAGCCAAATCCGTGAGCACCGACCCGACCTACCTGATCACATTCCGCGGCTCGGTGAAGTCACCAGATGGCAAGTCTATCCTTCGCATCGTGCGCGTGATAGCCAGCGCCCAGGGACGCATCCTCAAAGTCACCACCTCCCGGTAAACAGACCTCATGCTTCACATTCCCCGTTTCACGCTTCCATCGATGAACCTCAAATACCTCCCTATGCGCGTCGAACTCAGTTTCTGGCATTTCGTCATTGGACTGCTGACTGAATCGCGCGGCATTCAATCACTGATTGCTTGGGTTATCAATGATCTTACGCCGCGCCTGACTGTCTTCATGCGCACATTCAATTGGAGACGCGCCCTGGGCTGGGTTACAAGCGCCCTGGTCTTAAGTATTATCCTCGGGCAGGGGGATAATTCTCGATTCCAGGGTCTGACGATCCCGGGCTTCTCACCGGTCCCCCTGTCACCCCCTGCTACTGGCCAGCGAAACCTGTTGGTGATCGGCATCGATGATTTGTCTTCACCTTCGCCGCGCCTGGAAAGCGTCTGGTTGGTCAGCTTCTTCCCGGGCCAGTCCACTTTCACTTTATTTCCAATCTATCCCGATATTCTCGAGAACAATAAATCGGATCACGAGGCCCTGGCAAAGGATTTTTCCCTTGACGCTAATGACACACCAAACCAGGCTTTCTTTGACCTCTTGGGACAAGAAACCTGGTGGAACAACTACCTGGTGATCGATGAAGCAGGGTGGGCTGCCATTCTGGATTTCCTCGGAGGCGTGGTCATTGACGGTCGCCTGCTAGATGGGTCAGGCGCTCCTGTTTCCCTGACGCTTTGGGATGATCCGTCCGCTTCGGCCGGCGGTCAGGCCGCGTTACTGCAAGCTGCCTGCCTTCGAGCCGCCTCTCTCCATCAGGAAGAGGTGATCCAGGGATTAAGCCTGCTCGCGCCTCACCTGCGAAGCGACCTGGACCTTACCCAAGCCCCTCAGGACTGGTCGACCGAGCCAGGCAGCCGCCTCGGTCTGCATTGTGAGTTCCCCCTTACCTCTTCCCTTGAACCTTAAGGAGCCAACATGACTGTGATTCCCTTGCTCGAAATAAAACTTGCCATGGCGCTGGGCCTCTTTTTGTTTGGAGGGATCGCCCTCATCATTGGCGTATTTATCCTGGTAGCCCGCTCGACTGGTCGGGAGGTGCGTAACCTGGCAAACCAGACCGCTCAACTGGCAAAAAAGGGGCTGGCCGAGGAAGTCGCCGGCCTGATCGGCAATGCCACCTCATTGTTGAGCGCTACTAACGATCTGGTACGCACGACCTCTGGAGTTGGGGTGTTCCTCTCTGTCCTGGGCTTTATCCTGATGGTCGCCTCCTGTTGGCTGATCCTGAGGGTTGAACCTACCAATATTCCATTTTAATTATTCGACCGCGGTGAACTCATGGCCGACCACTCTACCCTCATCGTAGCTCTAAAAGCCAACCTGCCGGAATCCTCCTGGCCCTGGGTGATCTGTGCATTGCGCCAGGATGCTTTGGTCTGGGCCGCCTTGCAGGAGCCTGCCTTAGTCGAGAAGGCAATTTCCAGCCTGGCTGGTAAGCCTGAAGCCTGGAGCCCTGCTGTCCTGGCATCTCTGTCGCTTGATCAACCCCTTCAACCGGATGGCATCCTGCGCCACAAAGCATTGCAGGCGTATGAACAATTGATCCGGAAAGGGCCTGCAGTAACTGGTGGACCTGACCTAAACCTGGCTAATGCAGGGCTGCTGGCCCTCGCCTTGTGCGAACATCGGCACCTCTCCAGTTCCTGGTCGGATCTGACCAGCGATCTAAGCCTGGTCCCGGTAGATAGTCCAAGCTTCTTCACCACCTGGTCCACGCCTCTGGCGGTCATTTTTGGGCTGGCTGGCGATCCCATTGACCTGCTGAAGGTCCTGGTCTCGGCTGGGTCTCCGCCTGCGTTGTTCAATCTGGTGCTGCACGCTGTATTGAGCAATCCGCTCCCTCCCGCCAGGCAGGAGCAAATCCTGTTCTCCCTCCTGACCGACCTGGATCTTCCGGAAAGCGCCTCCCTGATCCGCCCGCTTAACCTACACCGGCCTGAGATGGCCGTTCGCCTGGCTCGTCAGTGGCTAAAACTCCACCCAGCGCTTCCGGCTTCTCCTCAGGTTAACTATGCCAATATTCAAATCGATCAGCTAGCCGGCCAGCTCTTCCAGGCAGACATGCATGCCTATGCCGGCCAGCTTGATCAGTCCGCCTCACTCCGCTCTTCAGCCTTGGGACAGGTGAACAAAATTCAGGTTGAAATCGCCAGCCAGTTGGCAGACGCCGTCGTTGCCAATGGCGACATTCAGGCTTCCCTGAAAATCTGGCAAGAGGTTTTCTCCAAGTCGAATGGAGCGGTTCCACCCAACAGTCTTCTTTTCGGACTTTTAGAGAATGGCCAATCAGAGGCTGTTCTCGAGCTCCTGCCGAAGGACGACATAAACGTTGCACAACCCGCTCAACAGCTCGCTAATGCATACCTGGCTGCGCAAAAGGGAGATCTCTCTAATGCTCGTCACGCTGCCCACCAGGTTCTCTACTCCCTGGAAGAACAGCTCGGCATACCCGCCAATGGACAGACGGGGACTCCATCTGGTGATATTTCATGTTACCCGCAGCACGGTTCCCTGGAACCCTTGCTCAATCGCCTGGTTACCCTCCTGCTCGATCTGTCCTCTCCGGCTGAGGCCTTGCGGGCTGCCCGTCTGGCACACGCCTTGAGCCCTAACGATATAAAAACGCTCACCAGCCTGGCTCTTGCCTCCCGACTGGCAGGTGAACCTGGAATAGCAGTCCAGGCTGCGCACCTGGCCGTTATTCTCGAACCAAAGAACCCAGAACTCCGCCGTCAGCTGGCTGAAAGCCTTGAATCTGTTGGCGAGTGGTCTTCGGCCCTCGCTGAACGGAGGGCAGTGCTGGATCCACGCTTTGCCTCCCCAAGGGATCCTTCCTGGCCCTTGCCACCTGACTGGCATGCCCTGGCGTATTGCGCCTTGCAGGTTGGTGATCCACAGGGGGCGATAGCAGCCTGTCAAAACGCCCTCGTACAAAATCCTGAAGATGGGCTGGCCCAGGCTGCTTATGGAGAAGCATTGGTAGCCCTGGGAGATGAGCGGCAGGCCTTGGAGCACTTCCGCCTGGCAACTCAACAAGCTCCCCACCAGGCAGCTCCCTGGCTTTCCCTTGCTAACGCCTACCAACGTGCTGGACAGGCAGTGAAAGCTATCGAAACTCTGTCTGCCGCCTCCCACGCCGTCCCGGATGACCCGAAGGTTCATCTGGCATTGGCGGAAGCTCACCTTACCAGAAACTCCCCTACTCAGGCGCAGACCAGCCTGCAGCACGCCCACGAATTAGTCGCTGCATCCAGGCAATGGGCGCTCCCGCGGGGTTCCAGGGGTGGGTCACCCCCAGCCAGCGCTGCCTCAACCTGGGATCGCGATCTGCGCTGCCGCATCGCCTTGCTCTACGGCCAAACCCTCACCCAACTTGGTCATCCGGACCAGGCCTGCCAGGTCTACGCGAGCGCATACCAGGCTTACCCGGCTTACCCGGGGCTGGCTTATGCCTACGCACACACTTTGCTCGAGCTGGGTGAGCATAACGCCGCCCTCGCCCCATTAGTTGTTACTTTAGCTTCAGAGCCGAAGGATCCCGCTCCCTACCTGGACTACGCCAACGCCCTGCTGGCTGTTCAGGAACAACCTGAAGAGGCGGTGCGCGCCCTTCAAAAGGTGCTCGTCATTTCGGATGAACTGATCGCCAGCAGCGGTAGCGATACGGGATTTATCAAAACCCGCATGACAGCCCAAGCCTTGTTGGCCGAAGCGCTGGAAGCCAGTGGCCAGCTGGAAGAAGCTTTAAAAGCATATTCACACGCTCTTGAGAGCAGTCTTTCAACCGATGCTACCTGGCGAATTCGCCTTTCGCTTGGCATGGCGCGCGTCGCTCTCCGTCTCGGTCAGGCTGAGATCGCCATTGCCGCGCTCCAGGAGATCAATGTCCCCGATGGACTGCACCCACAGGTCTCCCGCATCCTATCCGAGGCCTATGCCGCCATCCACCTGCCCGAAGAAGCTTTACAAGCTGCTCGCACCGCGGTTGAGCTGGCCCCGGACGATGTCGTCATGCTCGCCTGGTTTGCCGATCAAGCCCTAATCCTTGGCGCACGCAAAGAAGCCACTTCCGCCCTCACCCGCGCCGTGCAGCTCGATCCTGAGCGCATCAACCTGCTGATCCGCCTGGGAGAGGTGTTTTCCCAATCTGGAGATACCGAAGCTGCAGTAGAGGCATACCACCAGGTGTTGGCTAGCCCAACCGCTCAATCCGAACACCTTTATCAAGTTGCGCTTCAAATGTTGGAACTGGGTGATATCTCCCATGCCATCCAATGCCTGGAACGCGCCATTCAACAGCAACCGAACCCTCCATCTGTTCTTTTGCGCGACCTGGCCGCTGCCTACCAGCAGGAGGGTGACCTCCAGCGCGCCCTGGAGACCCTGGATCGCGCCATCCATCTAGAACCTGATGATCCTGCAATGCATTCCCTTAAAGCGGACCTTCTGCTTCTGCTGGATCGTCCCCAGGCTGCCCAAGCTTGCCTGGAACACGCCCTCAACCTGCATCCTCGGGATGCAAACATTCACCAACGCATGGCTTCCTTATTGCGTTCTCAGGGTGACCTCAGCAATGCTCTTAACCACGCCGGACAATCGGTTAAAAGCTACATGCCAGACGACTTCAGCCTGCAAGCGTTGGCTTCGCGTGCCTTCTCCGCTGACCTGGCGCGTGCCATCCTCCAACCTGACGAGGCGCGCGCCTTCCTTGGCGCTCTGCCTCCGGCGACCGGGCTATCGCTGCGCTCAGGCGGATCTCATCCTCCGACAGACGCAGTTCGCGACGCACAACTCACAAACTATTTTTGCATATTCGCCGAACTGGCCCTCGACCAGGATGAAGAAATCACTGCCGCCGATGCCCTGACAATGGGGTATGAAATCGCCTCGGAGCACCCCCGCCTTCAGGCACTTCAGGCTCGCCTCGCCCACCGCCGCGGGGATCACACCACAACCCTGGCAAGCCTTCAGGCGGCTGTCGTAGCCATCGATCTGCAGGTCTCCGACACCTTGGGGTTAGCGCTGGCTGCAATGGATCTCGGAGAATGGGATATTGCGCTCGAATTTTCCCACCGCGCCTCTGCTACCACGCCCTGCGAACCCTTCTCTCATCTGCTGGTTGTCCGCGGGCTGGTCTCCCGCGCCGAATACCAGCGTCTTTGCGCAGCTTTGGAGGTGACAAATCATGCCCCGGGATCGATCGCTCTTGCTGAAGAGGCCCATCAGGCCTTTTCAGCCGCCATCCAGTCAACCCTGGACTGCCTACCAGAAGGCATCTCTTCCGAGCCACCGCTGCTCATTCGCCGCTGGCGAGCTCGTGGTCAGGCGGTCTTCCAGCCGGATAGCGCCAGTCTCGCCGATCTGAAAGATTTACCAGCTGACCCAGTTGATCAGGCAGCTTATATCGCGGCCTTGTCACTCTCCGGAGACCTTCCTGCCATTAGTGAGATCTATAAAAATTGGTGTGACAAATCTTGTGATACTCTGGTTCACCATCTCTTACACGCTCAGTATGCCCTGGCGATTGGGTTCAAAGGGCGGCGGCAGGAAGACATGGATAACGCTATCGGCGCGGCCCACGCTGCCATCGATCAATTGCCCAACCAGCCACTTTACCACACCTTGTTAGCTCGCCTGGCACAGGGTGCTGAAGACGAGGTGACTGCGCAGAGCGCCATTCAAACTGCGCTGGCAATCTGGCCGGAAGAGCCGCGCTGGCATACCCTGGCTGCTGAGCTATACCAGTCAACCGGAGATCTGCCCTCCGCCATAACCCACCTGGAAAAAGCCATCGGCCTTGAGCCGATGCATTTCCCTCATCACCTGGCATTGGGAGAGGCTTATTTGCAACTCGGCAAACCAATTCAAGCGGTCCAGGCGATGGAACAAGCTGCCCAGATCCAGCCGCAGCGATTTGAACCTTACTTATCTCTTGCCCAGGCTTACTATGCTTCAGGTGATTTGGCTAATGCTGCCAAGAACGCCGAACGCGCCATTTCAGTCGCCCCCGGTCAAGCCTCTCCGCTCTTACTGAGAGCCGAGATCGCCTTGCAGATGGGTGATCCTCACACTGCACACGAGCGCGCGGCGGTTGCACTGCGCCTAAACCTTGAGGATCCCTCAGCCCTGCACGTGCTCGGGCGCGCTCTGGATCAGCTCGGCCGCCATCGCGAAGCCCTGGAAGTTGTAGAAAAAGCCATCCCGCTCGCCGCCAACCCACTCCCACTCCTGCTTGAACGGGTTCAGTTGCTCAAGAGCGCGCAGGATACCGAAACCGCCCTGTCCGCCCTCAAGGAACTCGCTGGCCAGTACCCGGACGAACCGGACGTCTTGGCCCGGCTGGCGATCTCCCATGCTGATGCAGGTCAGCGAGAGGAGGCTATTCTTTACGCCCAACGCGCCCTGCGGGGTGGCTCCAAACGCCTCAAAACCGGCGCTCAAGCCCACCTGCACCACCTCCTGGGTGGCCTGCTCCGCCAGACTGGACAGCTCGACCAGGCCATTCACCAGCTCAGCGAAGCCACCCGTCTGGTTCCCGATCAACTTGAACCCTATCTGGACCTGGGGGGTACGCAGCAGGAGCGCCGCCAACATACCCTGGCCCTCCAGACTTACCAAAAGGCCATCGCCATCGCCCCCAATGATCCCCGTCCGTATTTCCAGGCAGCTCTGGCTCATAAAGCTTGCCGCGATTACCAGGAATCCGAGAGCATGTTGCGCCGCGCAGCTGAGTTAGCACCCGACGACCTCGCCATCCACCGCCAGCTGGCTGCCCTCGTCGCTCTCAACCTGGTTCACAACCGCCGCCCTGTCCCTCTGGATGTCTAGCCCTGTCCTATGACCACATTGATCCCTGATTCCCGTTCTCCCTGGTTGCACACATCGCGCCCTGATTTGATCGGTCTCTTGCACGCGGCTCTGGCTGTTGGGGCGCTGCGCTTCGCCCGCCAAACAGCACTTTCATGGCTCGCCTACTATCCAGGCGACCTGCGGATCAAATTTCTCTACGCCCGCGCTTTATCCCAGGCAGGCCAGGTGAAACAAGCTGCCAAAACGCTGACCGATCTGTGCCAGGCCGATCCAGAAATGCTGGAGGCATGGGAACTACTCTCCCGCACCTTGTCGGACGCCTATCCAGAGAGAAACTCCGATCCAGCCATCGCATTCCAAACAGCTGATTGCCAGGCTGCCATCCACTCCCTGGGCAGCGATCCTGAGGGTTCTCTCCCGCTTCTCCATTGGGCGGATGGAATCCGTAAAGCGCGCCAGCTGCTCAGAGATGGCGACGCCGAAGCCGCAGAACAGCTCGTCCACGCCACCCTTTTAGTCGAGCCGCTGCCCCCTCTGGTCGCCATAACTCACTTGCAAGTCGCTGCCAGTCTCGAGCTGCCTCATCGGGCGCTGCACGATCTGGCTGACCTTTATCATCACCGTTTCCCGGCCTGTCTGCTGCCAACCTTGATGCTGGCAGAAGCGCTCATGGCCGGCGGCGATTCCGATCGTGCCGTCGCTCTGTTGCACCAGGTTGCCACGCAGGACGTCTGCGGGCAGGTTCCCACCCGTCTCTGGGGTGAA
>Ga0209341_10003531_pt1 | contig 14595 bp, 15 predicted proteins | sample RifCSP13_2_FD_184020 | JGI IMG/M metagenome (GOLD analysis project Ga0209341, IMG submission 184020) | Soil microbial communities from Rifle, Colorado - Rifle CSP2_sed 13_2 (SPAdes) (version 2) | ecosystem: Environmental > Terrestrial > Deep subsurface > Rock core/Sediment | place: Rifle...
AACCCCAGCACCCTGCTTGCACGCATGGCAAATACTCCTGGGTTGACAAGTCGCACGGCCCCGAGGCCGTATCGCGGCGAGGGTATCACGCTCGTGTGACACACTTCTCGGGGAGATGATCCATGAGTGACGGGTTGCGGGTCGAGGCCGGGTTGACCGCGGTGGTGATCGCGGTCACCGATGATCGACCGCGGGTCCTCACCATCGGGGCGGCGGAGCCCGGTCTCCCCGCCGGTCCGCTCGACCCGGCGGCGGATCGGACGCTGGAACGGGCCCTTCGGCGATGGGTGGCGGAGACTACGGGTGTTGAACTCGGCTACGTGGAGCAGTTGTACACATTTGGGGATGCCGGCCGGGGCGGCAGGGCGGGGGCGAGGGAATTGGCGATCGCATACCTCGGGCTCGTCGCCGAGACTTCGGTGACCGGGCACGCCGCCTGGTGTGACCTGTATGAGTTCCTCCCCTGGGAGGATCGCCGGCTCGGGGACGGCGAGCCCTGGGCTCCGGCACTGGCGCCGTGGCTGGCGGCGGTGGCCGGCGACGCCCGTCGGGTGCGCCGGGAGCGGGTCGCGCTCGCATTCGGCGGCGGCGAGGCCGGGTGGGATCTCGAGCGGTGCCTGGAGAGATACGAGTTGCTCTTCGAGTCGGGGGCCGTCCCCGAGGCCGGGGGCTCCCGGATCGCCGGGTCGGCGATGGGCCTCGACCATCGCCGGGTGCTCGCCCAGGCTCTCGGCCGGATCCGCGGCAAGCTTCGGTATCGCCCGGTGGTGTTCGAGCTGCTTCTCACAGAGTTCACGCTCGGTGCCCTGCAGCGGGTCGTCGAGGCGCTGGCCGGCGTGCGACTCCACACCGGCAACTTCCGTCGGCTACTCGACCGCTCGGGTGTCGTCGAGGGGGTCGGTCGCTACGACACCGCCACCGGGGGCCGTCCCGCCGAGCTGCATCGGTTCCGGCGGGAGGTGATCCTGGAGCGCCCCGCCCCCGGGGTGGGTCTTCCCGGGATGCGGACATCGGGCTGAGACCACTCACGTCGCCCGTCGCCTGTCGCCCGCAAGACCTGCGTCATCACGGTCTGCCAATTGCCATCCGTCTGTGGTATATACTCATACTGAGTAAAAGGACGACCCACGGTGACCACCGAACTCATCCCGCTGGAATCGCTGTCCCGGGCGGAGCGCAAGGTGGTCGCCGACCGCTACGCCGCTCTGCGGCGGGTCGTGCCCGAGGTGGAGTGGGACGGGCACGCTCCCTACGTCGCCGCCATCGAGCGGCTCAAGGCGGAGCGCAACGCGGTCGTGATCGCCCACAACTACCAGGCGCCCGAGATCTTCCACGGCGTTGCCGACCTCGTCGGCGACTCGCTGGCGATGGCCTACCTGGCCGCCGAGACCGATGCCGAGGTGGTGGTGGTCGCCGGGGTGCATTTCATGGCGGAGACGGCAAAGCTGGTCAACCCCGGCAAGACGGTCCTCATCCCTTCGCTCGAGGCCGGGTGCTCGCTCGCAGAGTCGATCACCGGTGCCGACGTCCGGCTCCTCCGGGAGCGGTACCCCGGTACGCCGGTGGTGACCTACGTCAACACCTCGGCGGAGGTGAAGGCCGAGTCCGACATCTGCTGCACCTCGTCGAACGCGGTCGAGGTGGTCGAGTCGCTCGGCGTGCCCCGGGTGATCTTTCTCCCCGACGAGTTCCTCGGGAAGTGGGTGGCGGCCCAGACCGGAGTGGGTGTCGTGCTGTGGAAGGGCCACTGCATGGTGCACGAGCGCTTTACCGTGGATGAGATCAGGCGGTTCCGTGCCGCGTACGACGGAGACATCGAGGTGCTCGCCCACCCCGAGTGCCCTCCCGAGGTGCTGGCGGAGGCCGACTTCGTGGGATCGACGAGCGGCCTGATTCGCTACGTGAGCGAGCGGCATCCGGCGCGGGTGCTGCTCGTCACGGAGTGCTCGATGGCCGCAAACGTGTCGGTCAACTTTCCCGACACCGAGTTCGTCCGCCCGTGCAACCTGTGCCCGCACATGAACCGCATCACGCTGCCGGCCATCTTCGAGTCGCTGCGGGATCTCAAGCACGAGGTGACGGTCCCCGACGACGTCGCCGCCCGCGCCCGGATCGCCGTGGAGCGGATGCTGGCGGTGGGGCGGGGGCGGGGCGGGTGACGATCGAGCGGATTGCCTCCGACGTCGTCGTCGTCGGCACCGGTGTCGCCGGTCTCACCACAGCGCTTTCGATGCCGACGCGTCGGGTCACGCTGATCACCAAAACCGAACTCGGCGGTGGGTCGACCTGGTTTGCCCAGGGAGGCATCGCCGCCGCGGTGTCGCGTCAGGACTCTCCCGTCCTGCATGCCGGCGACACCATGGCGGTCGGCGCCGGGCTCAACGATCCCCGCGCGGTGGAAACCCTGGCCGGGAACGCGGTCACCGTCATCCGGCACCTCCTGGAGCGGGGCGCGCGATTCGACATCGGTCCCGACGGTGAACTCGTTCTCGGGCGCGAAGCCGGGCATTCGGTGCGCCGCATCCTCCACACCGACGGCGATGCCACCGGCGTCGAGGTGAGCCGGGCGCTGGTGGCGGCGATCCGGAGCGCCGGCCACGTCGACCTGTACGAGCGCACCTTCGCCGCGGACCTCGTCGTCGATGGCGGCCGGGTGGTCGGGCTGACCGCCCGCCGCGCCGACGGTGAGCGGGCCGTCTTCCTTGCCGGGGCCGTGGTGCTGGCCACGGGGGGCATCGGCCGTGTGTACGCCAACACCACCAATCCGCCCGAGGTGACCGGCGACGGCCTGGCAATGGCGGCACGCGCGGGCGCTCGCATCATCGACGCCGAGTTCGTCCAGTTCCATCCGACCGCACTCGCGTCCGGTGTCGACCCGATGCCGTTGCTCACCGAGGCGCTGCGTGGCGAAGGGGCGATGCTCGTCGACGACGTGGGCAATCGGTTCATGATCGGCGAGCATCCCGATGCCGAGCTCGCACCCCGCGACATCGTCGCCCGGGCGGTGTGGCGGCGTCTGCGGTCCGGGCACCGGGTGTTCCTCGACGCCCGGACCGCGGTCGGCGACTCCTTCCCCGAGCGGTTCCCCACCGTGTTTCGCCTATGCCGGGAGTCGGGGATCGATCCGCGGGTCGAGCTCATCCCGGTGGCGCCGGCAGCACACTTCCACATGGGTGGGGTCGCCGTCGGGCTCGACGGCCGCAGCTCGCTCCCGGGGCTGTGGGCGGTGGGGGAGGTGAGTCGGTCGGGAGTGCACGGCGCCAACCGGCTGGCGAGCAACTCCCTGTTGGAGGGTCTCGTGTTCGGCGAGGCGGTCGCCGTCGACGTGGTGGCGTCGACTGCGGGCACACCCAAGGTCGGCGTCGACGCCGTCGTCGACCCGGGACCGCCACCCGAGGTCGATCCGGAGCGGGTCGGCGAGGTGCGCCGGGTGATGTGGGAGCGGGTGGGCGTGGTGCGCGACGACGCGTCATTGCAGTCCGCACTCGAGACCATCTCCGGGATCGAGCGGAACCTGCCGGCGGCGCCCGATGAGGCGGGGAATCTGGTCGAGGTGGCCCGGTTGGTGACGACGGCCGCGCTCGCCCGCACCGAATCGCGGGGCGCCCACTTCCGGTCGGACTACCCGGAGCCCGACGAGACCTACCTCGCCAGGGCGCGATGACCATCCCATTGCCCCCGGAGACCGAGTGGCGTTCGCTCCTGGAACGCGCCCTGCTCGAGGATCTCGATGGCGTCGGCGACATCACCACTGCCGCAGTGATCCCGGCGGGTGCCTCCGCCCGGGGTCGCATCGTCGCCCGCGAGCCGGGGGTCGTGGCCGGGGTGCCCGTCGCCCTCGAGGTGTTCCGGATGCTCGATCCGTCGATCCGGGTCGAGATCGGCGCTTCTGAGGGAGCGGCGGTGGTGGAGGGGGGTGTGCTGGCGACGGTCGACGGCGCGGCCGCCCCGATCCTCACGGGCGAGCGGATCGCCCTCAACCTGCTCGGTCGGTTGTGCGGCATCGCCACTCGCACCGCCGGGCTCGTCGCCGCGGTGGCGCACACCGGGGTCGCGGTCGCCGCCACGCGCAAGACCACACCGGGGTTGCGGGCACTGGAGAAGTACGCGGTCGTCTGCGGTGGCGGCCGGCCGCACAGGTTTGGGCTGTTCGATGCGGTGCTCATCAAGGACAACCACCTCGCCGTCGTGGGCAGCATCCTCTCCGCGGTGCGCGCCGCGCGGGCTGCGGTGGGGGATGGGGTGGTCGTGGAAGTCGAGGTGACGACACTCGACGGTCTAGGGGAAGCGATCGCCGCAGGGGCCGATGCGGTGCTCCTCGACAACATGGACCCGTCCACCGTCGGGGAGGCCGTCGCCCTCGCCGCCGGGCGGGTCACCCTGGAGGCGTCGGGCGGCATCACGCCGGAGACGATCGTGGCGTTTGCCGAGACCGGTGTCGATGTCGTCTCCCTGGGGTGGCTCACCCACAGCGTCCCGGCGCTCGACGTGGCGTTGGACTTCATCACACAATGAGCGGGACGAGCCGATACCGGTTTCCGGTTTCCCGTTTCCCGTTTCCGGTTTCCCGACCGCGGGTAATGGCGACGGGCGACGGGCGACGGGCAACTGGTAACGGGTAACGGGCAACGACCTCCCCTGCCCCCCGTCACCGGCCACCGGTACCATCGACCCGTGCCCGAATACCGTGCCCTCTACCGGAAGTACCGCCCGCAGGAATTTTCGGAGGTGATCGGGCAGACCCATGTCACCGAGACCTTGGCGCGCGAGGTGCAGGCGGGGTCGGTGGCCCACGCCTATCTGTTCGCCGGGCCCCGCGGCACCGGCAAGACCACCACCGCCCGGATCCTGGCCAAGGCGCTCAACTGCCCCGACCGCCGCGCCGACGGGGAGCCGTGCAACGTGTGCGTCTCTTGCGTCGGGATCACCGAGGGCAGTTCGATGGACGTCATCGAGCTCGATGCCGCCTCACACAACAAGGTGGAAGACGTGCGCGAGATCAGGGCGAACGTGGGGACGGTCGCCAGCGTGGGTGGAGCGCGGCGGGTGTACATCCTGGACGAGGCCCACATGCTGTCGCGAGCGGCCGCCAACGCCCTGCTCAAGACTCTCGAGGAGCCCCCGGAGCACGCCCATTTCGTGCTCGCCACGACGGAGCCCTACAAGCTTCCCGACACGATCCGCAGCCGCACCCAGCGGTTTGACTTTCACCCCATCGGCTCGGAGGCGCTGGTTCGCCACCTGGAGCGGGTGGCGGTCGCCGAGGGGCTGAAGGCCTCACACGAGGGCCTGGCGTTGATCGCCCGTCACGCCGCAGGTAGTGCCCGCGATGCCCTCGGGCTGATGGAGCAGGTCGCCGCCCTCGGCGGCGGCAAGGTCGACCCGGCCGGGATCTCCCGCGCCCTCGGGCTCGCGGGTGACGACGCCTTTGCCCAGCTGGTCGACGCCGTCGCCACCGGCGACGCCGTCGGCGGCCTCACCCTGGTGGCCAACCTGGCGTCGAGCGGAGCCGATCTTCGCCGGTTCGTCGCCGACGGTCTCGAGCTGTTCCGGGGGTTGTTCCTTGCGCAGTACGCCCCGAACCTCCAGGAGATCGTGGACGAGTCAGCCGAGCGTCTCGATGAGTGGCGCGAACTGGCACGACGGCTGCAGCCGAGCGAGGTGCTGCGCTGCATCGACCGTCTCGCTGCCGCGCTGGCCGATCTGCGCGAGGGGCGGGAGGAGCGCCTGGTGGTCGAGCTGACGGTGTTGCAGATGTGCCGCCCCGAGACCGCCCAGGACGTCGCCGCCCTCACGGCTCGCGTCGACCGGCTCGAGGAGCGGCTGCGCCGGGTTCAGGGCACCGTCGCCGCTCCGGTGGCACCCGTCGCCTCCGTCACACCCGAACCGGCACCGGCTCCCCCGCTCGGGCCGGTGCCCAAGGCAGAGCCGCCGCGGCGCACCGCGGCGAAGGCAGAGGCTCCGTTCGAGGCGGTTCCCCCGTCCCCGGTGGTGGTGGTGGTAGCGGCGTCGCCGCGGGAGCCGATCACCGGTCTCACGCTCGACGCCGTGCAATCGGCATGGCCCGAAGTGGTGGCCCGGATTCGAGATGAGGCCGGACCCCGCCGGTTTGCGCTGTTTCGCGAGGTGCGGCCGGCCGAGGTGTCCGATGTCACGATCGTGCTCGAGATCCCGGCCAGCCTTCCCTTCCACCTCGCCAGGCTCGGCGAGGACGACGCCCTCAACGTGATCGCGGTGCGGGTGTTCGGTGACGTACTCGGGGGAGGGGTGAGGCTGGCCTATCGGTCGGGATCGGCTACCGAGCCGGCGACCGCTCTTCGTCCCGATCCACTCCGGGCCCCCGACCGCGACACCCTCTCCGAGGCGGGCGAGGGCGCGATCGATCCCGCGACGCTGATGGCCGATCTGTTGGACGGGGAAGTCGTGGAGTAGGTTCCAGGTTCCAGGCTCCAGGCGCCAGCCGGAGCGAGACCCTGGTGCCTGGTGCCTACCCTGTTTCCGATGTTCGAAGCCCCGATCCAGCGCCTCATCGACGAGCTGTCGCGCCTTCCCGGCGTGGGCCAGAAGTCGGCGCAGCGGCTCGCCTTCCACCTGCTCCACGTCGAGGAGGCGGATGCCAGACGGCTCGCCGAGGCGATCACCGCGATGCGACAGCAGGTGAGGTTGTGTACCCGCTGTTTCAACGCGACCGACTCCGCGGAGTGCTCCATCTGCCGTGACCTGCGGAGGGACCCGACACTGGTGTGTGTCGTCGAGCGTGCTCAGGACATCGTCGTGGTCGAGAAGACCCAAGAGTTCCGGGGCCGGTACCACGTGCTCGGTGGTGCCATCTCACCGATCGAGGGCATCGGGCCCGAACAGCTGCGGATGCGGGAACTCGCTGCCCGGGTCGGCGCCGAGGGGGTACAGGAGGTCATCGTCGCCACCAACCCCACCGTCGAGGGGGATACCACGGCGCTCTACATCGCCCGGATCCTCAAGCCGCTCGGCGTGCGGGTCAGCCGTCTGGCCAGCGGTCTTCCGGTGGGCGGCGACCTCGACTACGCGGACGAGATCACCCTGGGGAGGGCTCTGGTCGGCCGCCGGGAGCTGTGAGGGTCTTTCTCGTCTCGGGTTATCACACCGGATCGCACCGCGCCTGGGCGGAGGGATACCTGGCGACGACCCGCCACGACGTTCATCTGGTGACACTCCCCGGCGTCTTCTGGAAGTGGCGGCTCACCGGAGGCTTCGTGTCGCTCGCCGAGCAGGTGGAGGCACTCGCCGGGCGAGTGGGGAGGCCCGACGTCATCCTCACCACGTCGATGGTGGACCTCGCCGGGTTGCGCGGGATGCTGCGGTCCCTCGGTACCGTCCCGGTCGCGCTCTACATGCACGAGAACCAGATCACCTATCCCGCCACCGGGCGTACTCGGCTGGAGCAGGGGCACGGCCTCGTGACGTGGACCTCGCTCCTCGCCGCCGACGCGGTCGCCTTCAACTCCGTGTTTCATCGCACCTCCCTCCTCGACGCGCTGCCCGGGTTCCTCGGCTCGTTCCCCGACGAGTCCCACGCCCACCACCTCGAGGCGGTTGCGGCGAAGTCGGTTGTCCTCCCGGTTGGATCCGAGCTCGCAACGCTCGCCTCCGGTCCCAAGGTCCACCCGCCCCTGGTGCTGTGGAACCACCGTTGGGACGACGACAAGGATCCGGGAGCGTTCCTCGACCTGATGCTCCGGCTCGCCGACGGTGGAGCCGCGTTCTCTGTTGCCCTCGCCGGTGAGAGGTTCGTCGATCAGCGACGGCGCCTCGACGGGGCGGTGGCGGCGTTGGGGGACAGGGTGGTGGTGGACGGCCACCTCACCCGCGACGAGTACGAGGCGGTGGTCGCAGCCTCCTCGATCGTGGTGAGCACCGCGGTTCAGGAGTTCTTCGGCGTCGCCGTCGTAGAGGCGATTCATGCCGGGGCGTTCCCAGTGCTTCCCGATCGGCTCGTGTATCGCGAGCGGATCCCTGGTCCGCTCCATTCGAGGTGCCTCTTCACCTCGCCCGCCCATGCGGTCCGCCTGCTCTCGGATGCGATCGCGGATACCGGCATGCGCGACGAGACCACGGCGTTGCTGCGGGGCGCGACCGCCGCCTTCGATTGGCGAGAGGTCGCTCCCGTCTACGACGCCTGGCTGGGATCGATCACCGGGTCGTAGGCATCGGTGATCCTGCGGAGCCGGTCGAAGCGATCCAGCGCGAGGTTGCGGTCCGGTTCGGTCACCCGGCGACCTCGATGACGATGGCGTCGCCCTGGCCACCTCCGCCGCACAGGGTGGCGCCGCCCACCCCGCCGCCCCGGGCGCGCAGTGCGTTGATCAGGGTGACGACGATGCGGGCCCCGGTCGCACCCAGGGGATGCCCCAGGGCCACGGCGCCACCGTGGAGGTTGACCCGCGTCGGGTCGATGTCCAGCGACCTCGCCGACCACAGGGCGACGGCGGCAAACGCCTCGTTGATCTCGACGAGATCGAGATCGCCCGGGCTCATCCCGGCGCGCTTCAGTGCCACGCGCAAAGCCTCTGCGGGCCGGTCGTGGAGGGTGGCGTCGGATCCCCCGATCTGCCCGTAGCCGCGAATGGTCGCCAACACCTGAAGCCCGGCGGCGTCGGCGGCGTCGGCGTCGGCGAGCACGAGTGCGGCGGCGCCGTCGGAGATCTGCGACGCGTTGGCTGCGGTGATCGTGCCGTCCGCCTGAAACGCGGGACGGAGGGCGGCGAGCGAGCCGACGGTCGCGTCGGTACGGATCCCCTCGTCGACGGTCACGATCACCGGGTCCCCCTTGCGCTGCGGCACGGGAACCGGGGTGATCTCTTTCGCAAAGTGGCCCGAGTCTGTGGCGGCGGCCGCGCGGCGGTGGCTCTCGGCGGACCAGGCGTCCTGCTCCCCGCGCTCGATGCCGAGTTCGCGGTTCTTGCGGTCGGAGGACTCGCCCATCGTGCACCGGTCGAAGGCGCACCACAGCCCGTCGTGGTTCATGGCATCGATCAGTTCGACGTTGCCGATGCGGGCTCCCCAGCGTGCGTCGGGGGCGACATAGGGGGCGTTGCTCATCGACTCCATGCCCCCGGCGACGACGAACTTGGCCTCACCGAGGCGGATGTCCTTGTCGCCGAGGGCGATCGCCGTCATCCCGGACAGGCACACCTTGTTGATGGTGGTGGCGGGAACCGTCATGGGGAGGCCTCCCCGCACTGCGGCCTGACGGGCGGTGATCTGGCCGGTGCCCGCCTGGATCACGTGACCGAAGAGGACTTCGTCGATCTGGCTCGGGTCGATGCCGGACCGCTGCAGAGCGGCGGCGATGGCGACCCCGCCCAGGTCGACTGCCGCCAGCGGACGGAATGCCCCGCCGAAGCGGCCGATGGGGGTGCGAGCGATCCCGGTGATCACGGTCGGCATGGACTCTCCTGAGAGCGATACCGGGAATGGTACGGCAGGAAGAGCATGCAGCTTGCAACATGGGAGTGGCAGCGTCATCGCCCGTCGCCCGTCGCCCGTCGCCCTCTGGTATCTGGCATCTGGCATCCGGTATCCGGCATCCGGTGCCCCTTTATCATCCTCTCCCGACATGTTGGCTCTCGCCGGTGCCCGCGATCAGTTCGTCTCCATCGACGAGTCATTCCTGACGTGGGTGTTGCTCCTGGCCATCATCGTCATGCTCATCGCGGTCGACCTGTACCGCCATCGCGACGATCACGTGCCCTCGGGACGTGAGGCGCTCGTCGAGTCGGTGGTGTGGATCCTGTTCGGCTTCGCCTTCGGCGGTTACGTCGCCTGGGTTTTCGGAGCCGGTGCCTTCGGGGAGTACACCTCGGGGTACCTCATCGAGCGATCGCTGAGCATCGACAACGTCTTCGTGTGGTCGATCGTGTTCACCACACTGGGGATTCCCCTGAAGTTCCAGCACCGGGTGCTTTTCTGGGGCATCTTCGGCGCCCTGGTGCTGCGGGCGGCCTTCATCGGAGGTGGCACCGCCCTGGTCACCCGCTTCGAGTGGGTGATGGTCGTGTTCGGGATGTTTCTGATCTACACCGGGGTGCGGGTGTACCGGCATCGGGCCCAGGAGGGTGAGGGTGCGGCCCGGACCATGGACCTGGTGCGGCGGTTCATGCCGGTCACCGCCAACTACGACGGTCACCGCTTTCTCACCAAGGTGAATGGGCGCCGGGCCGCCACGCCGCTGCTCGCCGCGCTGGTCGTCGTCGAGTTGACCGACATCGTCTTTGCGGTGGACTCGGTCCCGGCGATCCTGGCGGTCTCCCACGAGCCCTATCTGGTATTCGCCTCCAACGCCTTTGCCATCCTCGGACTGCGGGCGATGTACTTCCTGTTGGCCACCGCCCGGGGCCGGTTCCACTACCTGTCGCACGGGCTGGGGGCGGTGCTGGTGTTCGTCGGGGTGAAAATGGCCGTTGCCGAGTGGGTGCACATCGACACCTACCTCTCGCTGGGGGTGATCACCGCAGTGCTCATTGCCGCCATCGTCTTCAGCGAACGCAAGACGCGACGGATGCAGCGGGAATCGCGGCAGAACGCGCCGCGCGGGTCTGGTAGTTAGTCGGCGTGCCGCCTCGCCCGTTTCCCGTTTCCCGTTTCCCGTAAGAATCGCATCGCTGAGGTCTTGCTCATTGCGGCGGAGCGAAGCGAGCACTTTGGCGAATTGCGAATTGCGAATTGCGAATTGCGGCGGCCCCGAAGGGGCCGACCTCTTGCCGGAGGCCCCGAAGGGGCCGACCTCTCGGCCGACTCTTCACTAGATTTGTCGCGGATGCTCCCGCTGAACTTGCATCACACTGCGGTCGCGGTGCGTGACCTCGATGAGAGCCTGCGATCCCTGGCGGCGCTCTTCGGGGTGGAGCCGCTGAGCCGCGAGGTGATCGCCGATCAGGGGGTGGAGGAGGCGATGGTGCCCTTCGGTGGCTCGTACCTGCAATTGCTCATGCCCCTCGGTGCCGACACCCCCGTAGGGCGATTCCTGGACCGGCGGGGTGAGGGTCTGCACCACGTCGCCGTGCAGGTCGCCGACATCGACGCCGCCCTCGCCCACCTCGTCGGGACCGGGGCGGAGCTCGTCGACCGGGAGCCGAGGCGGGGGGGTGGTGGCCACCGGATCGCATTCATCCATCCCCGGGCGCTCGCCGGAACCCTGATCGAGCTCGTCGAGGTGCGCTGATGGAGATTTCCGGCGACCCCGGTCCGCTGCTGGCGTCGGCGATCGTGGCCGCGCTCGCTCAGATCGAAGAGGAGGCCGCGGACGCAGCCTCCGTGCCACCGGGGCGGCCGACTCCGGGGCGATGGGTGACGTCCGGCCTCCCCCGGGCGGTGCCTCCGCCGTTCGTCGCTCGGCCGGCGCGGGCGTCGGAACGATCGGTGTCGGGCGACGAGGCGGAGCCGGGCTAGGCCACGGCTTCGGCGGCCGCGGGGCGGTCCTCGGCTGCGGGGAGGCTGAAGCAGAACCGGGCCCCGACCGGGAAGCCGGGCTCGTACCAGATCCGACCACCCATGGCCTCGACCAGATGCCGCGCCACTGCCAGCCCGATGCCGAAGCCCGACTCGGTGCGGGCGTGGCCGGTGGTCACCTGCTCGAAGGCTCCGAATATGCGCTCGCGGTGCTCGACGGGCACGCCGGGGCCGTTGTCGGCGACGACGATCACCCACTCGCCGCCGCGGGTCGTCGCATCGACCCACACCTGATCACCGCCGTACTTGCGGGCGTTTTCGAGGAGGTTGCGCAGCACCTGCTCCACGCGGTTGGGATCGGCGTGCACCCGGACTCGCCCGCTCACGGCAACGGACGCGGATCGGCCACCGCCGGCGGGGAAGAGCAGGTCGGTGATCTTGAAGGCGGCGGGTTGTAGCGAAAAGTCCACGGCCTCGACGAGCAGGTGCCCGGCCTCGAGCCGGGGGATGGCGAGGACGTCGTCGACCAGCTTGGCGAGGTGCTCCGCCTCGCCCACGACGATGCGCAGGAACTCGTCGGCCTCTTCCGGGGCGAGATCACGCCATGTGTCCCGCAGGGTCAAGGCGAAACCGGCGATGTTGGTCAGCGGCGTGCGGAGCTCGTGTGTGACCATCGACACGAACTCGTTCTTCATCTCCGACGCCCGACGCTCGGCCGTGAACGCCTCGTCCTGGCGCCGCCGGGCGGCGTCCACCGCGGTGGTCGCGGCGGTCAGCGAGACGGCGACCCCGCCGAGGAACACGGCGACGGTGAGCCAGAGGATCGGTTGGCCGGAGGCCGAAAGCGGGATCGCCGATGGGATTGCCGCCAGGGGTTCGAGTGCGATTGCGGCGCCGTACACGGAAAGCACGACGATCAACGTGCGCACGCCCCCGAAGGTGATCGAGGCGGCGATGAAGTAGGCGGCCGCGGCGATGAACACGGGGTCGGTGTGTTCGACGATGGAGAGCCCGCCGACCAGGAAGATCGCATCGACGACGAGCGATTCCACCGGAGAAGCCACCGTGCGGCCCCTGGTCAGGGCGTGGACAACGATGATCCCGGCGGCGACACCGGGAACCCACACATAGGGGATCCCGATGAGGACTCCCGCACCGCACGCCGCGGCGACGATGGCGGCGGCCGCCGCCCGCACGCGCTGAATCCACGGGCGGATCGGCCCGTAGTCGACGGGTGCGGCAAAGCGCTCCAACTGGGCGCGTAGACCGGGCACGGGTTCTGTATCGGTCGTCGGGGACTAGTCCCTAAGAGGAAGGTTGCAGGGGGCAGGTCGCAGGTCGAGATGGCAGATGGCAGATGGCAGATACCCAGCTCGACGGCCCGGAGCATCCTGCTGCCTGCTGTCTGCAATCTGCTGTCTGCGATCTGCTATCTGGTTCGCCGCCCCTCTAACGCCTCCACCACGTCGTCGGGGACGATCAGGTCGCCGCGGCCGACACCCACCTGGATCCCCGGCTTGTTCGACCCGTGGTGGTCGCTTCCTCCAGTCGCAACGAGCCCGAAGCGCTCCGCCATGCGCGCCATGTCGGCACGCTGCTGCGCCGGGTACTCCGAGTACCAGCATTCGACGCCGACGATCCCCAGGTCCGCGAAGCGGCGGAAGGCCGCGGTGTAGCCGTCGGCGCCGTCGGCGATGGTATGGGGATGGGCGACCGCCGTCACCCCGCCCGACTCCGCCACCAGCTCGACCGCCCGTTCCACGGTGAGCCGCTTGCGCCCCCGGTAGGCGGGCCGGCCGTTTCCGAGAAACCGGTCGAATGCCTCGGTGTTGGTGGTCACCACCCCGTGGTCGACGAGGGCCCGGGCGATGTGGGGACGACCAACCACACCCTTGATGGAGATCCGCTCCACTTCCTCCACGGTGATCGGGTGTCCCATCTCATTGAGGGCGGCGATGATCTCGACATTGCGGCTGCGGCGGCTCTCCCGGATCTCTTCGAGCTCGCGGTCGAGCCGCGAGCCGGCGTCCACCCACCAGCCGAGCAGGTGCATCGGGGGCCCGTCCCAGTCCACCGACAGCTCCACGCCGGGGATGAGTCCGATCCGTCCCTCGGCGGAAATGCGGGCTTGGGCGATCCCCTCGAAACCGTCGTGGTCGGTGAGGGCAATCGTGGTGAGCCCCGCCGCCACCGCCATCTCCACCACCACGGCGGGTTCGTCGGTGCCGTCCGAGTAGACGGAGTGCAGGTGGAGATCGACGCTCACCGCATCACCGTTGGATGGTGATCGACTCGATGTAGACCGTCTCCAGCGGCAGCGAGGGCTCGAAGGTGTTGGGGTTGGTGCCGATGGGAATGGTGGCGATGGCGGCGAGTGTGCCCAGGCCGTCGGTGACCGTGCCGAACACGGTGTAGTCGGGATCGAGGTCGATCTCGTCGAGCACGATGAAGAACTGACTGCCACCGGTGTCCGGTCCGGAATTGGCCATGGCCACCACACCGGTCACGTAGGAGAAATCAGCGGTGGGGAGCTCGTCTGGGATCCGGTACCCCGGACCGCCGTGCCCGGTCGCGGTCGGATCGCCCATCTGGACGACGAACCCGGGGGCGATCCGATGGGAAACCGTTCCGTCGAAGTAGCCCTGCTCGGCTAGGAACACGAACGAGTTGACCGTCGCCGGGGCGACGTCGGCGAGCAGTGCGATGGTGATGTCGCCACAGGAGGTGTGCAGCGTGGCCACGATCTCGCCTTCGACGCCGAGGTCGTCGGGTGTGGCGAAGGTCATCTCCCGGGCGGGGTTCGGCTGCTCGGCGTCGCACGCCGTCGGTTGCGAGCGGAACTGCTCGTACTCCGCTGAGTCGATCGGGGGCGTCGACGAATCGTCGCCGCAGGCGCCCAGGAGGAGCAGGAGTGCGGTGGTGGCGGAGAGCACGTTGCGGGATCTCATGGGAAAGGGATCGTATCGTTCCCCCCCCGATCGTCCATCTGGCATCTGGTATCTGGCATCTGGCATCTGGCACTCGGTACCCTGCTGCCATGTCTCTCGTCGTGCAGAAGTACGGCGGCACTTCGGTCGGCGACGCCTCGCGGATTCGCGCCGTCGCCGGGCGGGTCGCCGAGCGACGCCGCTCCGGTGACTCCGTCGTGGTCATCGTGTCTGCGATGGG
>Ga0209341_10003533_pt1 | contig 14590 bp, 11 predicted proteins | sample RifCSP13_2_FD_184020 | JGI IMG/M metagenome (GOLD analysis project Ga0209341, IMG submission 184020) | Soil microbial communities from Rifle, Colorado - Rifle CSP2_sed 13_2 (SPAdes) (version 2) | ecosystem: Environmental > Terrestrial > Deep subsurface > Rock core/Sediment | place: Rifle...
ACTGATACGCATCACCTCGGTTATCGTGGTACGGCCCTGTTTCATCTGCTCCAGCGCATGGGACAGGACGGTCTTGCCGTGCAGATGCTTCCTGGCGACCTGGATGAAGTGATTGGCACTGTCATGCGCCGCCGCCTCGACCATTTCCTGGTTCATTTCCAGCATTTCGTACACGCCCGTGCGGCCGCGATAACCGGTGCCGTTGCAATGCGAGCAACCGCGCCCGTGCAGCAGGCCGCCATACTGATCGGGTGACACACCCTCTGCCTGCAACCACTCGGCTTCCTGTGGTGTAGGGATATGCGGTTCGCTGCAACTTCCGCAGACGGTCCTCAGCAATCGCTGCGCGATGACCGCCTGCACCGAGGAAGCCACCATGTAGCGCGGCGTGCCCATATCCACCAGACGGAACAGGGTGCCGGCGGCATCGCGGGTATGCAGCGTGGAAAACACCAGGTGGCCGGTCATCGCGGCGCGGAGACCGATCTGTGCTGTCTCCGCATCGCGCATCTCACCGACCAGGATCACATCCGGATCCTGCCGCAGAGCAGAGCGCAACACGCGCGAAAATGTCAGGTCGATCTTTTCGTTGACCTGCACCTGATTGATGCCGGGCAAGCGGTATTCCACCGGGTCTTCCACGGTGATGATCTTCTGGTCTATGGTGTTGATCTCGGCCAGAGCGGAATAAAGCGTGGTGGTCTTGCCGCTGCCGGTCGGCCCGGTCACCAGTATCATTCCGTTGCTGCGCCGGATGATCTCGCGGAAGCGTTTGAGCATGTCGGGCGGCATACCCAGCTTGTCCAGGCCGACCATCCCGCCATCCTGGCGCAACAGCCGCATCACTACCGCTTCGCCGTTCTGCGTAGGACAGGTGGCGATACGCACATCCACGGCCTGCTCGCGTACCCGAACATGGAAGCGCCCGTCCTGCGGCAGGCGCTTTTCGGAGATATCCAGACCGGACATCAGCTTGAGACGCAACACCAGCGCGGGAGCGATCTTGCTGTCGGCTTCGGTTTGCAGATGCAGCACGCCGTCGATGCGGAAGCGTATCATCACCCGGCCTTCCTGCGGCTCGATGTGTATGTCGGAGGCGCGAATCTGCGTGGCATCGTTGAACATGCTTTGCAGCAACTTTACCACCGGCGCATCTTCGGTACCGGCGGTATCGGTCAGCGCCCCGAAGTCCACATAAGTGTCGCCGATGTCCTCGCTGAGCTCGCGGGCCAGGCCGGTGATTTCCTCGGTGCGCCGGTAACCGCGATCTATGCTTTCCAGCAACTGGCCTTCGGTGACTACCGCCACATCGATATCACGCTTGACGATACGCGCGATCTCATCGAAGGCGAACAAGTCGGTCGGATCGGCCATGCCGACCAGCAGCATGCCATTGCGCTCTTCCAGCACGATCGCGCGGAAGCGCCGCGCCTGATTTTCCGGCAACAGCCGGACCTTCTCGAGATTGATATGGTAGTACTTGAGATTGATGTACGGGATGTTGAGTTGCTTGGCGAGCGCCTCGGATATGTTCTCCTCGGTGACGAAGGCATTGTCCACCAGCACGCGCCCCAGTTTGCGACCGCTGCGCTTCTGCTGTTCAAGCGCGAACTTCAGTTGGTCTTGCGAAATGAGCTTCTGCTGTACCAGCAAATCGCCTAAGCGAACTTTCTCCGGACGCGCCATAATTCTCCCCTGAGTAGATTTTTCCGAGACGCAACTTTCACAGGGGTGGAAGTTAGCCGTTTTTCACGATGATGACAAGGACTTAGCCTGTATTTTTTATGTTTCACGTGATTCTGTACCAACCCGAAATCCCGCCCAACACCGGCAATATCATCCGCCTGTGCGCCAATACCGGCTGCCGGTTGCATCTGATCAAACCGCTCGGCTTCACGCTGGAAGACAAACAACTGGTTCGCGCCGGGCTGGATTATCACGAGTTCGCGCCGTTGCGCGTGCATGACACTTTGCCGGATTGCCTGTCGGAATTCGATTCTGCGCGCGTGTTCGCGCTCACCACCAGGGGCTCGCAAGCCTTCCACCAGGTACGCTATCAGGCAGGGGATGCATTTCTGTTCGGTCCGGAGAGCCGCGGCTTGCCCGCCGACGTGCTGGCCCGGTTCAATGCCGCTCAGCACGTGCGGCTCCCAATGCTGCCCGAGAGTCGCAGCTTGAATTTGTCCAACACTGTAGCGGTGGCGGTATTCGAAGCGTGGCGGCAGTGCGGATTCATGGGGGCGAGGATTGAGGATTGAGGACTGAGGACTGAGGATTGGGAATCGAGGAAAGGCAACCCCCTCCATGCCCCCTCGCAAGCTCTCCCCCTTGTCAGGGGGAGAGCAGAGCGCTCCTCCCCTGACAAGGGGAGGTTGGGAGGGGTTGGGTTTTGCTCAATCCTCAATCCTTTTTCGCTTCTGTAATAAATATCTCCAACAGATCATTCAGGAACCGCTGCCCCATCAGCGTTGGCGCGATGCGTTGATGGACGGTCAGCTGCGCCACGTTACCAGCGAGATTAGCCGCCTGATGGTGCAACTGCCCCGACGCTTCTCCCGCACCAGAGGGTTGCACCCCACCGTGTCGAAGCGTCCTAACCAATAATCCGCGCCGCTCGGCTTCCGCCAATTCACGCTGAATGCCGAGCAACGGCAGGCTGGTGCGCTCGTTGAACAGCACGCTGTCGAAACCTTCATTCAGGCGCAGCGCATTCATCATGAATTCAAACCCAAGCTCGTCGCGAGTGACCCCGTGTTCGGTTTGTATCGGCGCGCCTTGTGCCACCTGCTGCATATACGCTTGCGGCTGCTTGTGGCGTGCCTGGCGCAGCACTTTATCGGGGAAGCTCAGCTTGCTGTGCGCGCCCGCGCCTATGCCCAGATAATCGCCGAACTGCCAATAGTTGAGATTGTGTTTGGCACGGCGACTGGGCAGAGCAAAGGCGGAAGTCTCGTAATGCTGATAACCTTGTGCTGCCAGCATTTCCTCGATGTGCTGCTGCATGTCGCTGGACGTGTCATCGTCCGGCAGCGCAGGCGGGTTGCGATGGAACAGCGTGTTCGGCTCCAGCGTCAGGTGATAGCAGGACAGATGCTGCGGTGCGAACGACAGCGCGGTTTGCACATCCTGTAATGCTTCATCCAATGTTTGCTTGGGCAGTGCGTACATCAGGTCGAGGTTGATGTTGTCGAAATGCTGCTGTGCGACGGCGATCGCGCGCCTCGCTTCATCGGCTGAGTGGATGCGCCCCAGTGCCTGCAGATGCGTGTCGTTGAAACTCTGGATGCCCAGCGACAGACGGTTCACTCCCGCCTCTCGATAGGCCGCGAAGCGGCCCGCTTCGACCGTGCCGGGATTGGCTTCCAGCGTGATTTCGGCGCTGATGTCCAGCGGCAGCAGCATGCGCACGCTGCGCATGATCTGCGCCATGCTCTCGCCGCTCAACAAACTGGGCGTGCCGCCGCCGAAGAACACCGTATACACCTTGCGTCCCCAGATCAGCGGCAGGGCCAGTTCCAGATCGCGGATCAACGCCGCGACGTACTCCTGCTCTGGAATCGCCCCGCGCGCCTCATGCGAATTGAAATCGCAATACGGACATTTGCGCGCGCACCATGGGATGTGGATGTACAGCGACAGCGGCGGCAAGGCCTGAAAATTCACGGCCTGCGACTTGAGGGCGACGGGTTGCAAGGGGTGGCTGGTCATAGAGCGAGTGTGTAGGGTGCGCTTTGCGCACCGCAATAAGTTGGTGCGTGGAACGCACCCTACCAAGCTGATGCTCATCGGGCAAGTCCAATAGTGAGGCTATCCGCGAAACTGGCCTATAATTTTGCAATGACTATGGAAACAGGTGCGCCGCCGGATGTAGGTTGTCTTACAATACCGCACCGGCGAAGGTCGCTTCACCAGCGTATCGCCGATACTTTAGACGAATCAACTGCACAAGGGCAATAACATGATCCACTCTCCCGAGATTCTCAAAGTACTGGAATCAGCACCCTTGTTCCTTGGGATACCCGGTCATTTACTCGCGAGTGATTTAAGCGAGTCCAGGCTGCACCCGCTTGCTGCCGGTCAGGTCCTGCTGGTTCCCGGCCAGACTAACAACACAATCTACATCATCCTTTCCGGACGCCTGCGCATCCAGTCAAAAGAATCCGAAGTCGAGCCGATCGCCGTCCTGGGCGAGGGGGAATGCGTCGGCGAGATGTCCATGCTGGGGGATGCGCCTGTTTCGGCGTACGTAATCGCCGCCACAGACTGCAAACTGCTTGCCATCGACCATGCGGCCATGTGGGAGTTGATCAACAGCTCCCATGCAGCCGCGCATAACATGCTGAACATTCTGACCAGCCGTATTCGCAGTACCAACGAGATCGCGGCAGAGAGCCTTGAGCAGCAGCAAGGATTTTCAGGGGACTCGATGGTGGACGAGCTGACCGGGCTTTACAATCAGCACTGGACGCAGGAAAAGTTCGAACGGCATTTGCGCCGTGGCATCGTGGGCAAAAAACCGAACTGCCTGTTGATACTGGAGATGGATAAGCTCAAGGAATTTACCGGGAGACATGGGCAACTTGGCGGCGATCAGGCGCTGCGGGATATTGCTCACACGATACTGTCCTGTCTGCGCCCTGATGACCAGGCAGGACGCCACAGCGGCGAAAAATTCGCGATCTTTTTACCGAACACATCCATGCCTGATGCCTGTGCTGCGGCAGAAAGACTGAGGGCGGCCGTCAGCCTGTCTTTGGTCGTGCTGCCCAGCGGCGATGCATTACCCTCTATTACCATATCCATAGGTATCGGCCAGGCTCGTCAGAACGATACTTTGGTCAGTCTGTTCGCCCGTGCCGACGAAGCCTTGGAGCTAGCCAAGGACAGCGGCGGCAACCGTGTTCAGTCGATGCTATAACACCGCGCAGGGCGACCCGAGTAATTCCATTTTCAATTTGAAAGTGACACTTTGGTGGGAGCGGCCTCCTGGCCGCGATCAAGCTTATCGCGGCCAGGAGGCCGCTCCCACAGAAGAAATTCATCTTGTTTCAACCCAGATAATCCATTAGCCTCGAAACCCCCTCCAACTCCCCCTTGTCAGGGGGAGTGCCCGGTCTGCCCCTCCCCTGAAGTGGGTCAAGCAGGCAATCCGCGCAGCGGATGCTCGCACAAGGGGAGGTTGGGAGGGGTTGGGGTGGAATTTCTGCCTAATGGACAATCTGGGTTCAAATTAACGTAAGGGGTTTGGGGCGGGACGCATCGCGGTTCCGCCGCAAGGATGGCAACACCCGGTGGAATGCCCTCCGGGCTTCCACCCTACAGGACTTTCAATTTTTCCAGCAACACCCTCAACGCCTTGCCGCGATGGCTGATGGCATGCTTCTGTTCGCGCTCCAGTTGCGCGCTGGTCCTGCCGAACTCCGGCAGCCAGAACAACGGGTCATAGCCGAAGCCGCCGTCACCGGCAGGCTGCCGGGCGATCTCGCCGTGCCACTCGCCTTCGGCGATCAGCGGTTGCGGATCGCCGGCATGATGCAGCAGCACCAGCACGCAGTAGTAATGCGCGCGGCGATCCGCCACACCTTGCATATCCCGCAGCAGTTTTTCATTGTTGCGCTGATCAGACTTCTGCCGCTCCGACAGGGTGCCAGTTGCTTCTAGTGCGTGAGGAGCGACTGGGCGGCAGCTCCCGCAATCGGCTGGCTCCGCCATAACCAGCGACTCGGCGAGTGTAGTTGGCTCGCCTAGTCGAATGGCTAGTGGTTTCATCAGTAACGTGTCGCAACCGCCATCCCCGGCATAGCGCGCGGACAGCACGCCGGGCGCGCCGTCCAGCGCGGTGACGCAGATGCCGGAATCATCCGCCAGCGCGGGCAGGCCGCTCAAGAGGCTGACGTGGCGCGCCTTGGCGAGGGCGTTTTCGATGAAGGTGGGATGCGGTTCTTCCGCTTCCCCGATACCGAGTTGTGACTGCGTCAGAACTTCGATGCCGAGCGGTTGCAGCAGGAACTGGAATTCGCGCAACTTGCCGGGATTGTTTGAAGCGATAACAAGCTTTTGCATGCGCCTATTCTCCAAAGTGATGTATGTAGGAGCGGGCCATGCCCGCGATTTCATGATCGCGGGCATGGCCCGCTCCTACCAGCAATCTCCGTAGCCCGCATGAAGTTCGCGGAATGCGGGGTGGTTCGTGTCTCCAAATTTCCCGGATTCCGCAAGCTCATCCGGGCCTGTTACTCTGGGCGATCAATACAGAAGTAGTCCTTCTCCAGCGCCGTCCGCTGCATCCCGATCAATTCTGCGATGCCGTCTTTCGCCAGTTCCAGCAAGGGTATCATCTCTATGAACCAATTCTATCAATCATCCTTGTCCCCGCCCATGCGCTTGGTCACGTATTTGAGATCGAAGTCGAAGATGCGCGCGGCGAGCTTGTCGATCAGGGCGCGCTTGTTCTTGTCGTCGTGATCGCCCTTCTCACCCCGTTCATCGTTGTCGTCTTCCCTGTCCGCATCGGCGTGCTCCTTCTTGATGAGTTCGCGCATGGTCTGGATGTGCTTCTTGCCGGTCTTGGGCTGGTTCAGGCGGTAGGCACTGATCGCGGATTGAAAGGAGCCTGCAAGCGTACCTGGTTTTCCAATGATTCAGCCCTCGTCTTCTGCAAGCGTGTGATGATGTGCCAGAAGAACTCGGTCTGTTGCCCTCCGATCACATTACCTGCACCTACGGATTGAATAGCCAGTTCAACCAGGCTTTGATCGTGGGTCATATTGAAAACGATGCAACTCCCGCATTTTTTAAGCGCGGTCTCAATATCTGTATACACCTCGATGTCCAGCGCCCTCGCTGGCTTTGGCGCGTCAGGATTGGAGTCCACTATGCCAACGATCTTGATATGGGCTTCCCGGGAAAATATATCAAGGAGTGCAGCCCCGCCGTGGCCTGCCCCGAGAATTAAAACCGGTTGTTCATGTTGAAGACTCACTGTTAACCACCTCAAGTATGGTTTGTTGGAATGACTGATCGAGAAGAGTTTGTTCCTGTTAAAAAGCTTTACCTGAATTGTTTTTCTATCGGCTCAGTCATGGCCAGCCATCGATGAATAAAAATTCAACTTGTATTCCCCGCGCTCTTGGCGCGTGGACAACGCGATGTTGACTTTAAGCGTAGCTCGCCAGTTTTGTTTTTCTGCACCGTAATACCCCGCAGTCTTGCTGCGGGGATAGGCGCAGGGCGAGCGAAGCAAATTTATTGGTAGCGTACGATTTTCCCGTTTCCGGAGTTGACCTTTAAAGATCAATAGTCAATCAATTTGGCATACGACGAATCAACGTCTCAAACTCTTCGATCGGCACGGGTTTGCTGAACAAGTAACCCTGGTACGCGTGACAGCCATTGCGTTCGAGGAAGTCGCGCTGTGCCTCTGTTTCCACTCCTTCCGCAATCACCTCCATTCCCAGGCTGTTGCCCATTCCGATGATAGTCTGCACGATCACCGCATCGGTGGGTTTTATGCCGATGTTGCGCACGAAAGACTGGTCGATCTTCAGTTGGTCAAGCGGAAGTTGTGTCAGGTAAGACAGTGATGAATAGCCCGTGCCAAAGTCGTCCATGGAGAAGTGCACGCCGATTCCCTTGAGTTCGTGCATCTTGGCGACAGCGTTATCGATATTGCCCAGCACCACGCTCTCGGTCAGTTCGAGCTTGAGTCGGGCCGGATCGGCACCGGTCTTTTTAAGGGTTGCACGAATTTGTTCGACGAAGTCCGGTTGGTGGAACTGCCGCGCGCTCACGTTGACGGCGAGTTGCAGTTCACATGCCAGCGGGTTTGTTTCCCATGCCTTGATTTGTGCACAGGCGGTTTCCAGCACCCATTGCCCGATGGGCAGGATCAGCCCGGTATCTTCCGCCAGCGGGATGAATTGCAGCGGTGAGACCAGACCACGTTCTGGATGCAGCCAACGCAGCAATGCTTCGGCACCGATGGGGTGGTTAACGGCGTTCACTTGTATCTGGAAGAAGAGCTTGAATTGTCGCTGGGAGAGTGCGTGGTGCAGATCAGCTTCAAGTTTGGCACGAGCTTCGAGCGAGGCCTGCATGTCCGGATCGAAGAAGCGCAGGGTATTGCGGCCAGAGGTCTTGGCCTGATACATCGCGGTATCGGCGTGCCTGAACAGGTCATCTATGCTGATCTCGTTGTCACGGAATAAGCTGATGCCGATGCTGGCGGAGCTGTAGTGTTCAAACCCTTGGAGGTTGAAGGGCTGGTTAAGGGAGGCAAGAACCTTCTCTCCAATATCCTGGGCTTGTGCTGCTGCTTGCCGGGTGTTTTCGTTCAGTTCATCAAGAACGACGACGAACTCGTCGCCGCCCAGGCGGGCGACCGTATCGCCGCTGCGTATGCAATCCTGGAGACGTTTGGCGGCCTCGATCAGCAGCAGATCACCGATGTTGTGGCCCTTGGTATCGTTAAGCGCCTTGAAGTTGTCCAGATCAATGAACAGGATGGCACCATGGTTCTTGTGGCGTGTGCTGTGGGTCAGCGCACGCTGCACACGATCCCGCAACAGGCTCCGGTTGGGCAGGCCGGTCAGGGGATCATAAAAGGCGAGTTGCTCAATATGAACTGCCTGGGCTTTAAGCTCGGTGATGTCCTCCACGACTACCAGCAGGTCGTCTTCTTCTTCTTCTTCTTCTTCTGCAAGCCGGATTCCAGTGATGGTGAGGCGCAGCCATTTTTCGCCCAGCGCAGCGTCAATGCCGCGCAAGGCTATCCCACCGGCGAGAACGGCTTGCGCCTGTTGGCGCAGATCGGGTAGCGGCAGGATGTCTGCGAGTTCGCGCCCGGAAACATCTTCTCCGTTCTTCAGTCCGAACATCTCGCGGAAGGTGCGGTTGACACTCCGCACCTTGAGGGTGTTATTCACCACTATCAGACCGGCGGGCAGGCTCGCAATGATGTCATCGGCGCGCCTGCGCCGCAGATTCAACGCACTCAGGAGCTGCTCGGTCTGGACCACCATTTGGTTGAAGGTATGCGCGAGGGTGGACAGCTCGTCTCGAGTCGCGATCTCCAGCCGCGACGAAAAGTCACCGCCACTGATGCGCTTGGCCGCTTCGCCAATCCGGAGAATCGGCTGGACGATGTAGCGGCGGGCCAGAAAGACGCCTGAAAGAAAGACGATGCCAATCAGGCATGCAGCGCCTATAAGCGTGTAGAACATTCGCTGGCGCAAACGCTGCGTCCTTTCGTCAAAGCGTATGACGAGTTGCTGAGATAACCCCTTCAGTTCGTCCATCCCGGATTCGACGCGGCGGTAGGCCTCCTGGAATTGCGGCTCGCCGCGAGATTTGACGGCCACAGCGGTCAGATCCAGCTTCAGTGCGCGCCAAAAGTTGTCCACCGCAGTCAGTTCGCTGCGCACTTCCGGAGGAGCCGGGACGAGCAGGCCACCCAGAACCTCTCCACCCCGCTCCATGGCGGACAAGGACTTCTCGAATTCCGCGATCCGGACTTGGAGGCCCGCCCGGTCCTCCTCCTGGCCTATCGCCACCATGTTGGCCCAAGTCCGAAGTTCGGCTGAGAGCATGCGCTGCCGTCCGGCCACGTTCATGAAGTGGCCATCGTTCTTGGTCTCTTCCAAGAACGCCGCGAAGAAGGCGATGCTGACGAGTGATCCGAAGAGCGGTATCAGAAGGAGAAAGATTATCTTCTTCGTGAGTGTGAGTCTCACGGCCTCGCCCAAGAGCTTCATGGCCCGCCTTCCGTGCCGTCCTACGGCGTCACGAACGGCGCGGCGGGCGTCAGGCTTGCTTGCTTGCTTGCTTGCGCAATATTTTTTCCACGATATGCCCCAACCTTTATTTATTCTTGTTCATGTCTTGTGCCAGACTCCGGTGTGTCCTCTTCCACTACTGCTCTCTTTCTCACGGGCTCATGCGATTGCACAATGGCGGCGTGCCGAAGGTTTCGCAAAACACCCGGTACAGATCCCGCTCCGCCCGGCGCCATCCTTCGCTGACCAAGCGAAATCGCACCCGCGCGGCACCGTCTGCGAGGTGGTTATGAAGCAATACGTTATCGCTATTTCCGCGCAGGTGATCCCCCAAGCGCTTGCGCAAATCCCCGCTCGAGCCGATATACACTATGCTGTGCGGCCCCGGCGGCGCGCTTTTCTCAAGCCATCCCGCTTTTGCTTCACCCATGGGCAAACCCAAAGCCGCCCGGATTTCGTACACTCCCGGCTGGGCCGGAATCGCAGTACGCAGCGCTTGCGGGGTCAACGGTACCAGTGCGGAAAATCCCTCAGTCGCCGCCAGATAATTCATGCGCTGGCTGCGGCTCCGGCAATCGGGTATCGCCAGGTCGTGCCGGATGTTGGCCACTGTGCGCCGCAACAAGCGAATCCCATATTCGCGCTCGAGGATGGCAGCGATGGCCTCGTCCGTCAGCGGCTCCCGCAATACTCCTTCGAGCATCCATGTTTTTTCCCTTTTTATCACATGGTCTACGAAATGGCAATGAACCTGCCTTGGCTTCGGGAAAAGTCCGCCCAACGGCACCGCTTTGCCGTTCGGCAGCGCGATGGACAATACGCGCACCAACCGGGATATCCGGCCCGGATCCGCCACCACGGAAAGATTCGACTCCGTCCGCAGCCGTGCGGAAATTTCCGCCTGGGTCAGGGGCAAGAGCGCCAAGGCCTGACCGGAACGCAGATACGCCGCTTGCGATGCCAGCACTGCCTGCATCAGCGCGTGGGTGAGACGGTTCCGGGTGTTGATGAGGCGCAACCTGCGCAATACGCCCGCCCGTTCCACCGGGAAGTCCGGGCGGGACATCAGGTGGTTCACACCCTCCTCATCGAAACGGTATTCCCGCGCGTAGCTGTCGCGATGGTAGAGGAACATCAGACCCTGGCTTGTTTCGTGTATCTCTCCCAGAATCGGGGAGGCTTGGGTTTGAGGGGTGCCGGTTTGATGGGTGTCTGCCGCATCATGCGCCACCTGTGCGCCTTCCAATTGACTCACGGTCACCCAGGGGCGCAGGGCGGTAAACCCGGTGGAGAATTCCGTCTGGGTCACGAGACGATCGAAAGCCCGCAGCGGCAACTCCAGAAAGCGGGCAAGTACGATTTTACCGAGCAGGGCGGCATCAATTTTATTGTTGTGGTGCTGCAATCGCTATGACGCCGGTAAGTGTTTTTTAACATGTGGCGGATTCACAACGAAATGCAATTAAGTTACCACGGGGGTTTATTTCTGTCAGCCCCTCAAAGGGGCAAGAACCTGAAGTCTCCGACGCATCCTTTCTTAGCCCCAGAATATTCCGGTTTGATCGGCATCAAGTGCTGCAATCAGACTGTCAATGTCACGAGACATGGCAAGTCCAAGCCGGTTGCGACAGTCGTTAATCTGTTTCGCATTCTGGATAAACATCTGGAATTGGTAGAGGCGCTGAGGGGCCTACGGATTTAATCCGACCCCACGTTCACCGTCCTCGCGGACCTGGATCATGCTGAAATCCATCAGTGCGCCGACCGGGTCTTCCGAGTACGACATCGCCGCGCGCAATTGCTCGCGCTCTTCGATGGACAGCGACTTGAAAACGTCGCGCAATACATTTTGCGGCAGGTCGGGCGCAAGGTCGGCGATTTCGTCGGTGTCGAGTTGTTCGGCAGCCGCACGCAACTCTTCGCGGTTCATGGTCGCGATCAGCGACTCGCGCACCGCATCGGAAACCTCGATCAGAATCTCACCGTCGCGCTCGGCTTTGACCAGATCCCACACCAGCAAACGCTGTTCGATGGGCAGGGCTTCCAGGATATTAGGCGATCTTAGCGCGGCATTTCCTGCCGATGAACAACCTCTTCCAGCAAGGCGTGTTTGTTCAGCAGTGATTCCACCTGCTTGAGGTGGTCCTGCACATTTTCGGTGTAGTGGTGTTCCTGGTTGATGTCGTTCATCGCGCATCCCCTGTGAATCGCGCGCTATTGTAAAGAATTTGCCGCGCGGCTACGCGGCAAATTTGACCGGACTAAATGGTTGGGTTGAAGAACGTAGTTGTGAAAATTAAGGACGTTTCAAAGAATTTTTAGTGATGCCCTTAAATCAAGTGTATTGGGTGATCAACTTCTCAAATTCCTTTACAGGAATAGGCTTGCTGAACAAGTAACCCTGGAAGGCATGACAACCGTGATTATGGAGGAACACACTTTGCGCCTCGGTCTCCACGCCTTCCGCGATTACATTTAGCCCCAGCGCATCAGTCATCGCAATAATGGTCTGCACAATGGCCGCATCGTTAGGGTCAGTGCTGATGTCGCGCACAAATGATTGGTCTATCTTGATTTGATCCAGCGGCAAGCGTTTCAAATATTGCAGCGAGGAATAACCGGTACCGAAATCGTCCATCGAGAAACTCACGCCGAGCAGTTTCAACGCGCGCATCTTGGTGATGATGTCCTCGATGTTTTCCAGCACGACACTTTCGGTCAATTCCAGTTTCAGATGGGAAGGTTGTGCGCTGCTTTCCATCAGCACGCGCTGTACTTGTGAGACGAAGTCGGGTTGGCGGAATTGCTTGGCACTGACATTCACGGCAAGTATCAGGTCGTGCATCAGCGCATCGTGTTGCCAGGCATTGAGTTGTGCGCAGGCGGTTTGCAGCACCCATAGCCCGATCGGCACGATCAACCCGGTTTCTTCGGCCAGCGGGATGAATTGCAGGGGAGAAACCATGCCACGCTCGGGATGTTCCCAACGCAACAACACTTCTGCACCCAACGGACGGCGCAGGCTGTCCACCTGGATTTGGTAATACAGGCGGAATTGTTGTTTTTCGAGAGCTTGACGCAACTCGCTTTCCAATTCGGCACGGATTTCCAACACCAATTGCATAGCAGGATCGAAGAAGCGTAGAATGTTGCGGCCAGAGGTCTTGGCCTGATACATCGCGATATCGGCCTGCTTGAGCAGGCCATCCATGCCAATCTCGTCGCCACGGAACAAGCTGATGCCGATGCTGGCGGTGCTGTGGTGTTCAAATCCCTGGAGGTTGAAAGGCTGGTTGATGGAGGCAAGAACCCTCTCTCCAACATCATGGGCCTGGGCTGCCGCTTGCTGAGCGTCTTCGCTCAGTTCATTGATCATGACGACGAACTCATCGCCGCCCAATCGGGCTACAGTGCCGCCCAGTCGGGCTACCGTATCGCTGCTGCGCATGCAATCCTGGAGACGTTTGGCGACCTCAATCAGCAGCAAATCGCCGATGTCGCGCCCTTTGGTATCGTTAAGCATTTTGAAGTTGTCCAGACCGATGAACAGCAGCGCCCCCTCGCGATGGCTGCGACCGCCGACCGCCATGGCCTGCTGCAAACGGTCCCGCAACAGGCTCCGGTTGGGCAGCTTGGTGAGCAGATCATAGAAAGCAAGCTGGTGTATTTTTTCATCCGCCTGTTTGCGTAGCGTGATATCGGAAAACGCCGCGACATAATGCGTCACCTGTCCATCCGCATCGGTCACGGATGAGAGGGTAAGCCATGCCGGGTAAACCTCGCCATTCTTGCGCCGGTTCAAGATTTCTCCCTGCCAGTATTTATCGCGGGAGAGGGTTCCCCACATGCTATGGAAGAACTCTGCATCCTGTCGCCCGGACTGGAGCATGTGGGGAGTCCGGCCAATCGCTTCCTCGGCGCTGTAACCAGTCAAACGTGTGAAGGCGTGGTTGACTCGGAGGATGTGTTTATCCCGATCGGTAATCAGGATGCCTTCCTGTGTCTCGAAAGTCGTGGCGGCGATATGCAGTTCCTGTTCGGTTCGCTTGCGCTCGGTGACATCGCGTCCAATGACCACCAGCCCCTTGCGTTGACCCTCTTTGCTGAATACCGGCGCCTTGCGCGACTCTATAATCGCGCATCGGCCATCTTCTCCTACCACGCTTTCTTCGCTCACCAGCAACTGTCCGGCCTGCCAGGCCTTTTCATCGCTCGCCAGGCATCCCTCGTGCGCAGCGCGGAATGCCGGATGCAGATCCGCCAACTCCATCTCGGTTTTGCCCTGCCAGGGAATGTCGTGCAATTGGAAGAGTTGCTTGGCCGGTTCATTCGTTACCAGCCAGCGCCCTTCGCCATCCTTCAAGAAAATTGAATCGGGGATGGCTTCAATTAACGCCGTCAGTTGCTCATTGAGGCGCGACTCGGCGAGTTGCCGTTCGAGTTCGACTTGCTGGTTGCGCATCGGCCTGAAGATCAGGATATAGAGGGCAGGGGAAATGATCGCGGTGAGCAGGATGGGATCGGCGAAATACCATACTTCTTCCAGAGGCGTATCCTCGGCGAAGACCGAGATCAGCAGCATGATCAAAGACTCGACCACCAGCACGATCAAACCCACCGCGATCACCACCCCCGCAGGGGTATTCAAAAACACCGGCAACCTTTTCATATTGCGCTCCCCAATTCCAACCGTTCACCGGCGGCGGGATCAGGCATCCAAATCCTGTCTTGAGCGTAATCGAAGGGTATGCCTGAGTCCTGTCGAATGGTCGAAGGATGACGGTGAGAGGCCGCAGAATGGCGTGTACAGGACGTTT
>Ga0209341_10003534_pt1 | contig 14587 bp, 13 predicted proteins | sample RifCSP13_2_FD_184020 | JGI IMG/M metagenome (GOLD analysis project Ga0209341, IMG submission 184020) | Soil microbial communities from Rifle, Colorado - Rifle CSP2_sed 13_2 (SPAdes) (version 2) | ecosystem: Environmental > Terrestrial > Deep subsurface > Rock core/Sediment | place: Rifle...
GCCGAGCCCGTCGCCGAGCCCGTCGCCCAGCCCCGAGGCGTCGCCGAGCCCGAGCCCGAGCCCGTCGCCGTCGCCCAGCCCGTCGCCGAGCCCCTCGCCCAGCCCCGAGGCGTCGCCGAGCCCGAGTCCGAGCCCGTCGCCGTCGCCCAGCCTCGGTCCGACGGAGCCGGCCAGCGACGAGGGCGGTCTCGATTTCGGGATCCTGTTGCTGATCGCGCTCGTGGCCGTGGCGGGTGCGGGCGGCATCGCTGCCTTCAACTGGTGGAACGGGCGATCGACGACACCGCTCGAGTAACCGGGCCACACCGCGGTCGACGGTGAAGCATCACGCGGCGGTGCTTTAGCCGGTCTTAACCGCGGTCCGGTACCGTTCTGTCGGTCACCAGTCGGAGAACAGCTCGATGCGCCTCCTCGTCGTCGAAGACGAACCCGATCTCGCCCAGGCCCTGGCCGCCGGACTCCGGCGCGAGGGCTACGCTGTCGATGTCGCGCGCGACGGTGCGAGCGCGCTCGAGCGGGTGGCCATCACCGACTACGACCTCGTCTGTCTCGACCTCGGCCTGCCGGACATCGACGGCCGCGAGGTCTGCCGGCGGATCAAGACGGAGGCGCCTCGTGGCGACGGGGGATCGGTGCCCGCTCGCGTGCTCATGCTGACGGCACGCGACTCGCTTGAGGATCGAGTAGCCGGCCTCGATGACGGCGCCGACGACTACCTCGTCAAGCCGTTCAGCTTCGCCGAGCTGGCGGCCCGGATGCGGGCCCTGGCACGGCGCGACCTGCCGATGGCTGGCACGGCCATGCGGATCGGCGATCTCGAGCTGGATGCCGCCCGCTTCAGCGTCCGGCGCGGCGGGTCGGCCGTCGATCTGACGGCCAAGGAGTTCGCCCTCCTGCGCTACTTCATGCTCCACCCGGACGAGGTCCTGACACCTGAGCGGCTGCTCGAGCATGTCTGGGACGAGCACGCGGATCCGTTCACGAACACCGTTCGGGTCACGATCAGCAATCTCCGGCGCAAGCTGGCGACCGGCTCGAGCGACGACCAGCCGATCGAGACCGTCATCGGGATCGGCTATCGGCTCCGGTCGGGGGCGACGGCGTGACACCCACGACGCGGACGTCGACGACCGCGCCATCCGAGCGCTCCCGCCTCCTCGACCGGGTCCCGCGACCGTTCCGGTCGATCCGGTTCCGTCTCGCCCTCGGCTACTCCGTCGCCCTGTTCCTCGTCGTTGCCGCCGGGCTCATCGTCCTCAACATCCTCCTCGCCTCGGTGATCAGCGGCGACAAGTCGATCGCCGTCACCTATGTCCTCGAGCTGCCCCTCTTCGGGTCGCTCGAGGTCCCGGCCTACGAGGACCTCCTCGTCGGCCTCGAACGGCTCGTCAACGACCGCGCAATCGAACGGCTGCGGATGCTGTCGCTGGCCATCCTCGTACCGCTCTTCCCCCTCAGCTTCGGGATCGGCTGGATCATCGCCGGGCGGGTGCTGCGGCCGATCGATCGGATCGGCGCCGTCGCCCGCGAGATCAGCGGCTCCGACCTCTCGCGACGGATCGATCTGGAGGGCGTTGATGACGAGCTCACCCGCCTGGCCGGCTCGTTCGATGCGATGCTCGACCGGCTGCAGGCGGGCGTCGACGCCCAGCGGGCGTTCATCGAGGACGCCTCCCACGAGCTGCGCAATCCGCTGGCCGTCGTCTCGACCACCCTCGACGTCGCTCTGGCCGACCCGGATGCCGACCTGGAGACCCTTCGCTCGGCGGCCGTCGTCAGTCGACGCGCTGTCGAGCGGATGTCGCGCCAGGTCGACGATCTGCTGGCCGTGGCGCGGCGCGATGGATTGTCCACCACCCGTGTCCCGGTCGATCTGGGCCAGCTTGTCGCCGAGGTGGGAGCCGAGTACGAGGCGGCCGCAAGCGCCAAGGGCGTGGCCATCCGCTCCATCGGCGGACCGGGTCTCGAGCTCGTCGGCGACTCGATCGCCCTTCGACAAGCCCTCGGCAATCTGCTATCCAACGCCATCCGCTACGCGCCGGCCGGCTCGGCGGTCACCACGGCGGCCGGGCGACACGGGGGCTGGCTGTGGATCGGCGTCGCCGATCGCGGCCGGGGCATCCCGGCCGATCGCCACGCCCTCGTCTTCCAGCGGTCCGTTCGCGCCCAGGACGGCGGCAGCGGCCTAGGACTGACCATCGTCCGCCAGGTCGCCGAGGCGCACGGCGGCGGGGTGACGCTCGATTCCGCGCCGGGCGACGGCACCCGCGTCGTCGTCTGGCTGCCGGCTTCACGTTTCGGGCCGCCCGAGCCCGTGACGGCCGACGGGATCCACCCACTCGTCGATCCGCTCGCAGCGATCACCTGAGAGCCATCGGCGGTCGGCATGCCCGCCAGGACGATTGAGATCGCACCCGGCGTCTGGGCGATCAGGCTTCGGTTCGTGTGGGTCCAGGCAATCGACGGCGACGGTCTGACCCTCCTCGACACCGGCTTGCCCGGTTCGCGCCAGACGATCGCCAGGGGCCTCGCCGCGATCGGCCGTTCGATCGACGAGATCGGTCGCATCGTCTGCACGCACGCACACCCGGACCACGCCGGCGGCGCCCGCGAACTGGCTGGCGACCGACTCGAGGTCTTCATGCATCCAGCCGACATCGCGGCGATCTCGGCCGGGGCCGTGCAGAGCCTGTCGCGGCCGTCGAGAGCCGGGCTGCTCGCCTACGCGACGCCGACTCCGACCCGCCTTGTGCCTCTCGAGGATGGAGTCGTTCTGCCGATCCTCGGCGGGCTCCGGGTCATCCACACCCCGGGTCACACGCCGGGCAGCATCTGCCTCTACGCCGAGCGCGACCGGATCCTCTTTGTCGGCGACGCCCTCCAGGTGACGCGCGGGCGGCTCGATTTCGCGAATGCCGTCGCCAGCACGGACATCGCGGCGGCCCGAGGGAGCGTCCATCGGCTGGCCGACCTCGATGTCGACACCATCGTCTTCAGCCACTACGAGCCGTGGCGGCACGGGGCAACCGACGCCCTGGCGCGGCTGGCCGATCGAGCGCACTCCCGCCCCGGGTAGCGGTGCGCGAGCTGGTTCCCGTCTACCCCGGCACGACGACCGCAAACCCCTCGCGTTCCGCCGCGTTGGCGACGGTCGGTCGGGTCCGGGCCCATGAGGAGGCATCAGGGACCGATGGTGCCGGTCGGACCAGATGTTACGGATTCGAGGAGACCGAGACCCTCGAGATCGCGGCGCAACTTTCCGGGATCCAGGTAGGCCAGCGCGATGAACCCCAGCCGCTCGGCCGAGGCGACGTTTGACTCGTGGTCGTCGATGAATACCGTCGCGGTCGGATCCACGTCGTGCCGCTCCATCAGGTGGCGGTAGATCCGTGGATCGGGCTTGGCCACGCCCACGTCGCCGGATATCACGACGTCATCGAACCAGTCGAGGAACGGGTACCGAGCTCGGGCGATGGGGAACTTCTCGGCCGACCAGTTGCTCAGCGCGTAGAGGCGGACCGACACACGCCTAAGCTCGTCGAGGATCGCCACGTTCTCGTGGACGGGGTCACCCAGCGTCTCGGTCCAACGCTGGTCGAATGCGGCGATCAGATCGCGCTGGTCCGGATGCCGTGCGCTCAGCTCGGCGACCGCCTCGGACCAGGGCCGTCCCCCATCCTGCCGGGCGTTCCACTCGGGCGTACAGACCTCGGCCAGGAAACGCTCCATGGCCGCCTCATCGCCGTCGAACAGCGAACGGTACAGGTAGCGCGGGTCCCAGTCGATGAGGACCCCGCCCAGGTCGAAGACGACGGTCCCGATCGCGGTGCGGGTCACCTACGACCCGGCGACCGCCCCGGCGTGGGGCACCGGGATGAGGGATGCGTCGTTGAAGCCGAGGCGGATGCGCCCGCGCCTGGTGATCAGCGTCAGGCGCTCGCCGCCGCTGACATCGGCCCGCAGCTCCCGGCCGCCGACATCCACCCGGACCTGGGCCATGGGACCCTCGAAGATCACCCGGTCGATCTCGCCCTCGACGACGTTGACATACTCGGCGTCATCGCCGTCGCCCAACACCACGATGTTCTCGGGTCGCACATAGACCAGCACGTCGTCGCCGACGGCAACGTCGCCCCGCCCGCGGCAGTGCAGCGTGACGCCGTCGGCGCCGACGGTGACCCGCCCATCCTCGTCGCTGCCGCCCACGGCCGTCACCGTCCCGGCGAAGCCGTTCGTCGCCCCGATGAACTCGGCCACGAAGGGCGTCTGTGGGTTGAGGTAGATATCGGTCTGGGTGCCGATCTGCTGGACCCGGCCATGGTCGAGGACGACGATGCGGTCGCTGATCGCGAACGCCTCGGACTGGTCGTGGGTCACATATACGGCCGTCTTTTTCGTCCGGCGCTGTAGGTCGAGGATCGAGTACTTCAGGCTGTCGCGGAGGTTCCTGTCGAGCGCCGAGAGCGGCTCGTCGAAGAGCAGCACCCGCGGGTCGGTGGCGAGGACCCGCGCCAGGGCCACGCGCTGCTGCTGGCCGCCCGAGAGCTGACCCGGCATCCGCTTGCCGTATTCGGCCAAATCGACCAGGGCCAGCATCTCCTCCACCCGCGGCTTGATGACGTCCTTCTTCTGACCCTTGACCGACAGGCCGAAGGCGACGTTGTCGGCGACGTTGAGATGCGGGAAGAGGGCCGGCGTCTGGAAGACGAAGCCGATGTTCCGAGTGCGGGGCGGGATGTAGGTCACATCCTGGTCGTCGAAGAAGATCTGCCCGGCCGTGGGCTCGATAAGCCCGGCGATCATCCGGAGACTGGTCGTCTTGCCGCAGCCCGAGGGTCCCAACAGGGTGAGGAACTCGCCGTTTGCCACGTCGAGGGTGAGGTCGTCGACGGCCACCGTCTGGCCGTAGTGCTTGGACACGTGGTTCAAGCGGACTCTTGACATCAGAGCAGGTAGGTCCCCTTGAGGTAACGGGTCCCGAAGACCTTGAAGAACAGCAGGACCGCGCCGAATGAGATCAGCTGGAGCGTGACCGCCAGGGCCGCCGTCGTCGGCAGCAGCCCGGCCGTACGGACGAGGTTGAAGACCCGTAGCGGCGCCGTGGTGATGCCGGGCGGATGGACGAACAGGGTCACCAGGTACTCATTGAAGACGATGATGAAGGCCAGCATGAGGCCGGCGCTGACGCCCGGGCCGATGAGCGGGAACACGATCCGCCAGAAGGTCGTCAACCGCGTCGCCCCAAGGCACTCGGATGCCTCCTCGAAGACGATCGGCAGGTCGCGCATGGCGACCACGATCGGCATCAGCATCAACGGGAAGCTTCCCACGACCATGGCCAGCACGAGGCCCCAGACCGTCGTCGTGAGGTGGTAGGTGAAGTTGTAGACGAGGACCAGCGAGATGCCGATGACGGCGCCGGGGACGTACAGCGGCAGAGTGAGCGCGGAGAACAGCAGCCGCTTGCCGGGGAACGAGTAGCGGACGATGACGTGGGCCGCCGGCAGGGCGATGACCAGATCGAGCACCAGCGTCAACCCGACCACGATGAAGCTCCACACCAGGTTCTCGCTGAAGCTGCCCATGACGTACTGGAAGTTCTCGATCGCGTACTCACCGCCGGGCCCGGTGAGCGAGTAGGCGAACAGGGCCAGGAAGGGCAGGACGAAGACGATCAGGATCAGCCAGATGTAGGCGTGACTGAGGATCAGGACGACCTCGCGCCGGGTCACCGGGCGACGGCGGGATCGCTTCGCGGCAGGGGCCGGCAGGTCCATCGCCTCGGTCATGTCAGTCGACCAGCGCATTGCGCGAGTAGCGCAGTGACAGATAGCTGACGACGAAGGCGAAGATGAGGAGTACTACGCCCATCGTCGTTGACAGCCCGTAATCGGTCTGGACGACGCCTCGCTGGTAGAGCGTCCAGGCGAGCGACTTCTGCTCGTTGATCGACCCCAGGAGGAGGGGCTCGGCGAACACGCCGATGCTCCAGCCGAAGACCATGAGCATGCCGGCCACCGTGCCGGCCCGGGTGAGCGGCAACAGCACCCGGGTGAAGGTCTGTCGCGGCTTGGCCCCCAGGCAGGCCGCCGCTTCCTCGAGTGTGGGATCGACGTTGCTGAGTGCCGCCCCGACATTGAGGACCATGAACGGGAAGGTGAAAATGGCCATGGCGAAGACGACCGACGGGAGGCTGTAGAGGACCGACGTGTTGGCGATGCCCAGCAACTCGAACAGCGGCGAGGCGGGCCCGCCCGGCAGGAGGATGAAGCGCATCCCGAAGGCGATGTAGAGGGCCCCGAACATCGGGAACACCATGAACGCGCGGACGACGTCGCGGTAGCGGACCCGGCGGACGAGGATATAGGCGAACGGGAAGCCAAAGATGAGATCGACGATCATCGCCAGGGCAGCCAGTTGGAGCGTGACCAGGACGTTCGGCAGATAGCGTCCGACCATCGCCGCGTAGTTGGCCAGGGTGTACACCGGTCCGGCCGGCGACAGATACGAGTCCGAGTCGGTCAGGCTCATCTGGACGATGAAGACCAGCGGGAAGTACAGGAAGAGGGCGACGAGCAGGACGGCCGGTCCGATGAGCAGGACGCCGCGGATCCGGCGGCTGCGCTCGCGGCGACGGACCTCGGGCGCGACCTCGCGGAACGGCAGGATCAGCGGCTCACCGGCCACGCGCGATCACCTCCAGGGCCAGCAGAGGCGGTTGTGGCTTCCCTCCCGCTGACCGGGAGGGAAGCCGATGTGCCGGGAGTCTACTGCCCGATCTGCTGGGCGTAGTAGTCCTGCCACTCCTTCTGGCTGGCGTTGTAGGCGTCCCAGTCGACCGCCTGGAAGGAGGTCTTGATCTGGTCGAGCGTCGGGTAGTACTTGGCGTAGTCCGCCTTGAACCACTCGGGGATCTGACCCTCGTAGTCCGGACCAAGAAAGCCCTCCGACAGCTCGGCCCACGGACCGTGCTCGATCGGCCAGGCGTTGGGGAACTGGACATCCGGGCGGAGCCGCCAGTCGATGAAGATCTGGGCGAGGACCGGGTGAGCGGCGCCCTTGGGGACCCACAGGTAACCGTTGGCGGGATAGACGGTAGATGGCAGCAGGAGTGCCGCGTCGGTGTTGCCGTAAAAGTATTCGAGGCGCGCCAGGCTGTTCCAGAAGCCGACGGCATCGGCCGCCCCGGAGCGGAGCAGCTGCTGCATCTCCGACGAGTCGGTCGTGTACTTGAGGACGTTGGGCCCGATGTTCTCGACCGCCCAGTCGACGACCTCCTTCATCTGGGCCGGATCCTTGTAGTCCTTGCCCAACTCGGAAGCCAGCCCGAGGAAGAATCCGCCGGCCGTGATGTCGCCGGGAAGCGGCAGGGTCACCTTGCCCTTGAGACGCGGATCGGCGAGGTCCTGGAGGGACTTCAGGAACGGGGCGGTCTTGGCGTTGTAGACGATGCCCGGGAAGGCCGTCGACTGGAAGGCGATCGCCTGGGGCACTCGCTGGAACTGGTCGAGGACGAGCTTCTGGTTGGGGATCAGGTCGGACGGGAAGACGTCAGCGACCGCGTCGTTGGCCTTTGCCTCGGCCCAGTAGTTCTCTTCGATTGCCAACACGTCATAGGGCGACGGATTGTTGCCCTTCTGGGCGGCGTAGAGGTTGGTCAGATAGACGCTCGGCGATTGCGAGCCCTCGTACGTGAACTGGATGTCGACGCCGTAGGTGTCCTTGACGTACTGCTTGAACTGCTTGACGAGCTCATCGTTGGCCGTATAGGTCCAGTTGCCGACGACGAGGCTCCCCTCCTTGGCGATCTCGGCCTTGATCTCCTCGTCGGTCATGTCCTTGTTGACGATCGACACGTGCTTGGTTCCCGCAGCCGCGCTGGCCGGGGCGCTGGCGGCCGACGACGGTTCCGTGCTCGCTCCGCCGGCCGATGGCGACGACCCGCCGCCGCAAGCCGCCACGAGCAATGCTGTCACGGTGACCACCGCCAGGATCGTGTTGGACCTGGTTCTCGGCTCCGAACTCATGCCTGTTCCTCCTCCTTCAGTGCTCCCGACCGTTCGGTCGGGTCGCCTGACCTGGCGCATCGTGGCCGTCTTCGGCATCACGCCGCCCACTCTCCAAGAGCTCCGTACAGCCCGTCGCGGATCCGCTCGATAAGGTCCTCGGTCATCGGCCGCGCATCCGCGACCGTGTACCACAGATCAGCGTATCGGACGTACCAGGCAAGCCGTCGCATCGCCGTCGCGGCCTCCTCCCACGAGATACCCATCGCCTCGGGTCGGATGTCGACGCCGGCGCGACGGAGCGCTTCCACAATCTTCGCGGGCTCGTTGTCCTGAAGCTCCGCCCCGACATAGAGCCCGAGCCCGACCGCCTGACCGTGGATGAAGTGCTTGCCCGTGACGTACTCAAGACAATACAGGAAGCAATGGTCGACTCCATCCATGTGCCTCGCGTTCCAGCCGGCATTGTGGAAGGCGGCACCGCCCCAACGATGAGCGAGCATCAGTGTCCGTATGCCTTCGTCGCTCACCGACCGGATCTCGTCAAGGCTGGCGAAGACCGAGTCGAACCGCTCGCGCGCCTCGGCGACCAGCCGCGCGTCATAGGGCGCTCGGTGCTCCTCCTTGCCCATCTCGTGGGCGAGCCTCCAATCGTGATGCGCGGTGTGGTAGCAGAGGACGTCGCACACGCCGCTCCGGTTGAGAAGGGGAGGTGCGGACCGGATCACCTCGAAGTCGACGTACACGGCCTCCGGCACGGCCCAGCCGATCGACACGGCCTTGCCACCCGTTCGAAGGAGCGGGCGATGAGCGAACGGAGCGTTCGTCGTCATGGCCGTCGGGACCTGGAACAGCGGCAAGCGCCGAGTCCAGGCGAAGAACTTGGCGACATCGACGGCCTGGCCCCCTCCCAGCCCGACGATGCTGCCGCAGAATGGCAGCGCGTCGGCAGCCGCCGTCAACTCATCGAGGTCGAGGGTGGACACGAGATACACGCCGGCGCTGTGCGAGTCGAATAGGTGCTCGAACTTCGGCCACAGGTCCTCCATCGTCACGACCAGGTACGGCCGATGAACGAAGCTGGCCAGCTCACCGACGAGGTCTCGCCCGAAGACGGTCACGAACTCGGAGCCGGCCGTCGGGCTCATCGCGCCGTCCAGCCGCCGTCGATGAGAAGCGTCACGCCGGTGATGAGCGACGCGGCCGACGAGGCGAGGAAGACGACTGCGCCAGCGACATCCATCGGTTGGCCGATCCTGTGCAAACCTGCGATCCGTTCGATGGTATCGGCCTCGAACACCGGGTCGGCGAGCGCTCCCTCGGTCCCCGGCGTGCGGATGAACGTCGGGGCGACCGCGTTCACGGTGATGTCGTGACGACCCCACTCCACCGCCAGGCACTTGGTGAGATGCGCCACCGCCGCCTTCGACATGCAGTAGACGGACTCGGTCGGCAGGGCGACGAACCCCGCCTGCGAGCTGAGGCTGATGATGCGCCCATAGCCCTGCTTGATCATGACCCGGCCGGCCGCCTGGCTCGCGAAGAAGAGGCCCTTGACGTTCACGCCCATCGTCAGGTCGAAGTTCTCCTCGCGAACGTCCTCGGCGGGATCTTCCGGACCGACCCCCGCATTGTTGACGAGGATGTCGAGGCGACCGAAGCGAGCCACCACCGCGTCCACGGCGGCCCGGATCTGGTCCAGGTCGAGGACATCCATCTGAACGGGAAAGGCCTGCCGACCCAGGCTCTCCACCTCGTCGGCCACGCCCCCGCCCGCCCGCGCGTCGTGCAGCCCGAGCGCGACGTCCGCACCGGCGTTTGCGAGGGCCAGCCCGATGGCACGGCCGAGGCCCCGTGAGGCACCGGTGACGAGGGCCACGCGACCCTCAAGATCGAAGCGCGGAAGTTGCTCCACCTCGTGTCGACCCCATCTCTCGTGGCCATGTCGGCCGTCCATTTCGCAGGGCTTAACGATGACGCTTGACGTTTGCTCTCGGTTGGAACGATAGTCCGCGTGTCAAGAGGGCGCAGGAGGACACCTGACGAACGATGATGTGAAGCGATCGAACGGCGCCGTCACGCTGCGCCATGTCGCCAAGGAGGCCGGCGTATCGATCACCACGGTCTCACGGGTCCTCAACGGTCGCGAGACAGGGGTACCGATCCGGGCCGACACGCGGGAGCGGATCATGGCCGCCGCAGCGGACCTCGGCTACCGTCCGAACCTGCTGGCGCGGGCCCTGCGCGGCAGTCGGAGCTCGCTCCTCGGCGTCATCGCCCGGGACATCGCCGACCCGTTCCACGTGCAGGTCCTGCGTGGTCTCAACGAAGTCGCCCGAGACCGCGAGTACCGACTCTTCCTGGGGCACGTGGACTATCGGCCCGAGGTGGCTGCCATCTATGTCTCGATGTTCGAGCAGTCGCACGCCGACGGGATCATCCTTATCGGCGACATCCAAGGTGCCGACGCCACGCTTGACGCCCTGGCCGACCGGCATCGCTACGTCGTGGGTGTGTCGGATCGGATCGGCCGGCGACGAGTGCCGGGTGTCTATGTCGACAACGTGCTCGGGACGCAGCTCGCGATGGACCACCTGTGGGCCCTGGGTCATCGGACGATCATCTGTGTGGCGGACGAGCGCACGGTCGATGGACCGTTGCGAGCCGAGGTCTACGAGAGGTACATGCGAGAGCGGGCATCGGCCGACGCGCCGAGAACCTATTACACGACCCAGCCCGATCCGGAACCGAGCTATCGACTCGGTCGCGAGCTGTTCGGGCATCTCGACCGACAAACTCGGCCAACGGCGATCTTCGCTGCGTCGGACACGATGGCGATCGGGCTCCTGCAGGCTGCGTTCCAGCTCGGGGTGGTCGTGCCCGACCGCCTCTCGATCGTCGGGTTCGACGACATCGACGTCGCGCGGTTCACCATCCCGCCGCTCACGACGGTCAGTCAGTCGGGTGAGGAGATGGGCAGGATCGCCGCCAACCTGCTGCTCGACATGATCGAGGCAGATCGGCCAGGTTCAGAGGTCGACGATGTCATCGTACGACCGACACTTGTCGTCCGACAATCGACGGCGCCCCCGACATGAGGATCGGAGTCACGCTGCCCCAGGGCTGCGACCGCGAGTATCTCGGTGTCGAGCCGCGTCGCGCCTGGCAGCGGACGGTCGAGATCGCGCAGGAGGCCGAGGCGCTCGGCTTCGAATCGCTCTGGCTGTACGACCACTTCCAGGTTGATCCGCCGCCCGAGGAGGCGCCCGTCTTCGAGCCGTTCGTGGAGCTGTCGGCGCTGGCGATGGCCACCTCGCGCGCCCGGCTCGGGCACCTAGTCCTGGCCGCTGCCTATCGGAATCCCGCCCTCACGGCCAAGATGATCTCGACGCTGGATGTGATCAGCGGCGGCCGCGCCGTTCTCGGGATCGGGGCGGGCTGGAAGGAGGACGAGTGGCGCGCCTACGGTTATGGGTTTCCGAACGCTGCCGAGCGACTCGCGATACTGGCCGACCATCTCGAGATCATCACCCGGATGCTCGCCCCAGGCCGGGCCTCCTTCGATGGCCGGCATGCTCATGTGCGCGACGCGATCCACGAGCCAAAGGGCCTCCAGGACCCCCGGATCCCGATCCTCGTGGGCGGCAATGGCCCGAACGTGACGTGGCGCCTTGCTGCACGGTTCGCCGACGAGCTCAACCTCGACGCGCTGGGGCCGGACGAGGTTTCGCGGGCCCTGCCGGTGATCCGCGAGCGCTGCCTGGAGATCGGTCGAGACCCGTCGGACCTCCGTGTATCCGTCCACGTCTGGGGAGGGGCCGACGCTCCGCCCGGGCGGGAGCGTCGTGAGCGACTGCGCGCATACGCTGACCTGGGGCTCGATCGGGCGATCCTCCAGGGTTTCGGTGCCGTCCACGACCCATCGCTGCTCCAGGCGATCGCCGACGACTGCGCTGCGCTCGGGTTCCTGGGACTGCCGGCTACGGCCTAGTCTGAACAGCCTTCGAGAAGTACCAACAAACGCGCCCGGCGATCTTGATCGTTTCAACCGATGGATCAGCGATCGATCACGCCTGACCGAACTTCGATCCTGTCGAATCCGTCGCTGCTCCACGCTCACTCGTGGCCGGATCGATCGGTCCAGCCGATGATCGACCGGGACGGGTGGTCGGACAGCCCGGCGCTCCAGGTGTCGGGAGATCCTCCAGACTGTTCTGCCTAGTCGTCGGTGATCGGGGGCCGCGCCGCCTCGAGAAGATCGGCCAGGCGGCGCGCGATGACCTTCTCCTCCCCCGGCCTGAGGGTCTCGGGGGCGACGTAGAAGCCTCGATCCGGGTCCGCGAGCAGGTCGATCCTGGGCGGCGTGGCGCGCAGCGAAGCGAGGAGCTCGTCGCGGTCTTGCCCCGTCCCATGGCGCAGGGACACGTGGGCGCGCGGGGTTGGCTGACCGGCCTCACCCAGGGCCTCCCGGGCCACGGTCACGTCCACCCGGCGGCGGGCCCAGCGGACCAGGTAGTCGACACTCATCTCGTACTCCCGGGTGAGGGCCTCGTGGTCGAGCTCGAGGTACCACTCCACCGCGGCCAGGAGCCCGACCATGTCCTCCTTGCCGACCTTCATGGGCCGGCCGAGACCCTGGAGCGGAAAGGCGTTGCGGGTCATGCGTTCGATGAACCGGGCGCTGCCCACGACCAGACCGCTGCTGGCCGGGCCGCACAGCGCCTTGCCCCCGCTGAACAGCGCGACGTCGGCGCCAGACCGGGTGAAACGCCAGAGGTTCTCGACTGGAGGCAACTGGGCCGCAGCATCCACGATGACCGGGATCCCGAGGGTTCGGGCGTGCTCGACGACGAGATCGAGCGGAAGGACATCCTGAGCCAGGTGCGCCTTGGGAACATAGACGATGGCCGCTGTCGCGGCACCCAGGACGTCGACGAGCTCGCCCTCGTCCGGCTGACCCGCTCGGCCGATTACGACAAGCCGTCCGCCAGCCTGCTCGATCGCGAGGTCGTACGGCACGCGGTGAGCTTGATGGATCACGAATTCGCGAGGGAGCGACCCGAGATCGGCCAACCGAAGGACGCCGTCCTCCGTGTCGCGCGCCATAGCGGCCGCAGCTCCCAGGAAGAGCCCGGCGGCGGCTCCGCCCGACACGAACGCCGCTTCGTTGTGGGTGAGATCGGCCAGCCGCCGACCGACCGCCTCCTCGAGCTCGCTGAGGTCGACGAAGCTGTCGGCCGCCTGTCGCATCGCGTCCAGGACTGCGGGCGGCATGAGCGATCCGCCCAGGATCGTGAACGTCGACCGCCCGTTGATGATCGGCTCGACTCCCAAGCGCCGGTAGATCCCACCGGTCTCTGGAACCCCGGCGTCGCCGCCTCGATCTCCGATCATCGCTGGTGCTCGATGGTAGTCGGCGCGGTCCGGCGAAGGTACGTCGGATTCAGGGAAGGTTCGAACGACTCGAGTGACGAGGACGGACGGTGGCGAAGTCGCGGCGATCCAGGGTGCAGATCCGTGACGCGCCCAGTCGTTCAGCGACGGCGACGACCGACGCGTCAACGAACCCGAGCCGTGCGTCAGCGTGCTGCCGGATGAGGTCCGCAATACGGGTCAGGGTCGGAGTCCTCGATGTCCTCGCGCCGCCAACCGCTCCGGGCCAGGCCACGGATGAACACGATCTCCGCATGGCCAGGGTCGTCGGCTACTGTCAGGGCATACGCCGCGCTCGCATATGGCTAACTTGGGAGGTCGCAGTGAAGGAGACGATCGGCCAACTCGGACTCGGGGTGATCGGCCGGCTGTACGCGGGGCACCTCATCGCCAAGCATGGCGATGTCGTCGTCTGCGACATCCTGCCCGAGCGGATGGCCCAGGCGGTCGCCGCGGGCGCCACGGGAGTCAACTCGCCGCGGGAGCTCGGGGGGAGGGCGGCGACCGTCGTCGTCTCGCTGCCGAACCCGCCGGCGGTCCGGGCGGCGATGGAGGGACCGGACGGGCTGTTCGCCGGCATGGCGGCCGGCGGCCTCGTCATCGACGCCAGCACGGTCGATCCCGAGACGAGTCGGGCGATGCACGCCGCGGCAGCCGAGCGCGGGGTCGGCTACCTCGACGCCCCGGTCAGTGGCGGCGAGCCGATGAGCGCGGGGATGGACGGTGCTCGCAAGGCCAACGTCAGCTTCATCGTCGGCGGCGACGCGGCCGATTTCGAGCGAGCCATCCCGACGATGGCGCTCCTCGGCAGACGCTGGTTCCACTGCGGCCCGTCGGGCGCCGGCAGCACGGTCAAGCTCATCAGCAACCTGATGGCGGGGCTCCACAACCTCGTCGCCGCCGAGGCCTTCGCTCTCGGAGCGGCGGCCGGCTTCGGCCCCGAGCAATTGCTCGAGGTCTTTGACGGCACCGACGCCCGGAGCTACCACCTGACCGACTACGCCGCCCCGCGCCTCGCCCGCCGCGACTTCGAGCCGGGCTTCTCGATCGACCTCCAGACCAAGGACCATCGCCTGGCCGCCGACCTTGGCCGCTCACTCGACGTGCCGCTCCCCCTCAACGACCTGGCGATCGAGCTCTACGAGCAG
>Ga0209341_10003535_pt1 | contig 14578 bp, 9 predicted proteins | sample RifCSP13_2_FD_184020 | JGI IMG/M metagenome (GOLD analysis project Ga0209341, IMG submission 184020) | Soil microbial communities from Rifle, Colorado - Rifle CSP2_sed 13_2 (SPAdes) (version 2) | ecosystem: Environmental > Terrestrial > Deep subsurface > Rock core/Sediment | place: Rifle...
GCAGGCGAAGTCGATCCTGCAGAAGGGCGTAAGGATGGTCGCGGCCTTCCACACGATATCCGGCGAAGCCCTTCAGGACCTCGAGAACACCATGGACAGCGACGTGCTCGTCTGCGGGATGGACGCCGAGGCAAGGGCGGCGGTCGGCGAGCTCATCGAGGACATCCCCGACCTCCGGTGGGTGGACTGCGGCGACCTGTCGACGGCCCGGATCTCCGAGACGATGACGGCGCTGCTCATCTCCGTCAACCGCGCCTACAAGATCCACGACGCCGGGTTCCGCGTGACCGGGCGGGCATCCTGGGGACCTCCCCCGGCGAAGTCCCCCTAGCCCCGACGGTTGCTTCAGGGCGAAATGATTGAGTGGCGCCTAAGGGGCGGGTACAAACGGGAACGCTTGAAGGATCACGCCCTCCTGAAGCGTGGGACGCTGGCGGCCGCCATTGCGGTCGTTGCGCTCGTAGCTGGCCCGACCGGAGCTACTCCCTACGACCCCGGGACCTGGGCGCCGGTCAGATCGGTCGACGGGGTCCGGCTCGCTCCGCGGAACCTCGTTCGCCCGCCTCCCGGCGCGCCGGAGCCCCTGTTCCTCCGGTCGAGCCTCGAGTGCAAGATCGGGCCGTCCCGGACCTCGCACGCCAACGTGAACCTCGACTGCGACGCCGCCCGATTGCCGAACAACGAGACGCACATCGTCGTCGATCCCAACGACCCGGAACACATCGTTGTGACCGCGCACGACTACGACTCCAACGGCCACCAGTTCTACGTGACGTTCGATGCCGGCCGGCACTGGCGGACGGGTGAGATGGCGTCGCTCGGGCCGTACCGGATCGCGAGCGACCCCGTCACCGCCATCGATCCCGTCACCGGGAACGTGATGCACTCGGAGCTCAACTACCTGTGGACGAGCGACGGGCTCGCCGACGGCCACGTCGTCGTCTCGGTCTCGACTGACGGCGGGATCCACTGGCGCAAGCCGCGGATCGTGGCGGAGGGCAAGGGCGACGACGACGACCGGCGGCAGATCTTCAACGACAAGGAGTGGATCGCGACCGACACCTTCCCGGGGTCGCCCCACTTCGGGCGGACCTACCTGGTGTGGGCGGAGTTCCGCTCGAGGTACGGCAACTACAGGCGCTCGCCGATCGTCGAGTCGCACAGCGACGACGGTGGATTCTCCTGGTCGAAGCCGCAAGCGATCTCGGGCTCGAACCCGGTGTGCACGTGGCAGCTCACCGGCCCGGATGGCAAGTGCGACGAGGCCGAGGCTCCCACGATCGCCGTCCAGCCGGACGGGGACGTGTTCGTGGCGTTCCTCTCACCGCAGAACAGGTCGATCTGGGAACAGGGTGAGCGGCTGGACGATACCTATTTCGTGGTCAGGTCCACCAACGGCGGAAAGGCGTGGTCCGATCCGGTCGTCGCGGCCACGATGGAGGACGGCAAGCGTGATTTCCCGAAGAACGTCCAGCACCGCCGCACCCTCACGGGCTACCAGCTCCGGATCCCCACCTTCGGCAACATCACGGCGAGCCCGCTGGACGGACGGCTCTACCTGGTCTTCACCGACAACCGGAACGGCAAGCACGACGTCGACCGGCCGCGGACGAAGACGGACGTCTTCGTGGCGTCGTCTGCCGGCGGGATCGCCTGGAGCGCGCCGACCCCGGTGATCGACAAGGCCTCTGACCAATGGTTCCCGTTCGCCGACGTGGACCCCGTGACCGGGGACCTGGGCGTGATCTTCCACGATCGGCGGCTGTCGAACCGGGACCTTTACGACACCAGGCTCGCGGTGGGGACGCCGGGATCGTTCACCTACACGCGTCTTTCAACCAAGCCTTCGAACCCCGTGCGCTCGGCACACTTCCGCGCCGGGACGGCCGGGTGCAGACGCTGCGCCACGTTCCACGGCGACTACATCGGCCTGGACTTCGGCTCCGACGGAGCCGCGAACGCCGTTTGGACGGACATGCGGCGACGGGTCGCGTTCGCCTGGGGGCGGGGCAGGAACGAGAACGTCTACTTCAGGCGCGTGGCCTAGCCGGGCAGTCCGGCGCCGATCGTGTTCCCTTCCTCGCCGGCCGCGACGCGCCGGAACGGGCTCGGGATACACAGGATGCCGAGGGCAGCGCCTACCAGCATCAGCCCTCCAACGGTCGCGAGCAGCGCCGAGACGCTGAGCCAGGTTCCGAGAACGCCGGCCGCAACCGCTCCTAGCAAGAAGCTGGCGTCGGCTACCGCCTCCGTCGCAGCGAACACGCGACCTCGAAGCGCGTCGGGAGTGCGCTCCTGCAGGAGCGACTCGTAGGAGACGTTCCCGACCGAGTTCGCCGCGCCCGCGACGAGCCACATCAGGAGCACCGTCGAGAAGTCGGCCGTTCGCGACACCACCAGCACGCCGAGACCGACGACGGCGATCGCGGCCGGGAAGAGGCGCTCCCGGTGCCATCGGCGCGCGAGGGCCGGGGCTGCCGCGGATCCGAGCAGCATACCGATACCCCATGCGGCCGTGATGAGTCCCAGCACGCGGGTGCGCTCGGCGAGCGCCGACCCGCGTGCGAGCACGTCGCGAACGAACATCGGCTCGAGCGGGAGCTTCGTGGCCGCCGCGAGGAATACGATGCCGATGACCAGGATGACGCCCCGGGTAAGACGCGAGGTCGCGATGTAGTGGAAGCCCTGGCGCAGTGCCTGCCACTGCGACCCGGGGGTCACGTCGCCGGGGTCGTGCTGGCCTATGCGAGCCCCGCCGATCAGGAGGGCGGAGACCGCGAACGAGACCGCGTTCAGCCCGAACACCGCGCCGGGGTCGAGCACCCCGACGAGGTAAGCGCCGACCGCCGGGCCGATCGTTACGCCGATGTTGAGCGTCGCGCCCACCATCGCTTGCGCCGGCACGACCTGTCCCTCCTCGACGACATTGGGGATCGAGGCGAGGAGGGACGGGTGGAACAGGGCTCCGAACAGGCCCAGGAACCCGGCGACGGCGTAGAAGTGGATCGGTGTCGGCTCGTTCGCGAGAAGCAGAGATCCGATCGCCGCCGCTCGCAGGATGTCCGAAGCTACCATCAGCATCTTTCGGGAATGCCGGTCGACGAGCGGGCCTGCGAACAGGGCACCCACCAAGGCCGATGGGATGACCTGGGCCGCCAACAGGATCGAGAGCGCGGTGGCGAAGCGCGGTCCCTGAACGCGCTCGGACAGAACGATCGCGACCGCGAGCCAGTAGACCCAGTCCCCGAGGTTCGAGACGACCTGCGCTGTCCAAAGACGCATGAAGCTCCGCCGGCGAACGAGCTGGGTGAACTGCCCGGATGCGGATGGGAACATCCGCGAGCCCGTGACCCTATGGAGCGTGATGACCGTCCCCACCGCGATGCAAAGGTCGCCGACGCTGAAGACGTTGGCGAAGGGCAGCGAGGCCGGGATGGCGAAGACGTCCCCCAGGATGAGCAGGCGGGCGTTCGCGACCGCCGCGGAGTTCGCGTACAGACCACCGGCGTCGACCGGGAGCCCGGCGACGGCCAGCGCGTGCGAGGAGGCCGGCATGACCCCCCCGTTCGCCGCGATCGCGGCGAGGTTGAACGCGGCTCCCACCGCTATCAGCCATACCCCCGGCACCCGGCGGTTCACGCCCAGGAAGGCGATGCCCAGCACGAAGGAGCCGAGGTGGGCGGCGACCCGGGGACCCGACTGCGGCCCGGGCACGAAGATCAGGAACAGCTGGGTGACCAGCGCGAGCGCGAGGAGCCAGGTTCGCCGGAACCGCAGGTCCACGAGGGCGCGCAGGTTCCCCTTGGCTAGCGGCACCGTCGCCACCGCCAGGAGCACGAAGACGACGATCAGCATCTGTCCGGTGTGCCTCCTTCCGGGAACCTCTCCCCCTATCGGCGCACGGCGCGACGCACCTTAGGCGCGGTCGTGTAGGCGAGCGAATGATCCGTTCGGACTAGGCCGCGCGGGCGGCGCCACCCTCCGGTGCTCCGACGAGGAATGTGGCCCATCGCCTGATGCCCTCTCGGGGGCACGGCGCTACCTTCGATACGCGCGGCCCCATCGTCGAGGCTCAAGCCGAGCGGTGAGGACGCCGAAGCTGTAGAGGCGCCGGGTCGGACCCGTGTCAGGGGACGGGCCGGCGCCCGGGCACTTTGTGGAAAGGGGGTGACCCGAACGTGAAGTCGCGTCTCATCCGCTGGCTCTACTCGCCCGCGATCCTCACTGCGATCGTGTTGGTGCTCGGCGCCGGGAAGAAGTGGCCTCGGGGGAACTGAGCCGAGGCCGTTTCCACATCGGCCGCCGGCGCGGTGCCGCGGTCGGGGGGAGCGAAGAGCTGCCCCCAGGCGGGCCGACCGAGGCCGATCCGACCGGACGCTCCGACGATGACGCCGGGGATCCATCGGGTCAGCGGCTGCGCGAGCGGCCGGCGGCCGCCAGGTACGTCTCCGCCGTCGTCGCGGCCGGTCTCGCGCTCCTGGTCTACCTCTCCGTCGCCGATCGCGCCTCCATCGGATCCACGTCCGGCGCCTTCTGGCTGTTCTTCGTTCTGCTCGTCGTCGGTGAGCTCTTCCCGATCCGCGTCCAGCGTGGTCGCGAGGTCGACGAGATCACCACGTCGACGACGTTTGCCTTTGCCCTCCTGCTCGGCTTCGGGATCGCTGCGGCCGCGATACCGCTCGCCGTCGGCTCCGCCGCCGCCGACTTCGTGCGGCGCAAGCCCCTTTGGAAGATCCTCTTCAACGTCGCCCAGTACTCGATCGCGATCAGCGTCGCCGGCGTCGTCTACCACGGCCTTACCAGCGGGCCTCCGGCGATGGCCAGGCAGCTGCCGGCCATCCTCCTCGCCTCGTTCGTCTTCTTCGCGCTGAACACCCTCGTCACGAGCGTCGCGGTCGGGCTCGCGCTCGGGGCGCCGCTGCTCGAGTACGTCGTGAAGGACTTCGCGTTCCAGGCGTACACCGCGTCGGCGCTGCTGGCGCTCTCGCCGGTCGTCGTGCTCGCGGCCGAGGTGAGCCTATGGTTCGTCCCACTCCTGGTCGTCCCCGTCGCGGCCGTCTACTGGGGTGCCACGGTCGCACTGGAGAACGTTCGTCTCGTCCACCGGCTGCGGGGCTCCCTCGCGCATATGACAGAGCTGAACCGGGCCAAGGACGACTTCGTGGCCGTCGTCTCGCACGAGCTCCGGACGCCGCTCACGTCGATCCAGGGCTACATCAAGACGATGCTTCAGCTGGCGACCGAGCTGGACGGGGAGCAGCGTAGGGCTTTCCTTGAGGCCGCCGACCGCCAGGGCGAGCGTCTCCGGCGCCTGATCGAGCAGCTCCTCGTCGTGGCGCGCCTCGAGTCCCACGTCGAGCCGCTCGCCGTGTCGTCCGTCCAGCTCCCAGTGCTCGTGTCGCACGTGGTGGACGAGCTCCGGCCGAGGGCTCACGGCCACACCTTCGACATCAGATTCCCGGCCAACTTCTCCGAGGTCGAGACCGATGAGGCCAAGATCCACCAGATCCTCTCCAACCTGGTGGAGAACGCCCTGAAATACGCGCCTCCAGACACCCGGGTGACGATCGAGGGACAGCCCTCGCTGAACGGCGTGGTGATCTCGGTCAGCGACGAGGGCCACGGGATACCGCCGGACTCGCAGGAGCGCGTCTTCGAGCGCTTCTTCCAGGTCGACTCCTCCACCACGCGCAGTGTCGGCGGCACGGGGCTCGGCCTCTACATCTGCAAGAAGATGGCCGAGATGATCGGCGCGCGGCTGTGGCTCGACCGCTCCGACAACACCGGCTCGACCTTCTCGCTCCTCCTCCCGCTTCGCCCGCCGGAGGAGGACGAGGACGATCTCACGCCCGGCCCCGGCGCGCGAGCCGATCAGTCGATGACCGCGAGGGTCTGACCCGTAACGACCACCTGTCCGGGCTCGATCGGAAGCTCGGTGATCTCCCCGTCCCGCGTCGAGGCGATGTGGTTCTCCATCTTCATCGCCTCGAGGATGCAGATCACGTCACCGGCCTCCACCCGCTGGCCGCGCTCGACGAGCACCCGGAGGATCGTCCCCTGCATCGGCGCGGTGATCACGCCGTGGACGTGCTCCGCGTGGTGGCCGCCGTGCCGCGCGGGCGGCCTGGGCGCGACCGCGCGCCGCTCGTCGAAGATCCTGACCGGGACCCGCCGGCCGTCGACCTCGAGGAGGACATCCGCGGGCTTCGGCGTGGCCATCGGCGACGCCGCCGGGGCCGCAACGTCGGTCTGCGCCGGGAGATCGATCTCGTGCAGCTGGCGCTCGAGCCATGTCGTCGTGTGCGTCGAGTCGCGGAACGCCGGGGTCTCGAGCACCCACCGGTGAAGAGGGATGGTCGTCGGGACGCCCTCGACGATGAACTCGTCCAGGGCTCGGAGCATCCTCGCGCGAGCTCGGTGGCGGTCCTCTGCGGAGACGACGAGCTTGGCGAACATCGAGTCGTAGTCGCCGGGGATCTCTTTGCCCTCGCGAACGCCGGAGTCGAGACGGACGAAGGGACCCGACGGCTCCCGATAGCGGGTGACGCGGCCGGGCCCAGGGAGGAAGTTCCTTCCGGGGTCCTCGGCGTTTATCCGGCACTGGATGGCGTGGCCACGCGCCGAGGTCTCGACATCGACCCGCTCGCCGAGCGCGACCGCGATCTGGAGGGCCACGAGGTCGAGCCCCGTCACCATCTCGGTGACGGTGTGCTCCACCTGCAGGCGTGTGTTCATCTCGAGGAAGTAGAACTGGCGGTCCTCGTCGACGATGCACTCAACCGTGCCCGCGTTCACGTAGTCGGCGCGCTTGGCCAGGGCGATCGCCGCGTCGCCGATCCGCTGGCGCAGGTCGTCGTCGACTATGGGGGATGGGGTCTCCTCGATCAGCTTCTGGTGCCGTCGCTGCACCGTGCAGTCGCGCTCGCCGAGGAACGACACGTTGCCGTGGGCATCGGCGAGGATCTGAGCCTCGACGTGGTGCGCCCGCTCGATGTAGCGCTCGAGGAAGACCTCGGGGCGGCCGAAGTACGCCTGGGCCTCGCGGGCGGCGCGACGCAGGGCGTCTTCGAGCTGCTCGGGTGATCGCACCACGTGCATGCCCTTGCCGCCACCGCCGAAGGCGGCCTTCACCACCAGGGGGAAACCGATGCGCTCGGCCTCGACCGACGCTTCCTGGATCGCCATCGGCTCCGGCGTTCCGGGGACTATCGGCACGCCGACCTCCTCGGCGGCGCGCCGGGCGGCAGCCTTGTCTCCCATCAGCTCGATCGCGTCGGCCGGCGGTCCGATGAACGTGTGGCCGGCCTCGGCGACGGCTCGGGCGAAGTGAGAGCGCTCCGCGAGGAACCCGTACCCGGGATGGACGAGGGTCGCCCGGGACTTCCGGCAGGCCTCGAGGATCGCGCCGATCGAGAGATAGGAGTCGGCGGCGAGCGCCGGCCCGATCCGGAAGGCTGCGTCGGCGAGCTCGACGTGAAGCGCGTCGCGGTCGGCGTCGGAGTAGACGGCGATCGTGGGGATGTCGAGCTCGCGGCACGTCCGGATGATCCGGACGGCGATCTCGCCGCGATTGGCGATCAGGATCCTTGGTTTGCGCACGCGCTGCTCCGGCCCGCGATAATCGGGTACCCCCGGACGGGAGTCAACGCCTTGCTGACCGAAGGGTTCCTCGAGGAGGTCCTGGCCCGAGCGGGGCTGTCGGCGCCCGTCCGTTTCGAGGAGGTTACCCGCTCGACGAACGAGACGGCCCTCGCGATGGCGGACGAGGGGGCGCCGGAGTGGACCCTGGTCGCCGCCGCGCACCAGACGGCGGGGCGCGGCCGCCTGGGAAGGACGTGGCTCGACGAACCCGGGCGCTCTCTGATGTTCTCGCTGGTGCTACGGCCTAGGCTTCCGGCGGAGCGCGTTGGGTTGCTCTCGCTTCTCGCGGGGACCGCCGCCGCTAACTCGGCGCGCGAGTGCGGCGCAACCCACGCCTGGTGCAAGTGGCCGAACGATCTGTTCGTCGGCGAGGAGAAGGCGGGCGGGGTCCTCGCTGAGGCCCGTCTGGTTCGGGAGCGGGTCGAGCACGTGGTGGTCGGCGTCGGGATCAACTTGGGCGAGCCGCCGCCGGGGCTGGAGGGCGCGGGGGCCGTCGTCGCAGCGGCGCCGGGCGAGCTCCTGGAGGCCTACCTGCGGTTCTTCAGGCACAAGTACCAGCCGGAGCATCCGGCGTTCGCCGCCGCCGTGGTGGCCGGGTACCGAGAGGTCTGCGGCACGATCGGGCGTTCTGTGCGCGCGGTGACGGTCGACGGCCGGTCGGTCGAGGGCACTGCCGTTGGAGTGGACGCCGCGGGCGGGCTCGTCCTCGACATCGGCGCGCGAACCGCGACCGTCGCGTTCTCGGAGATCCAGCACCTGGAGCGGTGACGTGCTTGCCGGGCTGCCCCGGCCGCGGTAGCGTCCCGGCCGTGGCCTTCCCGCGTAGACTCCTGATCGAGGGCGAAGAGCTGGTCCTCGAGCTTCGGCCGCACTGGATCGCACTCGTGGGTCCGGTCGTCGTTACGCTCCTCGTGCTGCTCGCCTGGATCCTAGGCCTCTCGAACCTGCCCGATGGCGACGCCTTGCACGACGTCCTCTTCTGGGGCCTTTGGATAGGAGGGGTGGCGGTGCTGCTTTGGTACCCGGTCCGCGCGTTCGTGCGGTGGGTCACGTCCTACTTCATCGTCACCTCCGACCGGATCATCCATCGCACGGGGCTTATCGCGAAGGACTCGATGGAGATCCCGCTTGAGGCGATCAACGACGTGCGGTTCCACCAGAGCATCGCGGAGCGCGCGATCGGCGCCGGAGACCTGATCATCGAGTCCGCCGGCGAGCGCGGCAGGCAGGTGTTCTCCGATATCCGCCATCCCGAGGACGTCCAGAAGACGATCTACCAGCAGGGCGAGCTGAATCAGCAGCGCATGTCGCGCGGCGGGATGCCGCCCGTTGCGCCTTCGGCGACGACCGAGCTCGAGCGCCTCGCCGACCTGCGAGCTCGCGGGGTTCTCACCGAGGAGGAGTTCCAGGCCCAGAAAGCCAAGATCCTCGGCGCGAGCAGGGGTTGACGGCGCGGCGGCGATCGGGATCTCGTGAGCGTTCGCGGCCTCGACCACGTCTACTACTGGACCCGAGACATGGAGGTCGCCGTCGCCTTCTATCACGACGTCATGGGGCTGCGACTGGTTCGCCGCGACGGCGACGCGTGGGCGGAGTTCGACGCAGGCCCGATCCGGTTCGCCCTTCACGGTGCCGGCGAGGGCCACACGCCGCCGCTCGGGGGGACGGCCGTGTTCCATGTGGACGACCTCGACGCTTCCGTGCTCGCTCTTGAATCGCGAGGCGTGCGTTTCGACCAACGCGACGGTGAGGTTCCAGGCTACGCGAGGTTCGCTTCGTTCGCGGACCCCGACGGCAACGTCGTGCAGCTGATCGAGTACGTGCACGGCCGCTGACGGGCGGCCCCGTATGCTGAACGGGTGACTCCTGAGAACTGTCGACGTTGCGGCGGCGTCCTTCCCGAGGGCGCCCGCTTCTGCCCGAGCTGCGGGGCGGCGGTGCTCCCCGACGCCGAGCAGCGGAAGGTCGTCACCGTGCTGTTCGCCGACGTGGCGGGCTCGACGGAGCTGTCGGCGCGCCTGGACCCAGAGAGGTTCCGCGAGGTGCTCGCGGCGTTCTACAAGCTCGTGTCCGAGGAGCTAGCAGCGGTGGGGGGTCGCGCCGAGAACTTCATCGGCGATGCGGTGCTGGGGGTCTTCGGGCTCCCCCAGGCGCACGACGACGACGCGGTTCGCGGGGTCCGGGCGGCGCTCGCGATCGTCGAGGCGGCCCCGGGCCTGGGGGAGGAGCTCGAGCTCCCGGTCCCGCTCCGGGTGCGCGTCGGCCTGAACACCGGGCCCGTCGCGGTCGGCGCGGCGACCGGCTCGGAGCTCGTGCTGGGAGCCGAGGTGAACCTGGCCGCCAGGCTCCAGCAGGCCGCCGGGCCCGGCGAGATCCTCGCCGGGCGGACCACACGGCAGCTCGCGCGGGGCTCGGTAGAGTTCGGCCCCGGTCGCGGGATGGAGGCGAAGGGCTTCGACGACGACGTGCTCGCCTTCCCGGTACTCCGTCTGTCGCCGGGAGCTATGCGGCGGCGCATCCGGTTCGTCGGCCGACGCCGGGAGCTCGAGCTTCTCGCCGGCACCTTCGAACGCGTCGTCGAACGCTCGCGCGCGCACCTCGTGACCCTTGTGGGTGAGCCGGGGATCGGCAAGAGCCGCGTCGCCGAGGAGTTCCTCGATCGGCTGCCCGACGAGGCGACCATCCTCACGGGTCGCGCCACGCCGTTCGGGGAGAACGCCACCTTCGGACCGATCGCCGAGATGCTCATGCGGCGGCTCGGCGACCCGGTCGACGAGGCAGACCTTCGCCGCCGGCTGGAGGAGGCCGTCGCTCGCGCCGCGCACCCGTCGGAGGCCGCCGTGACGGTCGCACGCCTGTCGCTCGCCTTGGGACTGGGCGAGCAGTCCGCCGATGAGAACCGCTACCGCGAGGGAGAGGTCCGCGCTGGGCTCCTGGCGTACTCGACGGGCCTCGGACGCTCGGGACCGGTGGTCCTGGTGTTCGAGGACCTCCATCTCGCGCAGCCGGCGCTCCTACAGCTGATCGAACAGCTCGTGCGCGAGGCTGGGCGCGTGCCTCTCCTGGTTCTCTGCATCGCGCGCTGGGGCTTCCTAGAGGACCAACCCAGCTGGGCCGGTGGCATCGCAGACGCCGTCACCCTCTGGCTGGAGCCGCTCGCGGAGGACGAGGCGACGGAGCTCGCGATGGCGGCGGCGGAAGGGATGGCCCGCGAGGACGGGGTCCGCGTGGCATCGAACGCGGGCGGCAACCCGTTCTTCATCGTGGAGACGGCGGCGATGCTCGCGCGCGAGGACAGGCGGCTCCCGCCGGCCGGCGGCCCGCCGGGGAGGGTCCTCCCGCCCACCGTGCAGGCCGTCATAGCCGAGCGACTGGATCACCTCTCTCCGGGGGCGCGCGAGCTGGTGCGCAAGGCGTCTGTGTTCTCCCAGCCCGTCTTCGAGGTTCCCGACCTCGAGCTGATCGCCGAGCCAAGCAAGCAGGCGCTGGCAGAGCTCGAGGACGAGGAGATCTTCGTTCGCGACGAGGAGAGGGAGGCAACCTGGCGCTTCCGTCACGACCTTCTCCGCGACGTGGCCTACGAGAGCGTCACCAAGCGCGAGCGCCGGCGGCTGCACCTCCAGATCGCCGAGCATCTTCAGGTGCCGGGGTCCGTGGATCGCTACCCGCGCGCGATCGCCTACCACCTCGAGCAGGCGGCCAGGGCGTCGCTGGATCTCGACCCGAAGGACCGTTCGCTCGCGGAAAGCGCCGTCGACGCGCTCGCGCGCGCCGGCGATCTGGCCCGACGTGGGATCGAGTCCCGCGCGGCGATCGACATGTACGAGCGCGCGCTCGCCCTGGCGGGACCCGAGCACGGGTACGGTCGACGCGAGGCGTGGATCCTCTCGGCGATCGGCGAGGCCCGCTACTGGCTCGGTGAGTTCGACGCTGCCGCAGACGCGCTCTCGCGGGCCCTGGAGGTAGGCGGCGACGACACGCGGATCCGCGCCCACGCGTCCCGCTACCTCGCCGACATCTCGCTGACGATCCGCGCGGAGGGGGCCAAGGCGGCCCAGCTCTTCGAACAGTCGCTCGCCGCGTCGCGTGAGCTCGGCGACTCGTTCGTCCTTGCCCGGACCCTGCTGATGGCTGCGTGGCAGCCGTACTGGGAGAACGACCTCGGCCGCGCACGGGAGATCTTCCAGGAGGCGCTCTCGGCCGCGCGCTCGAACCCGAGCCGCGACGCGTGGGGCGTGGCGAGGGCTCTCGTCGGCGTGTCCGCCGTCACCTCGCCGGTCGGGGACGAGGAGGACGTGCTTGCTCTGGCGCGCGAGGCGGTCGAGATCGGCCGCGAGAGCGGCGACGCGTTCACGACCGCCGTGGCCCGGGAGACCGCCGCCAACTCGCTGCGGCGGATGATGCGGCTGGAGGAGGCGCTCGATCACGCCTCCGCCTCGATCCGCACGTTCCGGGAGCTCGACGCGCGGTGGGAGCTCGCGAGCGCCCTCGGGGACCGCGGCTCGATCCACCGCATCGCCGAGCGCCTCGACGACGCCGGAACCGACCTCCGGGAGGCATACCGTCTCTGCCGCGACCTGAAGGAACGCTCGCTCGTCACGTGGACGGCTGCGGAGCTTGCTCGCGTGTTGCTCGCCCGGGGCGAGGTCGGTGCAGCCCGTCAGGTGCTCGAGGAGCCACACGCCCGGCTCGCGGCCGCCGAGCCGGGATCGCTCTCATCGCTTCTCTCCGCGGAGGCCGCCGTCGCGCTCGAAGAACGCGATCCGGAGGGGGCGCGTGCGAAGGCCCGTGAGGCCCTCGACGTCCAGCGAGCGCAGGGGTGGCGGAACTTCGTGGCCGCCCAGGTCTGGTGGACGGGCAGGATCTTCGGAGCCGACCTCGTCGGGGGGGCCGAGGAGCTGGAGACGGCCCACGGCATCCTGGAGGCCGCTCACTGGGCCCAGGCGCTGCATGAGCCCGGCCTCGTTCGTGCCCGAACGGGGGCGGATGGTTGAATCCGAGCCCGTTCGGGGGCACCCTCGTGGGACCGCCGGTTGGCATTCGCACGGAGAATCCGATAGAGGTAGCGTCTAGATGACCGTCTTCCCCGGCCGCTCGGCCCCGGTCCTGCGCCGTCTCGTCGGCGTGTTGCTCGCCTTCGGGCTCCTCTCCGCAGTCGTGCCCGCGGCCGCCACCATCACCGAGGAGGAGGTCGACGAGGCGGAGCAAGCCGTCGAGCGGCTCCAGGCGGAGATCGAGGGCGAGCGGGGCCAGCTGGCCGCCATGCAGGCGCGCGCCAACGAGCTGGCGACCGAGTTCGCCTCCGCGCAGTTCGAGCTCGACGCGACGCTACAGGCGCTGGTTGTGATCCGCGAAAGGCGCAAGTCTGCGACCGAACGGTACGAGCGGCTCCGGAGGCGGCTGGACGCGCGGGCGGCCGAGGCGTTCATGAACGGGCCCGGCAGCGGCCTCGAGTTCCTCCTCGGGTCCGCCTCGCTCAACGAGCTCTCCGACCGCCTGGAGTTCATCGACGCGGCTGCGCAGACCGACGCCGAGCTTGCGACCGAGGTGGACAACCTCCGCAACCAGCTCGCGGACGACGAGGCGGAGCTGGAGCGCCTGCGCGAGCGGCAGGTGAACATCGTCGCGAGTAAGCGCGAGGCTCGATCCGAGCTGGCCTCCTCGATGAGAGGCCAGCAGGACCTCGTCGCGAGTATCCAGGCCAAGGAGGCAGAAGCCGGGGAGTACGCGAAGAAGCTGGGTCGCGAGTACAAGGAGCAGCAGGCGGCGCTCCTCGGCGGTCCCGTCGACGGGGTCTTCAAGTACTGCCCGGTCGACCCGCCGCGCGGTGTGTCGAACAGCTTCGGTGCACCCAGGTTCGCCGGTGGATACCACCTCCACGCGGGCGTGGACATCTTCGCGCCCACCGGGACGCCGATCCGCGCTCCGTTCGACGGCGTCGCCCAACGCTCCGACAACGGCCTCGGAGGCATCGCGGTCAAGGTGTTCGGCCAGTCCGGCTACGTCTACAACGCGCACCTGTCTGCCGTGGGGCAGCTGGGTCAGGTGAGCGCAGGCGCTATCGTCGGATACGTCGGCAACACCGGCGACGCGCTCGGAACCTCTCCGCACGACCACTTCGAGTGGCACCCCACCGCGATCCCATCCGACTGGCAGGCGAGCCCCTACGGCTACTCGGTCATCGGGGATGCCGTGAACCCCTATCCCATCCTCATCGCCGCCTGCGTGTAGGCTTCGGCGCACCTGCGGCCCTCGGGGGAGGTATGGAAGCCAAGGACGTCCGGAGCGTCGGCGTCGTCGGGTGTGGGGTGATGGGTTCGGGGATAGCCGAGGTCGCGGCGCGCTCCGGCTGCGATGTCTTAGTCATCGAGGCCGACGAAGACCTACTGGCCGCCGGGTTGGCTCGGATAGAAGCATCGCTCGCCGCGGCCGTCGAGCGCGCGAAGCTCGACCAAGAGGAGGCGGGCGCCGTCCGCTCCAGGATCGGTGGATCGACGGACATCGCCATACTGGCCGACACCGACCTGGTGATCGAGGCCGCGACCGAGGACGAGCCGGCGAAGCGTGCGGTCTTCTCCCGACTCGACGATGTTGTCCGACCCGACGTCGTCCTGGCCAGCAACACGTCGTCGGTGCCGATCGGGCACCTGGCGGCGGCGACCGGCCGCCCCGCCCGGGTTATCGGGATGCATTTCTTCAACCCGCCCACGCGGATGGAGCTGATCGAGCTGATCCCGTCCGAGACGACATCGGCCGATACCGTGACCCTCGCCCGGGGCGTTGCGGAGCGGCTCGGGAAGACGGTCGTCACGTCGAAGGACAGGGCCGGGTTCATCGTCAACCGGCTCCTCGTGCCGTACCTGATGGACGCGATCCGGGTGCTCGAGGAGGAAACGGCGACCCGCGAGGACATCGACACCGCGGTCCGTCTCGGGCT
>Ga0209341_10003536_pt1 | contig 14577 bp, 17 predicted proteins | sample RifCSP13_2_FD_184020 | JGI IMG/M metagenome (GOLD analysis project Ga0209341, IMG submission 184020) | Soil microbial communities from Rifle, Colorado - Rifle CSP2_sed 13_2 (SPAdes) (version 2) | ecosystem: Environmental > Terrestrial > Deep subsurface > Rock core/Sediment | place: Rifle...
CCCATATCTCCGAGCTGGTCAAGCGTTACGGCCCCGAGCTGCTGACGCGCCAGGACGTGCAGCGTCTGCTCGACGGGCTGGCGAAAGACCACCCCAAAGTGGTGGAGGAGCTGATCCCGCATCATCTGACTCTTGGCGGAGTGCAAAAAGTGTTGCAGAATCTCTTGCGCGAAGACGTGCCGATTCGCGATCTCCTGACCATCGTCGAATCGTTGGCCGACTACGCGCCCACCGTCAAGGACGCCGACGAGCTCACCGAGTCGGTGCGCCAGGCCTTGGCTCGGACCATCGCGTCTTCATACCGCGGTGCCGAGGGCTTGATTCAAGTGATGACCTTCGACCCGCAGATCGAGCGGCTGGTGCGCGAGCGCCTCCAGGAAGGCGTCACCCTCGAACCCCAAAGCGCGCAGCGGATCATGACTGCGGTGCAGGGCTCGGTGGAAAGCTTTGCCAAGCGCGGACTGTTGCCGGTCTTTCTCGTCGGCGCGGGTGTGCGCCGCCACCTGCGCCAGTTGATCGGCCACTACATGCCGCAGGTCGCGGTGCTGTCGCACAACGAGATCCCGGACGGCGTCAATATCCAATCCCTCGGCATCATCAGGTGGAGCGATGATTCATAAGCGATTTTGGGGCAAGGACATGAGCGAGGCGCTGCGGGCCGTGCGCAACTCCCTCGGCGCCGACGCCTTGATTGCCGAAACCAAAAACCTCGATAAGGATCTCGGCGGTGGTGTCGAGATTTCCACATTGGTTGAGGGAGAAATTCGCGACGAAGCTGACCGGGATGAAGTCGTGAGCCGCGCCCAGCCGCAAGTTCACCCAATGGACGAACTGCGCGAGGAGTTGGCGCTCATGAAGTCGATGATCGGATGGCTTGCGCCAGGATTGGGCCAGCAAAACAAAGTCATTAAGTCGTTGGTCAATCACGGTGTCACCCCCGAAAATATCTCGAAACTTCTTCACGCGCTGGACCATGCGCCGGGGAACAACGAACGGGAGCGCTGGCAGCAAGCGATCGCCACGCAATTTCCCCCGCCTGGCGACATTCGTAAGAGCGGTGAGCGCCTCGCGCTCATCGGCCCGAGCGGCGTCGGCAAGACATCGACATTGATTAAACTCACGCTCTTTGAAAGCCGTCGGCGCGAGGGCAGCGTCGGTTGGGTGAGCATGGACGAACAGCGCCTCAATTCTGCCGGTACGCTGATGACCTACGCTGGGATACTCGGCGTGCGATTCGAACGGGCGGCGAACCGCAGCGAGTTGAAGATCGCGTTAGAGAGGCTATCCGATTGCGGTCTGGTTTTAGTCGATACTCCGGGAACCAATCCGCGCGATAACGATAGCATCAAGCAGCTGGCTAAGTCGCTCCATGGGGTCGGCGCCTTGCGTTGCGCGCTGGTACTCAGCGCGGTTACCAACAGCGCAGATCTCCTCGATTGGGTGAACTGTTACCGAACGATCGGGCTTCATTCGCTGCTGTTTACCAAACTTGACGAGTGCCGTTATTTGGGACCGATCTTGAACACTGCATTAAACGCCGCTGTGCCGCTTTCCTACATCACCTTCGGGCAAAGTCCCACCGAAGATTTGGCGGTCGCGAAGCCCGAAGTTTTCGCCAGTCTAGTGCTGTCGGGAGGCGGCTGCAATGATTGAGACCACAGCAGCGTTCGGCAATCTGGAATTGACGCCTCAACCCAACTCGGAGTCGATCCCGGCGGCTAAAGGTCTTCGCCCGGCTCCCGTCTTCGCCATCACCAGCGGCAAGGGAGGCGTCGGGAAAACCAACGTTACTGCCAATCTCGCAGCGGCGCTTGCGCTAAAGAACCGGCGGGTCATGGTGATCGACGCGGATCTCGGACTGGCCAATCTCGACCTCCTCCTGGGCGTCAGGCCCACCTATACCTTGGCCGACTTTTTTGCCGGCGCGGCGCCCCTCGATGAAATCATCGTCGCGAATCGCCACGGCATCTTGCTTCTCCCCGGTGCCAGCGGTGTGCCGGAGATCACCTCCTTGCGCCGTGACCAGAAGCTCGCGCTGCTGACCGAGCTGGACGCGCTTACCCACGAGTTAGATATCGCGCTGGTGGATACCGGCAGCGGCATCTCGGACGCGGTTACCTATTTCACGGCCGCGGCGCAAGAAATCATCGTCGTGGTGACGCCGGAGCCGGCTTCGATGACCGATGCCTATGCGCTGGTCAAGGTGCTGGCTTCGGCGCATGGGCAAAAACGTTTCTGGATCCTGGCGAACAATGTATCCGGCGAAGCCGAAGCGCGGCGGCTCTTCGATGCGCTGTCGCGTACCGCGTTGTGTTTCCTCAATGCCGCGCTCGACTATCTCGGTTGGATCCCGCGCGATCCCCGGTTGGCCCGCGCGGTGGCGCGCTCGCGGATGGTGGTCGAGGACGCCGCCGATGCGCCGTCGGCGCAAGCCTTTGTCGCGGTGGCGCAACGGTTGATGCAGACGGCGGCCGGCGGCGTGGCGGTCAAAAGTAACCTGCAATTTTTTCTTCGCCGCATGTTGACGGGCGAGAGGGGAGGCCGATGAAGGCCGAAAAAATGAAACGCTCGACGAACGGCGCGTCGCGGCAAGAGAAAGCGAACGGGGCCACGGAGGAAAGGGTCACCCAATATCTTCCATTGGTGCGCTTCGTAGCGGAGAAGATTCATCGCCGGCTGCCGCCCGGGGTCGATCTGGAATCCCTGATCCACTCCGGGGTCGTAGGGCTGCTCGAAGCCTTGCAGCGATTCGACCCCAACCGGGGCGTGGAGTTTGAAATTTATGCCCGCTACCGCATTCGGGGGGAGGTCATGCAATGTCTGCGCTCCCTCGATTGGGTGAGCCGGTCGGTGCGCTCCTGGGGCCGAAAGATCGAGGCGGCGCGCGGCAAGCTCGCGGGGCAGCATGTGCGTGAGCCCACGGCCGAAGAGATCGCCGCGGAACTGGCCATTCCGCTGGATACTTATTATCACCTCGACCAGCAGGTGAACGATGCCGCACTGCTCAGCCTCGAGGATCTTTCCATCGGCTCGGAAGCGGACTGGGAAAGGGCCCAGGAAAAGCACACGCACGATTGCATGGTCGATCCGCTAAGCTTCGTCGAAGGCAAAGACCTGGTGGAAAAACTGGCCGCGGCTGTAGAGGTCTTGCCGGAGCGCGAGCGGGTGGTAGTGACGCTTTATTACCATGAAGAGCTCACGCTGCGCGAGATCGGTGAAATCCTGGATTTGAGCGAAGGGCGTATCTGTCAAATTTTTGCCCAGGCGGTGGGCCGGCTGCGCGATGCGCTAGGGGTGAGCGTCAAGCCCAGGGCGCCGTCTGCCGGAAAACGCGCGGCTGACGCGCGCAAGGCGCCCAGCGCGACAAAAGCGGTGCGGGTGTAGGGCGGGCCGGAGTTCGGTGGTGATCTATGGCGGATTCTGTTAGTCGGATTGTTCCCCCTTCGGTCGCTCCCGATCACGTACCCGCACAGGGGCGGGAAAAGGGAGCCAGACACCGCAACCAAGGGAAGCAAAAACAGCCTCCTGCAGGCGTGAACGCTTCCGACCTGGAACGGACGGATAAGAAACAAAACCAGGGGGATGAAGTTCAGGATTCGCAAGACAAGGGAAAAAGTCTCGATATCAAAGTTTGAAAAGGCGTGAATGAACGACGAAAAAGGAGGGTCTTATGATTGAAACCATGCTGTTAGCCGGATCTCTAATGTTTTTATTGCCCGTCTGGTGGGTCGTGCGTAAGCGACGACTCGCAAGCCAGACCCAAAAGGATGAGAGCCTGCGCCGCTTGGAAGAAGTCATCAAGTCGGGCCAGCTCACCAACGATGGCTTCTTCCGTTCCTTAGATCTCATTCAAAAAAATCTCGAATCTCTGTTGGCGCGTGCTGAAAGCGCGGAGCAGCGCATGCGCCATTTGATGCTTCAACCGGGGAGCGAGAAGAGAGAACAGTACACCGCCGCGGCGTTGTTACTCCGTGAAGGGCAGGAACCGCACCAAGTGGCGTCGATGCTCAACTTGCCTTTGCCTCAGGTGGAGATCGTCAGAGAGCTGCAGCGAATGGCGGGTAAAGACAAGAAATTCACCGTGCGTAAGAAGCGGTGCGAGGAAGATGACGGACGGGATAACCCCGTGCCGTCCAAAATTGCCGCCCGGCGGGAAAAAAGTTCCCAGCCGATTCTCCTGGTCGATGTTATCAAAAAGGCGGCTAATGATACCTCCGTCCATGCGTTTGATAATGGGTCATACGCCGGGACTGGGGCGTAGCCCGCATTACCCATGGTAGACAGTGTCCGAGGGGTAAACCCTTTCGGGAGAAGGCAATGGACCAGTCCTCACTGGCGCTCGGAATCTCAAATTGCATATTTCAGATCTCAAACTTTGCCATTTGAGATTTGTGATTTGAGATCCCTAAGGGTGCCTTCTCCCTCCAGTCTTCACCCCTCGGACATCAATGTGTCGGCGCTTTACCTGGAGGCATGAATATTCCAGGCCCGCGGTCAAGAAAACGGCCCCGGCCGGAGAAATGGCTCGGTTTCAATCGGCGAGCCTGATCGTGGCTGCGGAGGATTCCCCGGATCGGTACAAGGATTGCTTTAAAGTAGGTGCCTGATGGATGCAGCGATGTACAAAGCCCTTTCGGGCGCGGTGGTGCAGATGCGCCGCCTGGACGTGACAGCACAAGATTTGGCCAACGCCAACACCGCCGGTTACAAGGGCGACCGGCTCGCCTTCAGCGAGATACTTGCCGGACGCGCGCCCGCCGAAGACCGGCCGGGCGGCTGGGTCGCGGTGGGCGATCAGCGCACGCTGTTCGGGCAAGGCGGGATTCAGACGACCGGCAATCCGTTCAACTTGGCGTTGGAAGGCGAGGGATTTTTTGTCGTGCAGACCGCAAGAGGCGAACGTTATACTCGCAACGGCGGCTTCACCTTGAATGCCGAAGGCACGGTGATCACGGCGCAAGGCGATGCTTTGCTTGGCGAAAGCGGTCCGCTCCAAATTACCGGCCAGACGATCGAAGTGGCCGGCGATGGCACGGTGAAATCGGCACAGGGAGAAGTCGGCCGGATTAGGATCGTCCGCTTCACCGACGGGGATCGAGTCGCCAAGGAAGGAGCCAATCTCCTGCGCGCCGCGCCGGCGAATATAGAGGAAGCCACCGGTGTCCGGGTGATTCAAGGGAGTCTCGAACAGTCCAACGTCAGCCCCATCGACGGTATGGTTTCACTGATTTCGATCAACCGGCAGTTTGAAGCCTATGAGCGGGCGATGAAGTTGATGGATTCGGCCACCGAGAGAATGATTGCCGACGCCGGCCGCTAAGCAAGGAACAAAAAAAGGAGATCATCATGCGTGCACTTTGGACCGCTGCCACGGGAATGCAGGCGCAGCAACTCACCCTCGATGTCGTCGCCAACAACCTGGCGAACGTGCAGACCGCGGGCTTCAAGCGAAGCCGAGTCGATTTCCAAGATTTGGTCTACGAGACGCTTCAGGCACCCGGCGCCACCTCGGCGCAGGGTCAGGAAGTCCCGTCCGGATTCCAGGTCGGACATGGCTCGCGGGCGGTGGCGACCCAGCGGCTATTCATCAAGGGGGATTTACAACAAACCGGCAATGCTCTCGATATCGCCATCGAAGGGGAAGGATTTTTTCAGATCCAGCAGCCGAGCGGCGAAACCGCTTATAGCCGGGCCGGCGCGTTCAAAAAGGACAGCCAAGGGCGCGTGGTAACCTCCGACGGCTTCCCGGTCGAACCTGAGATTACGATTCCCGCCAACGCGCTGAGCGTGGCCGTCGGCGTGGACGGAACCGTATCCGTGATTTTGCCCGGCCAGCAGCAGCCCCAGCAAGTCGGCACGATTCAACTGGTGCGTTTTATCAATCCCGCGGGGCTGCAAGGCCAAGGACGCAATCTTTTCATCGCGACGCAGGCCTCCGGCGACGCCACGCCGGGAACGCCGGGACAAGACGGCCTGGGCACCTTGCTCCAGGGTTTCGTCGAGGGCGCCAACGTCAACGTCGTGGAAGAAATGGTCGGCCTGATCACCAGCCAGCGCGCCTATGAAATCAATTCCCGCGCCATCCGCACAGCCGACGAAATGATGCAGACGGCGAACAACTTGGTGCGAGGATAATATTCGATGATTCATCCGCTTTTGGGAATTCGCTTTGCGACGATCCGACGCAGCTTGGCCTGGCTCCTGATGGCGTGGCTGTGCGCGGTGCCTGTCCAGGGCGCCGGCCCTGAGCGGACACCGAGCCGAGAGCAAATTGCTGCGGTGATTCGCGAACATGTGCTCAGCCAGGCGCCGTGGAAGGCGGAAAACGTCGACGTGCGGGTTGCACCGTTTGCGCCGGTCTCTATGCCTTTGGGCGCGGTGAACTATCGGGTTCTTAAACCGGCGAAGGGAATCACTCCCGGTGTCCATGGTTTTCTCCTTGCCGCCGAGATCGCCGGAAAAGAAGCGGCGCGATTTTGGGTCAAGGCCGAAATTAAGATTTTTGACGAGGTCGTGGTGACATCCTATCCGCTGGCGCGGCGGGAAGTCGTGACTGCGGCCGGCGTGCGCGTGGAGCGACGGGATGTCTCGTCGCTGACGGCCCGCCCCTTCACTCGCATCGAAGAGGTCTTGGGCCAGCAGACGGCGCGATTCGTCGAGGTCAACGAAGTCATCACCCAGAAAACGATCGAGCGTCCCACGCTCATGAAGCGGGGCAGCCCGATCATCCTGGTCTACGAAACCGGCAGCCTGCGCGTGGAGGCGCCGGGGGCGGCGGAGGAGGCGGGCAAGGCCGGTGATCTCATCCAGGTGAAAAATCCGTCTTCGGGAAAATTGCTGCGCGGCGTCGTCGTCGACGGGCGCACGGTGAGGATCAATTGATGAAATGGCAAATTTCGCTCTTGGCGCTTCTCGTTCTGAACGTCGGCTGCGGGCCGATGATCGAAAAACGTTTTTTTCCCAAGCCCACGGAGGATGAGATGGCGCAGGAAGTCAGCAGGCTCGGCCAGACCGAGGTCAGGACCCAAAGCGCGTTGCCGGTGGCGCCGGGGTCGCTCTGGCCGGCGGACGATCGCGTGTTCTTCTACGGCGACAAAAAGGCACTCCGCGTCGGCGATATCATCACCGTGCGAATCGTCGAGAGCGCCCAGGCGAGCAACACCGCGGATACCGATCTGTCGCGTACTTCATCGGTCAACGCGAGTCTCAGCGCCTTTTTCGGCAAGAAAAAATTTCTCAACCTCTTCAAAGTCGGCGATGATCTATTGACCGCGAGCTCGGATAACAGCCATAAGGGCGCCGGCTCGACGACCCGGAGCGGGGAGCTGACGGCGGTGATGACCGCGATGGTGCGGGAAGTGCTGCCCAACGGCAACCTCGTGGTGCGGGGAACCCGCGAAGTGCTCGTGAACCACGAGCAGCAATTCATCACCCTGACCGGCATCGTGCGCCCGCAGGACGTGAGCCGCGACAACATCGTGCTTTCCACGCAATTGGCCGACGCCAATATCACCATCGGTGGGCTCGGCGTCGTGGCCGACAAACAGCGGTCGGGTTGGGGCACCTGGATTTTCGATTTGATCTGGCCGTTCTGACGAGAGGCAGTAGGCAATGGGCAATAGACAACAGGCGGAAAGCGAAAAGCCAAGGTTGATACTCGCGGTCGGCCTCGCTCTTCACTTTTTAATTTTTACTTTCTACTTTTGCCTTTCCGCGGACGCGGCGCGATTGAAAGATCTCGCTCACGTCGAAGGATTCCGCCCCAACCAGCTGTTCGGTTACAGCTTGGTGGTCGGTCTCAACGGCACCGGCGACCGTCAGAACACCGAGTTCACCGTCCAGACCCTCGCCAATCTGTTGCAGGATTACAATATCCGCGTCAGCGCCAACGATGTCCGTGTGAAAAACGTCGCGGCGGTGATGGTGACGGCAGAAGTGCCGCCCTTCGTCCAGCCCGGAACTAGGCTGGACGCGACGATCTCGTCGATGGGCGACGCCGGTAGCCTTTCCGGCGGCGTCTTGCTGCTGACTCCGCTCAAGGGGCCGGATGGGAAAATTTACGCGGTCGGGCAAGGCCCGGTCAGTTTGGGCGGCGGCTACACCGCTTTAGGCGTGGGGGCGAAGGTCAGCAAAAATCATCAGACCGCCGGGCGCATCACGGCGGGAGTATTGCTCGAGCGGGCGATTCCATCGACAATCATCGGTAGCGACGGCCTGGTGCGCATCCACCTCGACAAACCTGACTTCACGACGGCGAAGCGGATTTCCGAGGCGCTCAAAAATTCGCCCCTAAGGATCGCGGCCCAGGCGCTTTCGCCGGGTGTAGTGACGGCGGCGCTAACGGATAAGTTTCGCGGCGACCCGGTGGCCTTCATCTCCGCCCTTGAAACCGTTGAGATCGCGCCGGACCAGCCGGCGCGCATCGTGGTCAACGAGCGGACCGGCACGGTCATCATCAGCAAAGACGTCCGCATCGCTCCGGTCGCCGTGGCCCACGGCGGTCTCCATATCATGGTGAAGACCGAGCAGCGGGTTTCGCAGCCCAATCCTTTCGGCCGCGGCGACACCGCCGTGGTTCCCGATACCACCGTCGCAGTGAAGGAACAGGACAATCGTCAATTGATCGAGCTGCCGGGCGGGCCCGGCATAGCGCTCAGCGAAATCGTTCAAGCGCTCAATTCTCTGGGCGTGACGCCCCGGGATCTGATCGCGGTCTTCGAAGCGCTGCGGGAATCCGGCTCGCTCCAGGCCGAGCTGGTCGTGATGTGAGTCCCATGAATACCCTTGCAAGCGGCAATCTCGGACAGTTCGCGGCGCACAGCGCGCTCGCCAAAAAAGCCGAAAGCTTGAGCAGTGCCGCCGCCGGCAGCGATGCGCTGCAGCGACAGAAGGCGGCCCAGGAGTTTGCGTCTTTTCTCTACCTCGAAGTGTTGAAGGCGATGCGGGCGGCGCTGCCGCAGGATGGATTGCCCGAAGGCGAGTCGCTATCGCGCGATATTTACACCTCCATGATGGACGCGGAGGTCGCGCGCCTCATGGCGCGGCGCGACGCCACGGGATTCACCAGCGTGGTGGTCAAGTCGCTGGATAAGATCGCGCCCGGCGGGCCAGCAAAAATTGCGTCGCCGGAAGTTACTCAGAACGAGATCCATGTTCCAGTCCACGGCGTCGTCTCGTCCCTGTTCGGATCGCGCGCCGATCCGTTTAGCGGCGCGACGAAATTTCACCATGGAGTCGATATCGCTGCGCCATTCGGGACTACGATTAAGGCGGCGGCCGCCGGCAAGGTCGTCTTCAGCGGCCAACTGGCGGGGTACGGGAACCTGGTCGAAGTGGACCACGGCAACGGATTGATCACCCGCTACGGTCACAACGCCGCGAATCTCGTTTCCCCGGGGGATGAAATCGCCGCCGGGCAGCCGATCGCCCTGGTGGGAAGCACGGGCCGCTCCACCGGCGCCCATCTCCACTTCGAAGTGCGCCGGGTGGGTAAACCGGTCAACCCGGAGATGCTGCTGGGTGGTGTCGCAAAAGGATCGAAGCTGAGATCGGTGGCCTAGTAAGAAACGTATTGAAAATAGGGCATATTCAGATGGAGAGGAAATCGGTTCCCCGCTAAAGCCCCCGGCCGATTTGCCGATAACCTCAATGTAAAGGAGAAAACCATGAAAATTGCGCATCGAGGGCCCGCGGATACCGACCTCTCCAAGTTGGTCAGCAACGATAAGGCGGTTAAACCCGCAGGCGCCGACGCTGATTCGAAGGTTAAAGAGAGCGGAGCTTCCGCTAAGGTCGAGATCTCCCCTGAGGCGCGCAAGATGCAGCGCGTCGCCGAGCTGGCCAAGAGGGGCGACGAGCTGCGCGCGGAGAAAGTCAAACAGATCAAAGAACAGGTCGAGCAGGGGACATACGAGGTCAACTCCGAGGATGTCGCCAAGAGCATCCTGCGCAGCGATGTCTCCCATTTGCTGGAGAAAAAGTAAGAGCACTCTATGAATAGCTATTTAACTGAACTGGCTGGCGTCCTGAACCAGGAGATCGCCGTCGGCGAGGAACTCAGCCGCAATCTCGAAGCCCAGAGGCGGGCCCTCGTCGCCTGGGACGTTGTCAGCCTGCTGCTGGAGATCGCGGCGCGCGAGCCTTGGCTCCGCATGCTAGGCCAACTCGAGGAAAAGCGTGTCGCGGTCCTTAAACAATTCGAACCGGCGGGCGCGCCGGCGACGTTGCGCGAGATGATCGACCATTTATTACCGGCCGATCAAGCGGAGCGCTGGCGCGATTTGCAGGAGCGGGGGCGCGCGCTTTTTAGCCGGATTCATGCCGAGGAGCGCGATCTCAATGCACTCATGGAAAACCTCGCGTCGCATATCAACGAAGCTCTAGGTTCTCTCACCCGCCCCGCCGTTCCTCTATATGGGGAAATGGGCGCTGCTGACCTGCAACGGCCCACATCGGCGCTCATCCACCGCCAGGCCTAAAATCTTCTTATGGGGATTAGTTCGACTCTATCCATTGCCGCGCAGGCCATGCAGGCCCAGCAGTTGGCGATTCAAACGACCGGACATAATCTCGCTAACGTCGCCACGCCGGGATTTTCCCGGCAACGGGTCGATCTGGCTTCCGCGTTTCCTTCCTTCGAGGGCGGCGTTATTTTGGGGCAGGGCGTCGAAGTCTCCGCGGTCCAGAGGATGGTTGACCGATTTACCGAAGCCGAGCTTCTAAGTCTCCATGGCACCGTGGGCTTCAGCGACGCTCAGAATCAGGCGCTGGCGAGCATTCAGGAAATTTTTCCGACTTCGGGCGGCATCGATGCGGCGCTCAGCGCCTTTTTCGGCGCGCTCTCCGACCTGGCCAATAATCCCGCCGGTTTGACCGAACGGGTGAGCGTCATCGGCAAGACGGGGGCGTTGGGCGGGAGTCTGGCGCAAACCCGCCAAAGCCTAACCTCCGTCCAGCAGAACCTCGATGAACACCTGCGCAGCTCCGTGGAGCGTGTGAACCTGTTGGCCGAACAGATCGCGACCTTGAATGCGCAAATCGCCACCACCGAAACCCGCGGCGAGGCGGCCAACGATTTCCGCGACCAGAGGCAAACCTTATTGCAGGAGCTCACGAGTCTCACCGGCGCGGCGGTGCGTGAAGACCGCGATGGGCAGGTGAACGTTATTGCGGGCGGATTGATGCTCGTGGGCGGAGCCCGCTTTGCTTCGCTCCGGAGCGACACGCTGAACGCTGCCGGGCTGCACACGATCACCTATCAAACCCCAGACGGCCTGAGCTTCGACGCCACGGCGCAGTTTACCGTCGGCAAGATGGGTTCGATTCTGAATATGCGCGACGTCAAGACCCAAGACCTGATCGATCGCCTCGATCAATTCGCGAAAACCTTGATCGACGAAGTCAACGCGCAGCATGCGCTGGGTTTCGACTTGACCGGCGCGGCCGGCGGAGATTTTTTTACCTCCCTCGCGACCACGACCGGCGCCGCGGCCAATGTCCGCGTCGATGCCGCTATCAGCGCCGATCCGCGGCTGATCGCGGCGGCCGCCGCCGCCGACACCGTTCCCGGGGACAATCGTAACGCGCAGGCCCTGGTCGGTTTGCAAACGACGAACTTCGCCGCTCTTGGCGGACTCACGTTGCAAGATAATTTGCTCGGCTTGATCGGCGATGTCGGCGCGCAAACGCAGACGGCCCAGGCCCGGCTCGATTTTCATCAGGCTCTGCTGACCCAGACTCAGGCGCGGCGGGAATCGGTGTCCGGGGTCAGCATCGATGAAGAAATGACCAAGCTGATCCAGTTTCAGCGCGCCTTTGAAGCCTCCTCCATGCTGGTGCGCACCGCCGACGATCTCTATCAGTCCCTGCTGGATATGGTGAGGTAGCCATGCGCGTAACCTCTCAAACCATCGCACGGCAAGTCGCCGAGGGGTTGCAACGCGCCTACCAGCGCGTCGCCCGGGCGCAAGAGGTTGTGACCTCGGGGCGGCGCATCAACCATTTGTCCGACGATCCGGTCGGCGCCAGCCGGGCGATGCGGCTGCGCGGTTTCGAGGAGTCCCTCGCTCAATATCAGCGCAACATCGACAACAGCTTGCCCTTCTTCAACCAGGCGGATTCCGTGCTCGGCGACGTCACCGAATCGCTGACGCGCGCCAAAGAGCTCGCCCTGGCGATGGTCAACGACACCAATTCAGAGGCCGAACGGCGCTCGACCGCGAGAGAGGTCCGGCAGATTTTTCTCCAGCTCCTTTCCGAGGCCAACACTAAAGTCGAGAACCGCTTTCTGTTCGGCGGATTTCTCAACGGCTCGGCGCCGTTTGCGGAAGGCGCGGCGCGCGTCGATTACCTCGGCGACAACGGCGAGATCACGATTCAAACCAATCCGACGAGCACTCTGCCGATCAATCTGCAAGGGAGCGCGGTGTTTCAAGGCTCGGGCGTTGTGGGCGGCCAAGGCATCTTCGACGTGCTCCAGGATTTGCAGGCGGTGCTTGAAGGCGGCAGTTCCGCCAGCGCGATCACCCTCGGCGTCAATCTCGATGCCGCCGCCACGTCGGGAACCGGATTTTCGCCCGCGGATACCGTGGGAACGGAGGCACCTTCCGCAACTTGGTTGGGGGAAGCCGGTTATTCCACCGTCGTGACGGTTTTCGACGCCATCGGCCAAGCCCATAATTTGACTTTTCTGTTCGCCAAGACCGGCGCCACCACGTTCCAATATCGCGTCGTCGCCGACTCCGATGAAATCACCGGCGGCACGCCCGGCAATCTCTATCAAGTGGCGCCGCAAGGCAGCCTGGAATTCAACGCCGATGGCACGTTCAACGCCGCCGGCAGCACGCTGATGGATATAACGCTGACCGGACTGGCCGACGGTGCCGCAGATATCACCGTCGCGGCCGCCGATCTGAGCTTTGCCGGCTCCGCCCAGTTGGCCGAGCCATCCGCCGTGCTCACGCTGACGCAAACCAATACCAAGGGACTGCACGCGCAGATCGGCCGGCTCGACGCCGCCATCGACCAGGTCTTGACCTTTCGCGCCGAGTTGGGCGCGCGCTTAAACAGCGCCAAGGTGGCCGGGGATGCGGCGGGCATGTTGAAAGACCGCACCCTGGCGCAACGCTCCCAGATCGAAGACGCCGACGCGCTGGCGTCCTATTCCGAATTCGCCCGCTATCAGCATGCCTTTCAAGCGGCCATCCAATCGGCATCTCAGGTCATCCAGCCGAGCCTGCTCGATTATCTCAGCTAGCGGTGGCCGATGTTGATATTAAGCCGCAAGTCCGGGGAAAGCATCGCCATCGGCGATGATATCACGATCACGATCGTCACCATCAGCGGCAGCCAGGTCCGGCTCGGTATTGCCGCGCCCCGCGAAGTGCGGGTGCTGCGAGAGGAAATTTACAAAGCGATGCAAGAAGAGAACCGCGCTGCCGCCAACGTTCCCGACTCGGGGAGGAAACTAGAAGATGCTCTCAAACAATTACAAAGCAAAAAACCCGGCGAACCTGATAAGTAACCCGGCGGGGGCTGCCGTGGACCGCCTCGCCGCCCTCGGGCTCCCGGACAAAGAGCTTTTCTTGCCCGCCGGCCTCCTCGGGTTCCCGGCTTGCCGGCATTACAAACTCGAGCCCTTCGAGCCGGGCGACGGTAGCGAGTCGCCCTTCCTGCTGCTCAACGCGGTCGGTCATGACTTGACGTTTCCGTTGATTCACCCGGCCTCCATGGGTCTCGACTATCGTTTTCCCAGGAGCGCCGAACTCTTGGCGGCCCTCGGCGCGCGAGCCCCCGAGGATTTGCTTCCGTTACTGATTGTCACCTTGCGCGAAACACTCGAAGAGATCACCGTCAATCTCCAAGGGCCGCTGATCGTCAACCCGACAGCCGCGCTCGGCGCACAGTTGGTATTGGAGGATCAACCCCTGCGCCATCCGTTGCTCAAACCGGAGGCCGCCGAGGATTTGATGCGTTCCCGCTGATCACCGGTGTCGATTAAGGAAAATTCCCCATGTCACAGGCCTCCGGCGCAAAGATCGATTCGTCGTCGGTCCCGGATGGGTGGCCCGGCGAGGATCTTTCCATCCAGTATTCCGCCGGTTCATGTTACCCCGCGGCACTGGAGCCCGAGATTTGCCTGATGACGATGATTCTGGATGACGCCGTCAATTGTTTTCAGCGTTTTGCCGGCGCCGACGGCAACCCGGACCTCGGCGAGTTCCGCGACGCCGAGCGCTGGCTCTTTGGCGGCGAGAAGGATTGGATTTTCTCATTTGAGAACATCTGCGCTTGCCTGGGACTCGACCCGCTGTATATCCGCTCTGGCCTGCGGCTGTGGCAAAGGATGAATCAACATCCTGATCTCGATGCAAGCGCGCGCCGTCGAGGCTGCCGGCGCGGGCGCATCCGGCGTTCAAGAGCGAGCCCAAAAATTCGTTTGCTGCGCTGAGACTGCCGCCCCGACAATCCGACGCCATCCTGCGCTTTCGGTGGCGCGCCACCGCGGGATTCCCAACCGCTTCTTCATTTTGGGTCTTTCGGGATTACTGTGAAAGACTACTCACCACAGAGTGTGTC
>Ga0209341_10003537_pt1 | contig 14569 bp, 17 predicted proteins | sample RifCSP13_2_FD_184020 | JGI IMG/M metagenome (GOLD analysis project Ga0209341, IMG submission 184020) | Soil microbial communities from Rifle, Colorado - Rifle CSP2_sed 13_2 (SPAdes) (version 2) | ecosystem: Environmental > Terrestrial > Deep subsurface > Rock core/Sediment | place: Rifle...
CGTGCCACGGCTAGAGCCTCTCGAGGACCAGGAAGTGCGACAGGCCGAAAACACGAAGCGGCGTGTGTTCCAGCGCATAGAGCACTCGTCGCAACACGTCGGCCACGAATGGGGAACGGGCCTTGACGTTGTCGAAGCCTGGGTAGACGTACCCGTGGTGCACGATGCGCAACGGCAGGCCCTCGAAGGTGCGGCGCAGGTCAGTCCAGGTGTAGGCCCGGGCGTGGGGCACCAAGCGGTCGCGGAATTGGTCCGGCAGGTAGTTGACGAAGAGGAAGTTGCCGAAATGATAGCGTCCCCGCCAATAAACGCCGTGAGTCTCGAACGGGTAGCGCCGGTTGGGGAGGTAGATCACGATGTGCCCGCCGCGAGGGACGACGCGGGCCGCTTCAGCAATAGCCCGGCGGTCGTCGGCGACGTGCTCCAGCACCTCGTTGAGGAAGACGACATCGACCGAGGCATCGCGAAGGGGCAGGGATTCGGCCCGCGCCTGCAGGACGGGCGCGATGGCGGAGGCATGACCGGCGCGTTCGTGGTCGATCTCGAGGCCGAGGACGCTTGGGCTGTAGCGCTGGAAAGCGCGCAGGTACATGCCGACGCCGCAGCCGATATCGAGGATGCGCCGCCCCTCCAGTGGCAGGTAGCGCCGCACGAGATCGAGGCGCCGCTGTTGGCCGGCGCGCCAGACCCAGGAGGGCGCGCCCAGTCGGGCTGCCTTCTCGAGCGCAGCGTCCTCTTCTGTAACCATCTACGAGGCATGGTAGCAGCATGCCTTGGGCTCGGAAAGTGATGGACTGCGCGAGAGCGGGCTATAATAGTTGCCACACTTGCGCAAAGGTCGTTCATCATGCCGCTCAGCCGGGAAGAGGTCATGCACATTGCGACGCTGTGTCGCATAGAGCTGTCGCCAGAGGACGTGGAGCGGCTGGGGGCGCAGCTCTCCCTCATCTTGGAGCAGTTCGAGGTCCTGCGGGAACTCGACACGACCGGCGTGCCGCCCACGGGCCATGCGGTGCCGCTGCAGAACGTGGAGCGCGAGGACGAGGTGACGCCATCGCTGTCGCGGCCGGCGGTGCTGGCGAACGGGCCACGGGTGGAGGAGGAGATGTTCCGGGTGGCGATGGTGCTGGAGGACTCGTAAGCATCCGAAGGAGGTGGACATGAAAAAGGCATGGCAGGCGGTAGAGATTACGGCGCGGTTGGAGAACGCGGATCTGATCCGTCTAGATTCCCCACTGCCTAGATCCGCGCCACAACGGTTGAGGGTTATCGTGCTCCTCGGGCCGGTAGAAGAGGCAGAGGAGATTCAATGGTTGCAGGCAGGGATGTCCAATCCGGCCTTCGCCTTCCTCAACGAACCTGAGGAAGACATATATACACTGAGCGACGGGAAGCCACTAGCACATGCGGGGTAAGATAGTCCTGGTGCCATTCCCCTTTGACAACCTTTCCACGACGCGTGTGCGGCCCGCACTGTGCTTGACTTCTCCTGTCGGGCCATACAACCATGTTGTTCTGGCCTTCATCACATGACGGACTTGTTGAGCCTCAGCATCCACCAAGCTACCGACTTCCTCGCCCGCCGGGAGCTCTCGAGCGTGGAGCTGACCAGAGAGGTGCTCGCCCGAATCGAGGCCCTTGAGCCCCGGCTCGGGGCATTCATGACGTTGACGCCTGAGCTGGCGCTGCAGCAGGCGGAGGAGGCGGACCGGCGACGCGCGGCGGGGGAGGCCGGGCCTCTGCTCGGCGTGCCCGCGGCCATCAAGGACGTCATCTGCACGCAGGGCGTGCGCACGACCTGCTCGTCGCGGATGCTGGCCGACTTCGTCCCGCCCTACGATGCGACGGTGATGGAGCGGCTGCACGCCGCGGGCGTCGTCATGGTGGGCAAGACGAACATGGATGAGTTCGCCATGGGCTCATCCACCGAGAACTCAGCCTTCCACCCGACAAGGAACCCCTGGGACACCAACCGCGTGCCGGGCGGCTCCAGCGGCGGTTCGGCGGCAGCGGTGAGCGCCGGGCTCGGCCTCTATGCCCTCGGCTCCGATACTGGCGGCTCCATCCGCCAGCCGGCTGCCTTTTGCTCCGTCACCGGCCTCAAACCGACCTACGGGCGGGTGAGCCGGTATGGGCTGATAGCGTTCGCCTCCAGCCTCGATCAGATAGGGCCCATGACGGCCGATGTCGAGGATGCGGCCCTTGTGCTGCAGGCCATCGCGGGCCACGACTCCCGCGACTCCACCAGCGTCCCCGAGCCCGTGCCGGACTACCGCCGGGCGCTCGTGGCCGACCTGCGCGGACTGCGCATCGGCGTGCCCCAGGAGTATTTCGCTCAAGGGATCGACCCAGCGGTTGCGGAGACCGTGCGAGCGGGCATCAGCAAGCTCGGCGAGCTGGGGGCGAGCATCGACTGGGAGGTATCGCTGCCGTCGACGCCGTACGCGCTGGCGGTCTACTACATTATCGCGCCGTCGGAGTGCTCGGCGAACCTGGCGCGGTACGACGGCGTCAAGTTCGGCCACGGTGCAGACGCTCCGAACATCTGGGAGGCGATGAGCCGCGCGCGGGCGGAGGGGTTTGGGCCGGAGGTGAAGCGACGCATCATGCTCGGCACGTACGCCCTCTCGGCCGGCTACTACGACGCCTACTACAAGAAGGCGCAACAGGTGCGCACGCTCATTAGCCGCGAGTTCGCGGCGGCCTTTGAGCGGTACGACCTTCTTGTGACGCCCACCAGCCCCATCCTGCCGTTCCGGCTAGGCGAGAAGACGCAGGACCCCGTCTCCATGTACCTGTGCGACGTGTGCACCATCCCGGTGAACATCGCCGGCCTGCCGGCGATGTCGATCCCGGCCGGCTTTGTCGGGGGGTTACCGGTGGGGCTGCAGCTTCTGGCGGCGCCCTTCGCCGAGGAGAAGCTGCTGCAGGCGGGGTACGCCTTCCAGCAAGCGACGACCTGGCACAAGGCGCGGCCGCCGCTGTGAGCCCTCAGCTGGTCAGCTGACGCCGAAAGCGCCGCCTGACGCGAAGTAATCGATGGGAGACGCGGTCAGCGTCTCCTCGTCGGAACGCGCCACGCGCTCTGCCGAGTCAGCAGCCGTGCGATTCAACTGCTCCTCGCCCGCTCGGGAACTCACGGCTTCGAGGAGGCGAATGCGCTCTACGACGGCATGGCGGAGGTCGTCTAACGCGTCCAACTCGAAACGGAGCTCATCGAGGCCGAGGTCAGCGACGTATTGGAAACGCCGTCTCAAGAGTTCTCTCATCGCGTCCTCCCAGAGCGCCTCAAAGGCCGTATTACAGACATAATAGTACGTCTTCGCAGCTGCCGTGCACCACACTCGAAAGAGTAGTCTTTCGGCGCGCCGGGCGTGGGTTGTACAGGGGGTAGGGGCGCAGCATGCTGCGCCCCTACGGAGATCCCTAGCTCTGTCAGGGTGACGTTACACCTTGCGGCCCTGCCGGTCGTAGGGAACGCCCCAGGTGCCTTCCTTGCCTCTCTTGCCGCCGCGGCCGCCGGGAGTTGTGTCGTCGAGGAACACCTGCCGGTTCTGCTGGGAGCCCCAGCAACAACGCCAGGAGTGGATGTTGTCCAGCGTGTTGTGGAGCCAGGGTTGCAGTGCCACCCAGTGGTGGGCCGACAGGATGTTCAACTGGGGGATTATCTCCAGATAGCGCGCATGCACTTGGCGGGCTATCTCTCGCCGCCTTTCGTAGTCCAGCTCGTACCGCTGTTTCACGGCGAGGTCAGCTAGAAGCTTGTCGTCCACCGAGCCATAGTTGCGCGGCGCGTCCGGCTTGGCATAGAGGCGGTAGATGTTCATCTCCATGTCGTAGCCCGAGTCCTGGCTGCCAGCGATGAAGTCCTTGAACTCCTTGCTGTTACGCTGACCAGTTACGACAGCGCTTTCCTTTTCGTTGAAGGTCAGCCTGAAGCCCGACTCCGCCAGCTGCTGTTGAACGGCGACGTAGGCCGCGCTGGCAGCGGTACCGGCAGTGGTCAACATCTCGCAGTCGTAGCCGTTGGGATAGCCGGCCTCGGCCATCAGCCGCTTCGCCTCCGCCGGGTTGTGCAGATAGTAGGGCCCCAGCTCGTCCCAGAAGGCTGGAGCCGTCATCCCCATGAAGTCGTACGGGGTCGAGTAGGAGGGGACGCCCGCGCCGCCCAGAACGAGCTCGTTTAGGCCACGCCGGTCGATGGCCATGGAGAGGGCGCGACGCATCTTCAAGCCCGTCTCGCTGTTTCCCCACACCGGGTTCTTCCAGTTCATGGCCCACAGGGTGTGCACGTTGGGGTCCTGTGGGATGTTCCCAATGACCAGGTTCGGGTTCGTATTCAGGATATCCTGCAAATCCTCCAACCCGGTGGTGTACCAGGTGTCGAGCTGGCTCGAGCGGAGGGCCGCCTTGGCGACGGCCACGTCCGACATGTATTGACCGTGATACTTGTCCGGGTATGGCTGGCGGAAGCCACCGCGGTCGATCTCCGTGAACTTCGGGTGCCTGAGGCCCTCCATGTGGTCCTGGAACTTCGAGAACTGCATCATGAAGGGGCCGGTGCCGATCGGCCAGGCGGCAAACACGCGCTTGTCCGCCAGCTGCTCGGGCGGGAAGAGGTAGTAGAACGAGGAGGCCATCACCTGGGTGAAGAACATCACCGGCCGCACCATGTGGAAGCGCAGCGTATACTTGTCCACCACCTCGGTGCGGTCCACGTACTCCAGGTTGTCGTAGAACAAGCTCTGCTTCGGGTCCTGGAAGGTGTCGTACACGAACTTCGCGTCCTCGGCGGTGACGTTCCGCCCGCCGACCTTCTCGATCATCGCCTTCACTTCGGGCGTGGTGTCCGCGTTGGGGTTGTAGTGGAAGTAGAGGTCGGGCTTGAGCTTCACCTCATAGTAGGAGAAGTCGGGGGCGATCTTCGGCATCTCCAGGGCGGCACCGGGCTCGACCCGCACCGGCCCGTCAGTGTCCTCGTAGTCCATCGGCGGCACCGGCCAGCCTGACGTCTCGGACCCCGGGCCGTAGTGCAGGCGATACAACGTCTGGAAAAAGCGGCCGCCGAAGCTGGTTGGGCTGTTCCGCAGCATATCCCAGGAGTTGGGCGCCGAAGTGTTATCAATCAGCTTGCCGCCGTAGTAAGGCGTCATGCCCCATTGCACAAGGCGCCAGTTGTACTTCTCGACCAGCGGGAAGCGAGAGTACTTGAATGAGCCCGCCGCGAGCTCCGCGCCGACGCTCGCCTCCTGCGCACCGCCCGAGGCGCAGGCGGCCATGAGCTGGCTCAGCGCGGAGGTGCCGCCCAGCGCCGCCAGTGTCCCCGCCTTGATGACGAAGCGGCGCGACATCTCCGCGCCCATCCACTCGCTCCACCGGCGTTGCGAGTACTCGTAGTTCTCCTGCAGGTAAGTCTTCTTTGCCACGGTGCCCTCCTTCGCGGCGCTGGCATCGGCTTTCTCGTAGGATGAACGACACATGGCCACTCTGTCAAGATTGTGACATGATTAACTATTCATGTGAACCGCATCACAAGCTCCGCGCCAGTAAAGCCCACTTAAGGCGCCTATTGGGGTAGCAGAAGCGCATCAACTCATGAGCGTGAGAGGGCCCGCCTGCGTCGACCTTTTGCCATCTGCCGAGGTTGCCAAGATGCGTTATGATGGGCGGTGCAATCCACGGCGGGAGGCCAAATGCATCCATCAAGCCCACCGGGTGGCCGCCTTTCCAGTCGCGTCCAGGAGATCCCAGCCTCGGGGATCCGTCGCTACTTCGACCTCATGGCGGAGATGGACGGCGTGATCTCCCTCGGCGTGGGCGAGCCGGACTTCACCACGCCGGCGCCGTTCGTCCAGGCGGCGTTCATGGCGGTCCAGGCGGGCCGGACCAAATACACCTCCAACTACGGGCTGTCCGCCCTCCGTGAGGCGGTCGCCGAGCACCTGTATCGTCTGTACGGCGTGGTCTATGACCCCAGCAGTGAGATCCTTATTACCACCGGCGTGAGCGAAGGGATTGATCTGGCATGTCGCGTCCTGCTCAACCCGGGCGACGAGGCGATAGGCCATGACCCGTCGTTCGTGGCGTACGACCCACTCGTGAGCTTGACGGGGGCGCGCTTTGTGCCAGCGCCGACGCCGGCCCGCGACGGCTTCCAACTGCGCGCCGCCGCGGTTGAGGCGTTGATCACCGAACGTACGCGCGTCCTCATCTTGAACTATCCCTGTAACCCTACCGGCGCGGTGCTTTCACGGCCGGAGGCGGAAGCTATCGCGGATGTGGCAAAGCGGCGAGACCTGATTGTGATCAGCGACGAGATCTATGACCAACTCGTGTACGGGGCGCCGCACGTCTGTATCGCGGCGTTGCCGGAGATGCGGGAGCGGACGGTGCTCCTGGGCGGCTTCTCCAAGGCGTACGCCATGACGGGCTGGCGGGTCGGTTACGTTGCCGCCCCGGCGCCTATCCTGGAAGGCATGATGAAGGTGCACCAATACGGCATGATGTCGGCGCCCACGCCGGGACAATACGCTGCGCTGGAAGCGCTACGCATCGGCGAGCCGTACGTACGGCAGATGCTGGGGGAGTACGACGCACGCCGCCGGATCGTGTTGCGCGGTCTGCGCGAGATGGGCCTCGAGACCTATGAGGCGCAGGGCGCCTTCTATCTCTTCCCGAGCATCGCGAACACCGGCTTATCCGACGAAGAGTTCATGGAGCGGCTGCTCATGGAGGAGCAGGTAGTGGTGGTGCCGGGCTCCGCCTTCGGTGCCGAAGGGCGGGGACACGTGCGCCTGTGCTACGCGGCAAGCCAGGCCGTCCTGGAGGAGGCGCTCGCGCGTATTGGGCGGTTCCTCGGGCGTCTACGCGGGTAGGGGTAAGGCGATGCAGTCGGGTGGGAGCCAGGGTGCGTTCGAGATACGGGTTCTGTCGGCCAACGCGGCGCCAAATGACGAGGAGCCGGGCACCTATCGCGTGGCGCTGGAGACGACGCGTGGTCCCATCGCTTGCCTCTTCTATCCGTCGGAGGGCGAGGTGGGGGCGGTGGTATGGGTTGGCGGCGCGAGCGGCGGCCTTGGTGGTCCAGCCAGCCTTTACGCGGAGGTGGCGCGGGCGCTCGTCCCCGCCGGAGTCACGTCGGTGCGCATCGCCTATCGACAGCCGAACGTCTTCGCCGAGTGCGTGCTAGACGCGCTGGCCGCCTTTTCATTCTTGAGCGCAATCGGCGCGCAAGCGGTGTGCATCGTGGGCCACTCCTTCGGGGGCGCGGTCGCCATCAAGGCGGGCGTGCTGGGAGGGGCCCTCGTGCGCGGCGTGGTGGCCATGGCCAGCCAGCTCTCCGGCGCGGAGGACGCAGACTCGCTGTCGCCGAGGCCGCTGCTGCTCGTGCACGGCACCAGAGATACCGTGCTGGCGCCCCGCGCTTCGGAGATGATCTACGGCCGGGCAAAGGAGCCGAAGCAGCTTGTCCTCTACCCAGGGGCGGGCCACGGCCTGCAGGAGTGTGGCGATGAGCTGGCGGCGCTGCTTACCGATTGGCTCGCTGGGCAGGTGGGACGGGTGGCACTGCACGGCGCGTCCTAAGCAAGGGTAAGGGGGAGTTGAAGCTTGCAAGAGCACCATGAGCCAGCTCGCATCGAGCCGAAGTCGCTCGGCGATTACTTGGAGGTCATGAGCAAGGCGGTCTTCCAGAGCGGCATGTCCTGGCGGGTTGTCGAGTCCAAGTGGTCCACCATACGCGAGGCCTTTCGGGGTTTCGACGCGGAGGCGGTGGCGGGGCTCGGCGTGCGCGAGATCGATGAGCTGGCGCACGATAGCCGGGTTATCCGCAACCGTCGCAAGATTGAGGCCATCGTGGGCAACGCCAACCGCATCATCGCGCTCGACAAACAGCACGGCTCGTTCCAGAACTATCTCCGCTCCCACGGCAGCTTCGAGGCGAGCAATGCCGCGCTACGCAAGGAGTTCAAGTTCCTCGGCGATTCGGGCTGCTACTACTTCCTCTGGGTGGTGGGCGAACAGGTGCCGCCGTACGAGGAGTGGAGCGCGGCGCGCTCACGGTAGAGCACTGGCCGCGCAGGGCAGGCGGTAGGGGGGCTCCTTCGATAGAGTGTGTCCATGGGCCGATCTCTGGGCTAGGTGCTGCCCAATAACACAAAGGCGACCCCTATCACGATAAGCAGGGCGCCCAGGACCGTCCGCCATGAGGCCCTTTCCAGTGAGCGGAGGAAGATCTGGCTGAGGGCGACGGACATCAAGGGGCTGACGGCGGATACTGGTGCTACAACGACAACTGGAGCCTTGCTGAGGGCGATGAACAGGCAGAGGAAGCCCAGGGAGGCAAGGATGCCCGACAGCAGGACCAGCAGTAGCGCGCCACGAGGTGCGCGGAGGTCGCGGGGCATATCGCGGAGGCCGAGAAAGAAGAGTCCCACCATGCCGAAGAAGGCCGCGAAAAACGCGGCGACCGCCGGCGACGCGAGTTCCGTGACCACCATCTTCGAAACGACCTGGCCCGCCCCGTAGGAGAACGCAGCGCCCGCGGCGAACAAGAAGCCAATAACGAGCTCCTTGCGCAGACGGGGCTGCACTTGGACCTTCATCGCTCGCTGGTCAAGAGGGCCACGCCCAGGATAATGGTTGCTGTGCCCAGCAGGAGAGGTGGCGTGACCTGCTCGCCGAAGAACACGACGGCCAACAGCGTGGCGATGAATGGCGACAGGCTGAAGACGGTGGTAGCCCGGGCGACGCCAATGTAGCGCAGGCTTGTGTAGTTGAAGAGACGTCCGAGGACGAAGTTCAGCCCGCCCACCAAGGCGAGCCAAGGAAGGACGGCGAGAGGAACCGCCAGGATGCTGTCGCCTTCGAGGACGATGGCGATAGCGAGAAGGAACGCCGTGCTGGCGACGAGGGAGAAGAACGTGCCGCTGATGGAGCCCATGTGCCGCAGACCGAGCCGCGCCACGACGGATGAGGCGGCCCAGGATGCGGCGGCGGAGAGGGCGAAGAGAACGCCGACGGTCATGGCCGTCTACCTAACCGCCTCACGGCAGGCACAGCACCCACTCTCACCTTGCTAGCAAGCCACTAGTAATACACAGATCGCCCGGCACCGCCGCTGGCGACGATAACCTCGCCGGTGATGGCCGCGGCTTTCTCTGAGGCGAGGAACGTGGCCACGTAGGCGATCTCGGAGGCGTCGACCATGCGGCGGATCGCGTTGCCCGCCGCCATGCGCCGCTCGAGTTCTTCGACCGAGATGCCTTGGCGGTCGGCCTGTGCGGCCCATTCCCCTTGCCTGCGCTCGGTCCGCGTGGTGCTTGGGTGGATAACGTTGACGGTGACGCCGTGAGGGCCGAGCTCGTCGGCGAGCGTCTTCGTGAGGTGGACGACGGCGACGTTGCGCGCGCCGCCGCTGATGGGGCCCGCGTTGCGCGCCGCGAGCCCGCCGATGTTGATGATGCGCCCCCAGCCCTGGCGCTGCATGTGCGGGGCAACGGCGCGGGCGCAGCGCAGATAGCCCAGGTACTTCGTGTTGAAGTCCTCGAGGACGGCGGCGTCGTCGATCGTGGCGAGAGGTCCGCCAGCGAGGCCGCCGACCGCGGCGGCGTTGTTGACGAGGATATGGATGGCGCCGAACGCCTCGGCGGCGCGGGCGACCATGGCCTCGACCTGGTCGGTGCGGGAGACGTCGGCGACGACGGGAAGGATGCGCCGGCCCGTATGCTCTTGAAGCTCGCGCGCCGCTTCCTCTAGCGCCGGGAGGTTACGCCCGCAGATGGCGAGGTCGACGCCTTCGCGAGCCAGCTCAAGGGCGATGGCTTTGCCGATGCCCCTGCTGCCGCCCGTGACGAGGGCTACCTTGCCGGTGAGGCGGAGGTCCATGTGGTGCTCCTTTTTGTTCTCTTCAGCTAAGGCAACGTGCTAACTCCCGAGGCGAGCGGCTTTTTGTTCAGCCTTCCGCTTGTAAGCGTCGATGTCGAATGGAATGACGTTTGAGGCTTGCTCACTTACAGGCGGCTTGGGAAGCCCTGAGTCGCTTTCCTTTGACACTTCCGCTCCTAGCGTTAGTGCTTCGGTGGTGTGTGCATACACAGCCTCAGGAGCGCGCGCCGCCAGTTGGGCCATCGCTTTGACTAGAGTAGGCGCGTCCGCCCCGCTGATGATGTCTGTGAGTATGCGCTCCAACCCAAGCTCGATGAGCAATTTTAGACAGTCTTGGACATCCTGCGGCTCTTCGAGGACGGCTTCGATGAGCTGCTTGCTGGCGACTACACGCCGGTACAGATTTAGAGGCAATGAATATCGAATCGTTCCAGGCTGGTCATCTTGCTGAAGAAGAAGGCGCGCGCCATCTCGAAGAAGAGCAGACACAGTAGTGCCTCGTTTTTCGGCCTGCTGCCGGAACACCTCGAGTTCATCAGCAGGCAGACGCAGAGAAAACAGGGTCCCGCCTTCCTTGCGGATCGTGACGGGCGCAGGTGTCTGAGACCACAGAGATTCGTCGTCGCGTCGCTCCTGGTAGTAGCGAGCCAGCTCTTCGTCAGTCAACCCCTTCCTTTGCTTAGCCATGTCTTTGGGCCTCCGTTTGACTCTGTATATACCATCGTTGCTCAACAGGCGTACTGGGCCAACCGGTAATCGGTCGAGCGCGCTTGTCCCTAAGTATTTGAGGACTACCGTCCACACTCTTCCTTCGCTATCTGAGCCTATCATTTGATAATCGGCCGTACGGTCAGGCAGGTTCTCTCGAAAGAGTGGTCTCCCTCGCCGTAGCGCTTCTACAAGAGCGGGCGTTATCTCGTGGCGCACGGCGTGGCTTAGATTACTTTCGTCCCACTCCACGTCCTCAATCTCAAGCGAGACTGGCTGCCACATTTTCCCTTAGTATATACGAGGGCGACTCGGCTGTATAGACGGGCCTGATGTCGCGCACACTCACCTTGCCGCAGCCTGCCCCAGCCAACCCCTCAGCACCGCCGTAACGGCCTCGGCGTGCGTCCAGATGAGGCCGTGGCCCGCCCCTGCGATGGTAAGCAGCGCGGCCTGCGGGACCTCGGCGCGGAGGGCCTCGGCGAAGCGGGCCGGGGGTGTCAGGATGTCCTCGTCGCCGAAGAGGAGGAGCGTGGGGACGGCGATGGCACCGAGGCGCCCCTCGGTGTGGTGGGAGAGCACCGCTTCGACCTGTCGCGCGTAGGCCTCGTCGGGCTGGCGGTAGGGGCTGGCGAGGATGCGGGCGAGGGTCTGGTCGATGAAGCCAGGGCGCCCGTAGTCGGCGACCGTGTAGACCCACGGCCAGGTGACCTGCGCGAACTCCTCGGGCGTGAGCCTGCGCCGCAGAGTCGCCCAACTGCGCATGCGTGTGTCCCCCCGCGGGTCGCTGCTGGTATACGTGGCCACGAGGGCCAGCGTGCGGACGCGGCTGGGGTGACGCAGGGCGAGCTCCTGGGCGACGGCGCCGCCCATGGACCAGCCGACGCAGTGGGCCATCTCGGTACCCAGCACATTCAACAGGCCGGCCGCGTCATCGGCGAGATCGGCGATGCTGTAGGGACCGCCGACGAGGCTCGACTGGCCGATGTCGCGATGGTCGTAGGTGATGGTGCGATAGGCGTCGCTCAGGGCGCGGGCCTGGCTGGCCCAGGCAGTGTGGTCGGTGCCCATGCCTGAGAGGAAGAGGACCGTCTCATGGTCCGAGGCTGCTCCTGAGTCGCGATGGAAGAGCCGAAGAGCGCCAACCTGTGCGTGGGGCATGAGGGAACTTTAGCACAGTCGCGAGCGGTCGGCAGGCAGCGCGGGCGGGCGGCGGGAGCCGCCTGTTCATACTAAGTATGGGAGAGCGAAGGTTATGGTGCCCGTTAGCTGGCAAGCCCAGCTTAGCGATCCAGGCTGCGCTAGTAAGCGTACGGGTCGCTGGTAGACTCCTTTGGGAGCTGGCCTCGAATGGCTCCTCCTGGGAAGTCGCCTGTGTGGACGTTGAGATAGTAGCCGGCAGAGTCTTGGCGGATTTTGCTGAGGAGATCAGGAGCGACGTTGCTGGCACAGCCGGTCGAAGAGCCGGCTGTCGGGGCTGTGAACGGTACGACAATAGGACCAGCGACGTCCGCTGGGCCAGCGTGAATATGAAAGCCTGTGGCGGGCAGCGTGATGTTGGAGAAAGCGATCTCATAGCAGACCTCGCCCTTCTCTTGGTTCACAGTCACCTTAGCCGTCCCAGTGCCGTCAGGGTCACCCGGGTTTGGCCTCTCGGCCGCCCCGGTTAGGGTGATCTGAAATTGAGCTCCTGTGAGTGGTGGGGTAGTTGGAGGTGCAGCTGATGGTGATTGAGTGGCGATTGTGGGCGCAGGGGCTCCAGTTGGCGCGCAAGCGAAAAGGACTGAAGCGATTCCAGCGACGAACATCCTCCAGGCAAATGATGGATTCATTCCTTCCTCTGTGCGAAGCGTTCTCTGAGGAATACGTACCTTGGTTACAAGTAAGCTTAGGGCTCCTGGATGCCCGCAAGGTGGATGACCGCGAGAGCGGTAGCCCGGACCACTTTGCTGAGGAAGGTGTAATCCAGGGTGTCGGGGGTGTCGGTGGGCGCGTGGTAGTGCGGGTTGCGGAAATCGGCGGTGTCGGTGAGCTGGAGAGCGGGGATGCCGGCCCGCCAGAAGGCGAGGTGGTCGCTGCGGGCAAAGTGGCGGGCCGCGGGGAAATAACGTCGCAAGATGTACCCCAAGAGCGGCACGTCGGTCGGGTTGTGCAGGGCAATGGTCGGCAGGTCGTTCGGTTGTGAGGCGCCGGCCAGGGTCGCGGCAAGCTCCTTGGACGCGCGGTTGTAGAGGACGGCCAGGCTATCGCCGCGATGCTCCCGGGCGCGCAGACGGGCGATTTGTTGCCCGTAGAGCAGCTCAAAGCCCCGCGGGACAAGCTGGGAGTTGGCGCGCTGGTCCGCGTAGGCGATGCATTCCAGGATGAGGGCGGCAGAGACGGCTGAGCGATGCGCTTCGACGAAGGCGAGGCTGCCGGCGAAGCCCGTCTCCTCGAAGTCGAAGGCGACGAGGGCGATGCTGCGCTCGAAGCGGAGCGGCGCGAGCGCGCGGGCCAGTGCGATGAGCGCGGCAACGCCCGCGGCGTTATCGTCGGCGCCCGGCGTGCCGTCCACCGTATCGAAGTGGGCGCCGACGACGACCATGTGGCGTCCTAGGCCGGGTCGGGCTGCTCCCCAGGCGGGCTTCAGGGCGACGACGTTCGCCCCGGTCGCACCGCCGTTCTGGACCGGCTGTCGGGCGACCTGCCAGCCAATGGCGGCGAACGCATCGAGGAGATGCGCCTCGACTTCGGCCATACGTGCGGGGGTCGCCAGGCGATTGGCGGGTCCGAGAAATGGCACGAGGTCAGCCTCAGTGACGGCGATGCTGAGGAGCGCGTCTTGGACGGGGGTGGGTAGGCGGAGATGGCGGGGGCGCGGCTCGGCGGTGAAGAACATGTGATGGAGGGCGGTAGGGCCCGTCGGTTACCTCGATTGTCTATCCCGCAGACGACTCCATCGCCTGACGGCCTTGGAGGGCGCGGGCTAGGGTGAGGTCGTCGGCGTACTCGAGGTCGCTGCCGACGGGGAGTCCGCGCGCCAGGCGCGTGACCGAGACGCCGAACGGGACGAGGAGGCCGTGCAGGTACATGGCGGTGGCCTCGCCTTCGAGGCTCGGGTTCGTGGCGAGGACCACCTCGTGGACCTGGCCCTCGCGCAGGCGGGCCAGGAGCTCCGGGATGCGGAGGTCTTCGGGACCGACGCCCTCGAGCGGTGAGAGGACTCCGTGCAGCACTTGGTAGCGGCCACGGTACTGGCCGGTGCGCTCCAGGGCGAGGAGGTCGAGCGGCTCCTCGACCACGCAGAGCAGGCTCTGGTCCCGGTTCGGGCTGCTGCAGATCAAGCAGGGATCGGTGTCGGCGATGTTGCAACAGCGGGAGCAGAAGACGGTGCGCTCTTTGAGCGCGACCAGGGCCTCGGCCAGAGCGCGTGCCTGGGCTTCCGGCGCCCGTAGGAGGTAGTAGGTGAGCCGCGAGGCGGTCTTGGGGCCTATGCCAGGCAACCGGGCCAGCTCATCGATGCAGCGGGCGACAGCGCTGGCGACCGGGAAGGCCATGGGCTAGCACAAAGGCTCAGGGCAGGCCGGGCAGGCCCAGTCCCCCGGCGAGGCCGCCCAGACGCTTGGCGGCGAGCTCGCGGGCCTTGTCGAGGGCTTGGGTGATGGCGGCGGAGACGAGGTCCTCGAGCATGTCGAGGGACTCCGGGTCCACTGCCTCCGGCGCAATGTGCACCGAGCGCACGTGCTGCTGGCCGTCCATGACGATGGTGACGGCACCGCCGCCGACCGAGGCCTCGATGGTCTCGTTGGCAAGGGCCTCTTGCGCTTTGGTGAGCTGGCGTTGCAGGTCCTGGGCTCGACGGAGAAACTCACGGTTCATGCGCTATCCTTCTAAAGGTCTTGGCGGTGAGACGTCGCAGCCATTATAGCTGAACGCGGTATGTCGGGGTCTAGCGAGGACCTCGCCGCGCCTAGTCCGCGTCAAGCAGGCGGGCGCC
>Ga0209341_10003538_pt1 | contig 14563 bp, 22 predicted proteins | sample RifCSP13_2_FD_184020 | JGI IMG/M metagenome (GOLD analysis project Ga0209341, IMG submission 184020) | Soil microbial communities from Rifle, Colorado - Rifle CSP2_sed 13_2 (SPAdes) (version 2) | ecosystem: Environmental > Terrestrial > Deep subsurface > Rock core/Sediment | place: Rifle...
AGCGATCGTTTCCGCATCGTGAAGTACGAGGCGATCCGATGAGGCGAGGCGAGTTGATTTTCGCGCTCGGTGCCGCGGCGATTGTCGGTCTGTTCTTGTGTCTGTACTTCGCATTGGTGAGGCCAGGGTCGGTGGTGGCGCAGGAGCAGGAGCCAGCGCCCGGGCCGCCGGCACTGAAGTGTACCGGGTTCAAGGTCGATCTACGGCCGGCTGCGGGAGGCGCGGGCATTCTGCATGTGGACGAGACGACGATCTCCGAGGCGGCGTTTCGGGACGTGCGGTGTAAGGACAGCGCAGCGGTGAGGGTGACGCTCGCCGGCAAAGAGCACGTGATCGTTCGGTGGGACGGACGCGTTGAGATTTACGAATGACGAAGATGCGCCGCGCGTCGCGCTCTGCGGTTCTGGGTCCGTGTAGTCGCATACACGAAACCCTCCGGCTGCCGTACCGGGCCGCGGCGCTGTGGTTGCTGAGGGGCGGCCCTGTTGACAGGGGTCGCCCCGGGGCGTAGGAGCCAAGAGATGAAGCGATACGCGGCGGTCGTAGGCGATTGCAGCCTGACCCACGCCTCATGTCCCCAGGGGGTCACCCACCGCATCGACTACGAAGAGCGGGAGGATGGGCTCTACTACCTCGTCTCCGAGGTGGATGCCGAGATCAAGCGGCTGCGTAAGCGGATCGACGACCTCTACCCAGTCGCGGCCTACAGATGCGAGGCTCACGAGGACGAGGAGGCGGCTGGGATCTGCCCGTGCTGCGAGCGGGCGGAGGTGGCGCGGCTCCGGGCGGCGTTGGATCTCTCGGTGCGTGGTGAGATGGAGGAGACGGCGCGGCGGATGGATCTGGAGCAGGAGATCGAGCGGCGCAAAGACCGTTCACTTTGGCCACCAGCGAGGAAGGTGACATGACCGGCAAGCTACCGGTCGTATTCTGGGCGACGAGGGAAGAGTGTGAAGCGGTGCAGCGCACGTTTGGTCTGAGTGGCCCCGTCTCCGTTGGCGAGAAGGTTCGTGAGGCGTGCGCCACCGCCATCACCGCCGCCGTCGAAGGGAAGGGAGGAGCGATCGGAGGGTGGCTTAATGAAGGAGCGAGCGTGTTCCGTCGAGAGCGGTTTTATCCTGCGCGCCGCGTCCTCGTCGTGCCGATGGAGGATGAAGCTGCGCCATGAGAACCCGCCCGCTGGAGATCCGATTGTGGGAGAAGATTGACAAGCGCGGCCCTGACGACTGCTGGCCGTGGCGTGCATATAAGAGTCGGGACGGCTACGGGCGCGTACAGGTCGGCCGACGGTGCTTGAATGCCCACCGAATCGCATACTCGTTAATTCATGGTACTCTTCCGGTTAGCCTAACAATAGATCACCTCTGCCGTAACCGAGCGTGCTGCAACCCAAGGCACATGGAGCCCGTTCCACTTCGGTTGAACATTCTGCGCGGATTCAGCCCCGCGGCCGACCATGCGAAGCAAACCCACTGCATCCGTGGGCACGAGTTCACGGCTGAGAACACGAAGCGGCAATCCAACGGCGGGAGGTCGTGCAGAATCTGCGGCCGGCTCATGGACAGACTCTCATATCATCGTCGAAAGGAGAGCAGGGGTGTCTAAAGAGGAAATCCTGGCGCACGTCGCTCGACTCGACCTGGCGCGGAAGCAGCTTGAACGCGAGCTGGCTCCGCGCATTCCGTCGGTCGATGCTGACTTCTACTACGGCGCGCTGGACCGCCTCACGGCCGCGTGGGCGCTGCGGCTGCTAACCCGCGTGGGCCACGCAGAAGGGCACCAGGCGTGCATGAGATGCCAAAAGTACCGCAAGCTCGCCGACGCGCTGGTCGCGGACCTCGGGGAAGCAGGGAGGATGGTGTGACGCGGTACAGGAAAAAGCCCATTGTCGTCGAAGCGTTCCAGATGACCGAAGCGCGGCGCTCGGATAGCAGTGAGTGGCCGTCGTGGCTCAATGATGCGTGGAATCGCACCGGCGAAGGTGCTCTCTGGATTGACACGGATGACCCCGACGGCCTGCGCTTGGTCCTCGGCACGAAGGAGGGAGTCCACCGCGTCTCGTGGAACGATTGGATCATCCGCGGTATCGAGGGTGAGTTGTACGCCTGCTCGCCGACCATCTTCGCAATGACATACGAACCTGCACCATGACACGACGGCGCGTGTCGCAAGTGCAGGGCGGTTGGCTGATTTCTCGTTGTGGGACCCATCATATGGACATTACTAGGAATAGGAGGTTACTGTGCCCATCGTAGGCTGGATCTGTCCCATTCACAGAGATGAGGTAAGTTTCGATCACTTCGACACGTGTAATGCGTTACAGGGGAGAGCGGCTTACTCTCCCTGGCTCGCACGGTTCGCCGCGGAGAAGATTCTCAAGGACACGAGGCATCTCTCCCTCGATCTCACAGCTACACGTGTGCTCGGCTGCCCTCGTGCTACCTACCTACAGACACAGTTCAGTTATCATGTAGACCCATCCAAGCGCGCGCTGATGGATAGGGGCACGGCGTTGCACGGTGTCGCGGCGACCATGATGGGAGACCGCTGGGGCACCGAACATACCGATCTCGTCAGGATGACCCTGGTGGGCAAGCTGTTCGGCCACGACATCAGCGCAGCCGCGGACGCGATCCGTAAGGATCTAGGCGAGATCGTGGATCATAAGTTTCCATCTGACTTCTCCGTGCAGTATCGCAAGAAGAAGCAGGGTCGGCTGCGGCTGTCCGACAAGGTAGGCGGCAACTACGTCGCGCAGTTGAACATCGAGAGGCTGTTACTGGCACAGCAACCTTGGGCCGTCGAGGCGGGGTATGATCCTGGCAATGTCCTGCTGACTGTGTGGGATCACGCGACCGGGTCAAATGATCCCCCCGAGCCCCTCGCGGTGGATCATGTGGAGGAGGATGAGTTGGCCAGCTTCCATCCTAGCGGAGGGGATGCGACGGTAGTTGACATTGTGGAGGAGCTGACGTTCGCCAAGCAACAGGAGGTCGTGCCGGCACAGACCATCGTGGAGAAAGAGCAGCGTGCGGCTAGCCTCTTACTAGTGGGCGAGACACAGATGGATGGGAAGAAGTGCGCTAGTTACTGTGATGTCGAGCCTGCATGTACTAAGCTATTAAGGAAGTACGGGAGGCCGGCCATAACATGACACGCCTAGTGTGTGCTGGGAGATGGAAGTGAGACTGGAGACCGTGACTGAGTATCTTGCTCGCGGGGGCCACATTACCCGTGTGCCGTCGGGCATGAGCAGCAGGAATCTCAAGGAGGAGTACAGTGACCGGCTAGTTTGGCTCTGGGGGCCAGGGTATCGGGAGAGGCGGGAGCAGGCACGGTTACAGGGGCGATGGAACACGGAGCGAACTCCCAAGCCATGAGCAAACTAGTTCCAGGTTACGGCCCCTTCACCGCCCCGCTCCTCGTCATAGGTGAGGCGCCTGGGAAGGAGGAGGTACTGGAGGGCCGGCCGTTCGTTGGCGCCTCGGGCTGGCATCTGCGAAGGTTCATCAAGGCAGCGGGGCTGGATCCGGAGGCCGATTGCCGGTATGACAATGTCATTCCCTACAACCTAGGAGCCCTCCCCAAGTCGGCCGGGGGGCTGCGTAAGGTGGTGGAGGAGCATTGGGACCACCTGGGGGATACGCTAGCAAGAACGACTGCGCGGGCTGTGTTGCTGGTAGGCAGGGCAGCATTGCTGCGATTGACAGGTAAGACTGGCATCCTACGGGAACACGGATCGGTCTACATGATCGGCACCCCCATGATCGCCACTGTCCACCCCGCGGCCGTGTTGAGAACTAAGCTAGAGTCATACTGGCCGCTGGTCGAACGGGCTGTCAGTAGAGCCTGTGACTACGCGAGGGGGATGCCGTTCGATCTGGGCGCGCAACACCCACCGTGGGAGTACGTGGGGGCGCGGCAGTTGGATGCGGCCTTGTCTACTGCTAAAATCGTCGCGATCGACACGGAGTTCGACGAGCGGACGAACCGCCCGTTCCTGGTCGGTCTCACGGTGAACGGGTACAGTGTAATGTCATGTAAGCCGACGACCGATGTCGTGCTGGTGCTCAAGAAGCATATGCTACGTCGTGATCTACACAAGATCATGCACCACGCGCCCGCGGACATCACAGCTCTGCTGACACTAGACATCGACACCGCCCCGCCTGTGTTCGATACGATGCTAGCTCACTCGACCTGCTACTCGGATCTGCCAGTAGGGTTGTCGTCCGTCGCGCTCTTCCATCTGCATCACTGGTGTAACTGGAAGGACATGCCGCATGATGATCCTCGCTACAATGCTATAGATGTGATGGCAACGTGGAGGGTACATGGATTGCAGATCGGTGAGCTACATCGGCTAGGTCTGACGGAGGTCTATCACAAGGAGGTCCTCCCGGCCATGGCCTACACGATGGCGATGGAGGCGAGGGGGTTGCAGGTAGATCACGACCGCAGCCTGGCGCTGGTGAGCAGTGCGCGAATCGAGCAGCGCCGGTTGATGAGTACCGTGCGAGACGGCGCTGGGGCTATCTTTGAACGTCGCAGGAGGCCGCTGGAGACAGACCGAGATGTCCAACTTACAGAGATCGCGACCATCGAGGGGCAGCATAACCGTGAAGTGGTCTCCTATTGCCTGACCCATGACACCTACGTTGGCCTGGCCAAGAAGAAGTTCGGTGAGTGTGCCTGCCCTGACATCTACAACCATCCCTGGAACGTAGAGCGCCGTGCAGTTCTAGCCGCGAAGAGAAAGCTGGTCGCCTCCATCTCGACCAAGATCAAACGCTGGACGCCTGGGTCTACCATGAAACGTGCGCGGGGCGGCAAGATGGTAGAGGCCCCCACAGGATTCGACCCGGGCAACAATGATCACCTACGGTGGTTGCTCTACGATAAGAACGCGCTCGCCCTGCCCCCGCAGCGAAAGCGAGACGAACATGGTAGTCTCACGCTCACGGCCAACGCTGACGCGATCGCCAGGCTGCTCGCCCACAAGGCAGTACAATCCAGGCCAGACATGGTAGAGTTACTTGGTGCCATCAAGCAATACCAGCACCTTGACAAGATGGTATCCACCTTCTACCAGCCACGTGTGGACGAGCACGGTGTGGCACACCCGGAGTTACGGATCTTCGGGACGGGGACGGGTAGACCCGCTGGTGGCCCGGACTCAGACCTCTTCGACAAGAGGAAGTCCAGCTATTCATACAACGTGCTCAACATACCCGAAGAGGCACGGTCCATATATGTGCCACACGATAGGCTAGATATAGCTAGCCTGCACGTCGCGTATAAGGAGCACCTGGATGACCTGAAAGACGACATCGAAGACTCTGCGGGGCAGGCCAGAGAGGGAGGAGAACTTCTGTAAGCTGTGCTGTGATTACAAGGCGAGTGTGTGTACGAGGTGTGGGCGGTGTGAGGAGTGTAGGTGCAAGCCGTGGTGCGAGAGGGGGGAGAGGGCGAGGAGATGAGCGACCGTTGCTTCGTGAGCGCTGATTGGATCAACGTCGAGGGACGCCTGACAGCACACTTCTCGGGCGACCCTGTCCTCACGGCTGAGCTGGACGCCGAGCTGTCCGGTGGTCACAAAGTCCACGCGCTGAATGCCGCGCTCATCTACGACATCGACCCGGCTGATGCTAAGACACACCTGGTCATGCTAAAGGGGCAGATGCGACCTGCCTACGATGCCGGTAAACGACAGACACACAGGTGGAACTATGGGGGTGGGCCACGGAACATGGCGGAGACCTTCTGGCTGCCCCTCGACTTCTGTAAGGCCGTGGACGCCAAGCTATCGGCAAAGTATAGCGGCGTGGCAGAGTGGAGGAAGAGGCTGGTGGATCATGTGTTCGGACTGTTCCTGTACGCGTGTGGGAACTGCAGCTACCAACAGGAGGAGAGAGGAACGTGCCCGAACTGCTCGCGGCGGGGCGTGGCTGTCCCGTTGCGGTATGCAGGCGTGGTGGAACAACCTGCTCGCATGCTCTACACGCCCTTCGGCAGGCTGCGTCGGTACCCTGGCAAGCGCAAGCACGGGATGAATGCAGTCGCGGCACAACTGCCACAGGGGTCCGGCGCTAGCATGTGGTATCGTACCTTCGATCTGTTGCACAGCCCGGGGATAGCGGGACCTCCTGGCAGGCTGGTCTGGGACACGGACGGCTATACTTACAGTGACCTGCTCACCGCTGCCCAGGACACGTTCGTGGTCGCTGGCACCTACGACTCCTTCCTGATGGAGTGTCCTACCAGGGACGCCGGGAAAGTGCTAGAATGGTTGGTCTGGTGCATGGAGCAACCATGGTCAGAGCTAGGCGGCAAGAGGTTCCCCGCGGAGGGCTCGGTCGGGGGGAATTGGGAGAAGTGGCATGAGCGGAACAACCCGGGGGGGCTCAGGGAAGTTGCCGTCAGACCTCTTAGTGTTAGTAACCCCTACATGTGAGTGCTGCGACGGCCGTCCAGCAACGATCTGCGATGACTGTTTCCAAGAGGGCTTGCAACGACATTACGAGGAGGGATTCCGCGATGGGAAAGAGAGCAGGGAAGACTAGCTTGAAGGTCGCGCCGATCGAGATAGACCTGCATGGTATCATGGCAGATAAGGTGGAAGTCGGCGTGACCTATGGCGTGCAGCGAGCGTATAAGTACACGAGTAAACCAGATGAGGCGACTATCATCGAGGCGATCCACAACGCGGTGATGAACGAGCTAGCAAACTTGTTCGTGTGGGGGGATGAGTAGTCATGGCATCACCTATCGTACCCCGTTCGTGGGATGCCCATCTTACTCGACACGAAGCTTGCAGTGGTGTGTTGACCTCCATGGGCGATGTCATCTGGTGTGCTAGGTGTGGGGAGGAGTGGCGCGGCAGCATGGCGCCTTACGCGAAGTGGCCGCCCCCGGGGGGTCGTGCTAGAGACGAATACGAGGCCCGCTTTGTAAGCTGCCCCAGCTGGCGCTGCTCCTGCTGTGGAGCCTACATTGAGTGAACTCTCCCTCCGCCCCATCCCCATCTGCCGCCACTGCAACCGTGAGCTGGTGATGGAGGCTGTGGCGAAGTACGGGGGGAGATTGTCTGTCGTGCTACGTTGCCCCAAGCACGGCACGTTCGATCCGATGAACAAGAGAGCGTATAGGCAGGCACTAGTAGGCAATAAACTACAGCCCACGGTGGGTCACAGGAGCCCGCGATAGATGTCGCGAGGTTATTGGGACACAAGTCGAGCGCGCCAGCTCTGGGGCTGGCAGTTCGGCTTTTATGTGTGTCGAGGTATAACTCGTGGCCGTTTCGAGAGGCGCTAACGTGTGGACAGCCTTGAAGTCTACCGGGAACAGTTGGACCAGCTCCTCGATGTTGCCATCAACGTCGAGGGGGACGAGGAACTTCTAGGGAAGGTCGTAGCACTCGCGAACATCACGCACGCGAATGCCACCCCGGCCGAGTGGGAGTCCCTTTGTCAGCGCATCCGCACGGTCTTCAATATCGATGAGCACGACCTCGCGCGGGCGTTGGGGGTAACGACACCACCCGACAAGAGTGTCCCGCTCGCAGCGCCCGTTTCTTTCGAGTCGTTGGTAACAGATGGGTGGTTCGGCCGGTACCTGGAATACACAGCCGAGTCAGAGGCCCCCGCGCAATTCCACTTCGGTGCGATGGCGGCGTGTATATCAGGGGCGCTGGCGAGACGCCCGCTGATCCAGTGGTCGGTGGCACCCACCTACCCTAACCTGTATGTACTACTGATAGGGCCTACAGGATCACGGAAGTCGTCGGCGATGAAGATGGCGGGGAGTCTAGTCACACGAGCGTTCCCGACGACCAACATCCTACCCTCCGAGGGCTCACAGCAAGGCTATGCACGAGCCCTACGACGCCGCTATGCCGAGACGGCCCGGGCCGCGGACGGCCTCATACTGGCATCCGAGTACGGCGTGCTGGTAGGTAAGGACAAGTATAAGACCGAGCTGGCAAAGTGGCTGACCGACTGGTACGACTGCCCGGACAAGTGGTCGAGGGCACTTTCCATGGAGGAGTTCTACGAGCTGGACAATGTATACCTGTGCCTGTGCGGATGTTCCACGATGAGTTGGCTGTTGGACCTGCCCCCCGACGCTGTGAAGGGCGGGCATCTACCACGCCACATCCCCTTCGAGGCGGCAGGGAGACGGCATCGAATGGCACTGCCCAAGTTCGATGAGCGGCTGGCCGCTGAGCTGATCGAGTCTCTGGGGGTGCGCCTCAAGACGGTCATGGAGCACATGGCGTTTGATCCCAGCGCCGAGAAGTATCTCGTGTCCTGGTATGAGGGCGAGCTATGTCGCCAGGAAGGGGCTACCCAGGATGAGCAGGTGCTGGCCTGGTACGCTCGCAAGCAGGCGCACGTTATCAAGTTGGCGGTCGTCTGGCAAGTCGCCGATGGTGGCCCGCCCGACGCGCTCCAGGCTGAGTGGTTGCATCGGGCACGACTTGTCCTTGACTGGTGCGATTCGACGGTGTACAATGTCTACCGGCAACTCGGTGTCACCGAGGAGGGCGCGCCCGTGGAGGCTGTGTTGAGGTTCATCCAGAGCAGAGGCGGAAAGGCTCAGCAGTCTGACATAGTCCGCGCGTTCAGGAACAGGTACAACGCCGGCCGGGTGAAGGGGGCGTTGCAGACGCTCGCGGCCGCGAGGATGCTGCTGGAACGTAAAGGCCCTGCCTGGTTGGGCTCGGTGTGGGAGGTGAGATGACGGAGTACCAGAAACTACACGAGCTAGCTGCCGGGCTGGGGGCCGCGATTCCTAACCGTGAGCTGACTACTGACAGCTACGGCTCCTACCTGCTACAGCTCATCGAGGCGTTGTATGATTATACCGAGCGACTAGAGAACAGGATCGCCGAGCTAGAGTTCCCCGGGATGGAGTATCCTGGTCCTGGTAAGGCGCGCGACGATGCCCAACCGAAGTAAACAGGGGGGTAAGGGGAAGAAGTCTCGTCGTGTATCTGGCCTCGGCGTGAAGCGAGTCCGCGGCAAGGCTAGTAAACCCCGCGGTATGATCGGCAGTTCGAGGATGTTTCCAGGTAGCTGGTGGCAGGGGCATGACTTTCTGGGGGGACGGTGAACACGGATAACATGGTAGTCAAGGACTACGGGTAAACCGGTAATTATCTATCAGGAGGGAACACATGAAACTCATCCACATCCGTCTGAACGGACCCGGGGGGTATGCCATCCCCATCACCTTCTCCGACCTGTTCATCTTCGGGGGGCTGCATAAGCAGCGAGCAGGTGACACAGTCGAGGTGCTCACCGCATTTATCGACCGCTGGAAGCACTGTAAGGTCCACTACAACGACCTCACCGCGCCCACCCCGGGCAACGTCGTGGCCGCGCTGCGGCAACTCAGGACCTGGGCGGGGGAATGTCCTGATGAGAGCTGGGAGGTCGAGGTGAAGGAATGCGTGGCACCGTAGCTAAGAGACTTCGTGACGAGGCATCCGTCAGGGCGACCAGCCGTGACATGCACATCCTGCATGTCGGCCGCAAGGGGGACAGAGATACGATCATGTACGCGCCAGGACATCCCCGACGACTCTACCAGGACATCAAGACATGGTACAAGCGGTCGTTCACTTCTACCAGGACGTAGTCATGGACTGCCCGCTGTGCAGTGGGAAGCTAGTTGTGATACACTGCAAGTTGGTGTGTCCCTGGTGTCACCTTATCGTGGAGAACTGCAATGGAGACTGACCATGCCTAAACTCACGAATGCTACATGTACCCAGACCTTCTACCTTGCGTTAGCGATCTGGCGGGAAGCACGGGGAGAGCCACAGCTTGGTAGGACTGCGGTGGGGTACTCCATACTCAATCGCGTGGCCCGACCATCGTGGTGGGGCCGCACAGTTGACGAGGTCATCACGAAGAAATGGCAGTATTCGTCCCTGACTGATCCCCGCGACAAGCAGCTCACTCGCTGGCCCTTGCTCAGTGATACCTCCTGGCAGGAGTGTCTAGGCGTGGCGATGCAGCTCTTGTTCCCGGGGGTCGCCGCCGCGCCAGTAGACAATCCCGTCCCCGGCGCTGACTCGTACTACGATGTAAGTATCACCGCCCCGAAGTGGACCGTTACAGCTCGCAAGTGCGGGCAGGTGGGACGGATCATCTTCTACGATGTTGACCATGACTACGAGAAGGAGGAGAAATGAAGCGCGCGATCGTGATAACCGTGATCGAACTGGTAGCACTGGTAGGCTGGCTAGCGATGGGGGGATTCGGAGTCGGCCCGGCACTCTTCCTACTGGCCGGACTCATTGGCGAGCACGTCGTGTCGAGTAGGTTGAGGGGCGGGCTAGGCAAGGTCGTGGCACTCAGCGGGTCCGAGGCGATCATCTGGGTCCTGTGGCTGGCTATCGCCGGGGTGAATCCTGTAGCAGCCGCCATCTTCCTCTTCGCCACCATGTTCGTGCAGCACAACGTCGAGCTGAGTTCGTTCTCGGAGACGCCCATCAAGGGCTTCCTGTTCAACCGCCGGTCACTCGACATCACCGCGCTGGAGACGGTCGGGGGAGCAGTGTGGTTGGCGCTTGTCCAGGCCGGCCGGCCGGTGATCGGGGCGATCGTGCTGGCTGGTACGCTCCTGTTTGAGCACATTTCACAGGGTAAGAAGCTGGGGGTGCTGAGTAATCATGGTTGACCTCTGGCATGGCAAGCCCGTGACTGAAATGGACCGCGAGGAACTTATCAAGGCCCTACGTGACTCTTGGGCGCTGTTTCATGCGGAGCGGGCCGTGCATAGCCACCAGCTAGACTTCATGCTAGCTACTGGCCCGCCCGATAGCCAGCTCGTGCCGCCCCCGACACCTGCCGACCCTTGATCCTGAAGACCTCTTCGTTGGCCCAGGCGTGGACTCGGCCGCGCCACTTGGCCTTGAGGTCATCGGGGATGTCATCCTCCAGGCGGCGCTCGACGTAAGCTCTCCGCTCCTCGGCGGTTCGGTTCGACATGTCTACCAACCCCGCCGCGATGTTCCGTGCCAGCTCGCGGGCTTCTACCTCGTCGTCACGGCCGGGTCGCATCTTCGCGGCGCGCGCGAGCGGTGACGGTCCCACCAATGGCTCCTGACCAATCCCCATGAGAGCCGTGTATGTGGCATTCGCCCAGGGCTCGCGGAAGGGGCGGGGGCCTGGCACACCGCTAGCCAGCTCCTTCGCGAGCGCGATAGGCTCGGTCAGAGGGAGGATCTTGGGGATGGCTGCTGCCACACGGCGCTTGACCTTCTCACCGCCCATGGCTGTCTCAGCTACCTGGATCTGCTCACCCGTGCGAGAGACGCGAGGGGAGCGGCCCGTCGCGAGAATCCATGCGCCTTGCGCGCCCGCATGGACCCGACCCGTGATTGCATTCGCCATGCCAATGGTCCAGTCACCTACCAACTCTAGCCCTCTATCACCCCGCGCGATGCCGTCTATGAGTGCCTTCGCGCCTGTGTAGACGAGCGCGCGGCCATGCAACGGCGAGATGTTGCGAACCTTGAAGCTGACTGTCCGGTCAGTCGGCTTGCCCGCGAAGCGGTTAGGGTAGACCACGATGTCGTCCGCCGAGTGGCCCTCTGCCATTAGCTCCCACGTCCACTTGCCGGTCATAAACTTGTTGATGAGCGCAGGGTAGAGGATCAACATCTCGAAGTTGTTCCAAACGAGGTTCCAATGGATGTCCCGCCACATGTGCTCGCCGATGAATTGGGCAGCGGCTTTGGAGCTACCCTGCTTGACACCTTCCATGATCGCACGGGAGGGGACCGTCGCGAGGTCGGTGAGTGGCCGGGTCCCCTCGTATAGGAACTGAGCAGACGACCTCAACGACGAGACTAGCGCAGCCGCGAACGGGTCGCCTACAACAGGGATGTTACGGAGCATCTTCACGGCGGTGGGCGCGAGGGCTTCGACGTAGGTGCCGGAGCGAGCGTTGACCTCGTAAGCAGCCTCCGCCACGGTGACCGGCTTGCCATCCATCTCGGACTGTATACGGATCGCCTCGGCCAGGATAGTACGCAACCGCGTCTCGAAGCCGGCAGGGAGTGGGAATGGGATAACCCCGCCGCTCTTCCCCTCACCGGGCGGACCGAACACCCGCCACTTCGGCCAGACGATCTCGGTGAGACCCTCGATAGCGTGAAGTGTCGCACGCCCTATCGGCGACTCCCGCATCTGATCGCGGATAGCTTGAGTCTTGATGGACTTGTCGGCGAGCGTGTACTCTTCTAGCTGGCTAGTTCGGAGCGCCCCGTACTTTGCGTTCTCCTGGTAGGCGGCGGTCCACTTCGGCCCCGACATGCTGCGGGCTTCCTGGTAGAGCGCCCACGTCTTGCCGATCGCGGTACGCGCAAGTAGCCGGCGCGTTCGCGTGGACAGCACCTTGGCAATAGCCGGGTGGGCAAGGGCGTTACCGAACACGATAACCGAGTGGCCGTAACCTTCGGCGGGTGATGCCAACTGCCAACCTGTCATCGTCCGTGTGAACGGCCCTATCCACGGGACCTCGGAAATGTTGTAGCCGGGGATTCCCTTGGTTGCACCGGGGACCCCCTCGCCGAAGTAGCCGGAGACAAGGTTGTAGGTGTCAGCGACGGGTTTGGGCACGCGAATCTCGCCGGATATGAACGCGCCCTTTTCGGTGCGAGAGAGCAGCTTACCCTTCAATTCAGCGGCGAGAGTAGCACCTTCCGCCCCCACAATGTCCGCAGCGATCTTCTTACCGAGAGTCGTCGTGCGAGTGACAGTTTCATGGAGCTGTGGCAGGCGAACGGTGATGGATACTACCGGCACTGCCTTGCCGCCGAACATGACCTCCTTGGGGATCTCACCTGCAACAGGATCAACCTGTACCTTATGCCGCATGACCTCTTCACGGAACTCGTTATACTTGGCCTTGCCGTAACGGTCGGTCATATCCTCGGTGAGGATCTTCTCGAAGTCACCAAGGTATAGTTCCTCTGCTGCTGTGAGACGGCGGGCTGCACGCGCGCGCTGAGCACCAGGCTGCATGCGGCGTCCACCGGCACCGTAGCCTATAGTACGTACCTCTCCCAGGTTGATGAACTCGCCTTCCAGCGCCACGTATCGTCGTAGGCTAGCATGTCGCGTAGGATCAAACCTGATGAGCGGGACATATATGCCAGGCCGCTTGGTTGTGATCCCTGCTGGCTCAAGCCACTTCTCTAACTCAGGTTGGATAGTGGACTTGTAGGCTTCGACCGCTTCGGACATGCCCTTGCGAGTCATAATGCGAGTTCGTTCGAGGTCGGTCAGTCTTGTCAGCTTGACATTGGGAAAGAGATCCGGCTGGGCGAGAGCATGTGCCGCGGCATCGTCGAACGCGAGGCGGAGGAAGTCGTCTGCCATGTCACCAGTCTTGATGTAGGTCTTGTACCAGGGCTTGACCCGGTTCTCGATGAAGTTGAACCGGACCGCGCCCTTGGCAGCGCCGACTTCCATCGCGTGTGCGAATAGGGGACGGGCGTTGGGTTCGTCCAGGAGCCACCAGTGCTGGGGCTTAGCGCCGAACTGTGCTTCCCAGGCGGTGCCGAGGCCGGTGAGGAATGATTCGACTCGATGCGCGAGCGCGGGGATAGCCGTCGCACCTGTAGACGACTTCAACACGTTCGAGACGATATTGCTTACATCGAGACCCGTCGCAGCGGCGAGTGTCTCGCCACCGCCACCTGACATGATAGAACCCATGAGGTCGGTGGGGGGCAGCTCCAAGGTCATCTGGTCGCGGAGGACAGCGTATACCTGCTCCGGCGATAGTCCCTCCACCTCGACAGCCTTAGCTAGTTTCTCGGACATGGTCTTGAGAGCCTCATCGATGAGAGTGAGGCGAGCGGGGAGGGGACCTTCGCGTGTGGCTACATCAGCGTCGAACGCCGCCCGTGCCTCCTTGATAGCCGCGAGTCGATCGGGGATGGACTTGGTCGCATCGAGGGCGGTCTCAAGAGGCACGTCCCAGGTACCGGGCGGACTATATGGCGGGATCTCACGGGGCTCGAAGACGGACGAGGGCACGAGTGGGTGGGCCTCGGCCTGGGCGGCAGCTCGGCTCTTGATGACTTCATTAGCGGCCTTGACTGCGGCAACGGGATCTAACGGCGCGATGTTGTATGGGTAGACATCAGCGAGGGCAGCGGTCGCCTCGGCAGGGGTCTCTCCCTTACGCAGCTTGATGGTGGGTACATCCTTGTTCATGTTCAAGTCGACGAACGCGCGGACGGCCTCGGGGGAGGGGCGGGGGATGGCAGGTGGACCAGCCGGTGACACGGCCGTCTCAGGCGTGGACGGTACGACCTCCTTGAGCGCAGCCTCACCCCCCGTGCGCTTGAACTTCGCCAGGAGTCCCACGTTGATCCCGAACTCTAACGGTCTGTCACGGATGACCCCGGACGGATCAGTGATCGTGTCGTACATCGACTGGACAGGACCCATTACCAGCCCCTTCGTAGTCTCCCAGCGCGGGCTATCGGCCTCGGCCTTGGTCGCGGCAGCCTTGGCCCGCAGCTCTTCCTGGTAGA
>Ga0209341_10003541_pt1 | contig 14558 bp, 14 predicted proteins | sample RifCSP13_2_FD_184020 | JGI IMG/M metagenome (GOLD analysis project Ga0209341, IMG submission 184020) | Soil microbial communities from Rifle, Colorado - Rifle CSP2_sed 13_2 (SPAdes) (version 2) | ecosystem: Environmental > Terrestrial > Deep subsurface > Rock core/Sediment | place: Rifle...
GGGCGGCAAAGCCGCCCCCCTTCCTCCTTGGACCTCACACCCCCTCTCCGCTCAAGACGCCCTGTCACCGCGCTGCGCGTGAGCGGAGAGGGGGTAGGGGGTGAGGCGGAAAGCCACAAGACATGAAGGGCACTGCATCAATCCAAGCAGATGCGAGGAATGATGGCGCATGTCCTCGTCCGATTCATTCACAGCCTCTCAGAATGACAATGCCCACCATGTCGCCCTGAGCGAGCTAAGTCAACGGACCTCAGGGCGCCGCCGGCGCACTCGCTCTGGCGGCGAGCTCCTCCCGCAGCCTACGATGGGAAGCCCGGGTGATCGGATACCAGATCAGGAGCGGGAGGCTGAGCAGGATGGCGATCGCCGGGACAGGGCCGAAGAAGAGGCGAATCCCCAGCCGCGCTTGCTCCGACTGCATGACGTTGGGCACATATCCAAAGAGTTCGAGCGCCCAGCCGCTGACGGCGATCCCCAGCGCGCCCGTGAACTTCGTGATGAAGGCCCACACGCCGTAGTAGATCCCCTCTCGCCTCTCCCCGGTCACTATCTCGTCATGCTCGATGACATCGGGCAGCATGCCCCAGGGAAACACCCACTGCCCCGAGAACCCCAGCCCGGCGACAAACGCCGCCAGGTAGACCAGAGGCGTAGGACCATAGGCGAAAGAGAACGTGGCGATCACGGCCATGCAGGCGATGGCCAGGCCCAGGGCGTATGCGGGGCCTTTGTTGATTCGATCCGAGATTCGTTTCCAGGGGTAGAGGAAGAGCCCGATCGTCCCGAGCATCACCAGGAGGACGAGGGGCACCTGGGCTTCCATGTCGAGTTGATAGGTCAGGTAGAACGGCAGGAGGCTGGTCATCAGGGTGAAGCTGAAGCTGCTGATGAAGAAAGCCGCGACCAGGATCATGAATGGGCGGTTGCGGAATGTGGAAGTAACCGCCGAGAGAGGCGGGAGGCGAGATGGCTTCGCCTCGCCGGCCGCGCGCTCGCGCACGTTGAGCGCCGTCGTGAGAACGGTCACGGCCGCGATCACGCCAAAGACCGCACCCATCCCGCTGTAGCCCGCTCTTTCCGTCCAGCCCAGCGTCGACTGGAGCAGCCCGGCGATCGCCGTCGTTCCGGCCGCGCCCAGGATGTAGCCCACAACACTGAATGCCATGCGAGTTGCCGTGAGGCTCGTCCGTTCATCGTAGTCGTGGGTCATCTCCGGCGTGAGCGCGTAGTAGGGGACGCTCACCAGTGTGTGCAGGGTGTCGAAAAGCAGAAAGGTCGCCAGAATAGCGAGGAAGGCCGCCGCGCCGCTGAGGCCGGCGGGGATTGAGTAGAGAAGCCAGGCGGCCAGGCCCAGGGGAATGGCTCCCGCCAGCATGTAGGGTTTGCGGCGGCCCCAGCGGGAGCGGGTCCGATCGGAGAGGTAGCCGAAGATGGGATCGTTGAGCGCGTCCCAGGTGAGCTTGCCCACCAGCAGAGCCGTCCCCGCCAACCCAGGGTCGATCGCCAGGACGTCGGTGTAGAAGAACAGCAGGAAGAACTGAAGCGAGGCGGTGAGCATGGCGATCCCGCAATCCGCCACGCCGTACAGGATCTTCGTGCGCGCGCTGAGTCGCTCGATGGGGTTCATGTCTGTTCCTCGACGATGGAGGGTGCGAGGCGTCGCGGAGCGGGTCAAGGCCCGCTTTCCTCGGCACGCCGCGCGATCAACGGCCCACGGCTCGCATCATGGCCACGGCCTTGCGCGATCCTGCCATGACTGTTGCCACACCGCCCCCGCTCTCACTCTGAGCGCCTACGAACCACAAGCCCTGAATCGGGGTGTGATGCGGGATCAGCGGTTTCCCCATCACAGGGGCGCGGCCGCCGAAGCTGTGACGGTCTTGCAGCGTACGAGCGCGGAAGTCATCCGGTGTGAGGACGACTGTCGTCCGTGCCCTCTCCCGGAGCCCGGGAATCACGCTCTCGGCCTCGGCCAGGAGCCGGTCGGCGAGTTCTTCTCTTCTCTCCGCCCAGTTCCCGTGGTGGAGGCGATCCGGCGCAATCGTATAGACGGTGACGGCGTGCATACCGGCCGGGGCCAGCTCCGGGGAGTGCAGAGAAGGGATGTAGATGAGGAAACCCTCCCTGCCCTCATGAAACTCGCCGGACTGGCAGCGTCTCACGCCGCCCTCGATGTCATAGGTCCGGTAGTAGTAGCACAGGGCCTCCGGCTGGTGTGGCCGGGGGTCGAAGTCGATACCCAGGTGGATCATCAGGACGGATATCATCCGGGGGACGTTTTCGACGTCCGCAGCCAACTCGGGCGGCAGGGGTCCCCGGCCGACCAGCCCCAGGAGAGTCTCGCGCGCTCCGCCGCTGGCGATCACCCGCTCGGCCTCGACGACACCTCCGTCTCCAACAGCCAGGCCGCGCACTCTCCCGTCTTCGACCAGGATTCGCCGCACCCGGGTTCCAGGATGGATCGACCCTCCTCTACGGCGAATCGCCGATGCCACGGCCTCGACCAGCGTCGAGCAGCCTCCCTGAACGTAGTGGTACACCGGGCGCGGGCCCGCCGAGCTCACCCGAGCCGGGATCCGTTTGTCGAAGGCGGTCTCGACGTTCACGGCCGGGATACCCAGGCCGAGGAACTCGGAGGGCCGAACGACGAAATCGGCAAGGATACCGCTGAAGAGTGCCTTGAGCTCGCGGCCAGTGAAGAATTGATCCAACACCTTCTCCGCCGACCAGGACTGCATGTGGCGAATGGGCTGGAAGAGCACAGCCATCCGGATCTTGAGCAGCATGGCGGCCAGCCCTCTTGCCGCCTCAGCCCTGCGGGAGAGCGCCAGTAGATCCATCACCCGGTCGTAGAGCCGGTAGTAACGATCCAGGCCGTCCCGTTCGCGGGGGAATAGCGTCTTGAGTGTCTCGCGCCTCCAGTACGGTCCGGCGTATGCTCCGGGACGCCGCAGGGTGAAATCGGGAAACGAGACGGCGCGATCTTCGCGGACGCGGCGAACCATCTGATCCACGCCAAGCTCGCGAAGGATCAGCGTGGCCGCCTCGCCTTCGCCGAAGCCGTCGAGGAGCAGCGGGCCCAGGTCCCACCCAAATCCGCCCTTGCGGATCGTTGCAGTGACGCCGCCGATCTCGGGGTATTGCTCGAAGACGCTCACCGCATCTCCATCCTGCGCCAGGTAGGCCGCGGCGGTGAGCCCGGACATGCCCGAGCCGATGACGACTGTTCTCATGGAGTTCCTCCCCGTGAGGTTGGCGCGGTCCGAACATTCTGGGGCAAAGGCCCGACGGGGTCAAGCGTCCTTCGGTGATCTCTGGTCAGCGACCCCTTGCCTAGAGCGCTCGGCGGCACCCCTGGCGGGGCCTGGCTGATGCCCCCGTCAGGCGACACGCCTCTTTGGCCCCCAACAACTATGATCGGAGAGACTGCCGCAGCAGCGCTGGCACCTTGGCGAGAATGTCGTCACGGACTCTGCGAAAGACGGCTGCGACCTCCGCATCCGAGCCCTGCGCTTTGGCTGGATCCGGCAGCCCCAGGTGAACCCGATGACCCGAGCCGAGCCAGAGCGGGCACTCCTCGGCCGCGTCGTCGCACACCGTGACGACGAGGTCGAAAGCAGCCCCTCGGTATTCCGCCACGTCCTTGGAGCGCCCGTTGTGCTCAATCCCGATCTCTCGCAGCGCCTCCAGGGCATTCGGATGGACGGTACCAACTGGCCGTGTTCCTGCGCTGTGGGCCTCCCACGCGTCGCCGAGCCGCGCGTTCACAATGGCCTCCGCCATCTGGGAACGCGCCGAGTTGCCCGTACACAGGAAGAGCACCTTCCTCCTCATCGGGTCCATCTCCAAAGCCCGAGGCGCACTTGCGATAGCGGCACAGCCCGCCTCACCCAGGCCCCGTCCTGCCGGGGCAATTGCGGCTGCGGTCCGATCCCGCGGCCCCACTTGCTTGAGTCTACCTTGGAAGGCTAACCCTGCCCTCATCCAGTGAGCTTACGCCGAAGGCACATCGAGCGCGACGCATTTGAAGGCACGCCTGATCCGGCGCAAGAAGAGCCAGGCAGGAGCTAACTCCGGGAATCTCCCCCTCTCACCACAGGGCTCCAGATGCCGGCCGGGAACCTCACTCCGCCCAGGGCTTCTTGCCTCCGAGTGCTGGCGAGCTCGCTTACGCGAGCAGCCTCTCGGCCGGTGCCCGTACGACCTCATGCGAGAAGAACCTTCGCCTGAAGGCCAGGGCCACGTTCACCAGCCCGATCATCACCGGCACCTCGATCAGCGGCCCAATGACGGCAGCGAAGGCTGCCCCGGAGTTGATCCCGAACACCGCCACCGCCACGGCGATGGCCAGCTCGAAGTTGTTGCTGGCGGCGGTGAAGGCCAGCGTCGTCGTCTTCGAGTAGTCCGCCCCGATCCGCCGCCCCATCCAGAAACTCACCAGGAACATCACCACGAAGTAGATCACTAGCGGGATGGCGATGCGCACGACGTCGAGCGGGATGGTGACGATCAGGCTACCCTTGAGGCTGAACATCACCACGATAGTGAACAGCAGGGCGACCAGCGTCAGGGGGCTGATGCGCGGCACAAATCGCTTCTCATACCAGGCCTTGCCCTTCGCCCGGATCAAGACCAGCCGCGTGAGAAAGCCGGCGATGAAGGGGATGCCGAGGTAGATAAAGACGCTCCTGGCGATCTCGCCGATGGTCACGTGGACCGCGCTACCTTGCAGCCCGAGCCAGGCCGGCAGCACGGTGATGAACACGTAGGCATACAAGCTGTAGAAGAAGACCTGGAACAGGCTGTTGAAGGCCACCAGGCCGGCGGCATACTCGGTGTCGCCTTTGGCCAACTCGTTCCAGACGATGACCATGGCGATGCAGCGGGCCAGGCCGATCATGATCAGCCCGGCCATGTAGTCCGGATAGCCGCGCAGGAAGACGACCGCCAGGACAAACATCAGGATCGGCCCGATGACCCAATTCTGCAGGAGCGAGAAGCCCAGGATCTTCCAGTCGCGGAAAACATCTCCCAGCTCCTCGTAGTGAACCTTCGCCAGCGGCGGGTACATCATCAGGATCAGCCCGATGGCGATCGGGATGTTGGTCGTCCCGACCGAAACGGCCTGGTTGAAACCCTCGACCGCCCGCGGGAGCAAGTAGCCAAGCCCGACACCCAGCGCCATGGCCAGGAAGATCCACAGGGTCAGGTAGCGGTCGAGCGTCGAGAGGCGACGGGGGACGGCAACCGCGGCGGTGGTCATTTCAGCTCCCTTCGGCCAACGCGGTCGCCAGCCATGTGGTGACCTCGGCTTCGCTGGGGATACGCCCGCTGCAGACGACCTTCTCATTGATCACCAGCCCGGGCGTCCCCAGGATCGGATATTCCGTGATGCTGCCGTAGTCGGTGACCTTGATGAACTCGGTTTCGGCGCCGAGCGCCGTGGCAGCGCGGCGGGAGATCTCCTCGACCTTCTTGCAGTTCGGACATCCGGTACCCAGGATCTTGATTGTCAGCATCGCGTCCTCCATGAGATGATCGCAGTCGCTTCCAGTCGGTGCCTCAATCAACCAGGGTCGGCACCGGCCGAGGTTGAGGCGCGCTCCGCCGGCCGGCCAGCCACAGTCCGGCGGCCAACAGGGCAAGGAATGCCGTGAGGTAGCCCAGGATGTTCCACAGGCTGGCCCCATCCACCCACAGACCGTAGAGCAGCCCGGCCAAAGTGCTGAAGAGCGCCACCCACGCGACATACGTCCAGGTCTTCAGTTTTCCGATGATGGCCGAGACGATGAGAATGCTCTGCAGGCTCAGCTCGGGATCGGCCATCAGGTAGGCCAGAAGAGGGCCCCGGTGCATGCCCAGGCTCAGAAACATGTTGGCGATCGGCACTTCGATGAGGGTGGGGAAGTACATGAAGACGCCGAAGGCCACCCCGGCCAGATTCCCCAGAAGCGAGTTGCGACCGGCCAGGCTCTCGATCCACTCCGGGCGTATGAGCTGCCGGATCACCCCCACCACAAACACCCCCGCGAACAGGAGCGGGAGAATCTGCCGGACGAAGCGCCAGGATTCCCAAAGCCAATCGCGCAGCTCGTGACCGGTCAGGGACCTTCGGGCGACCAGCCACAGGAGCCCCAGCGCCAAGACAACCCCGAAGAACTTGCCCGTGAAGCGCAAGGTCAGGCCCCTTTCTTCCGGCTCCACCCCCAGGGAAGCGACCAGCAGCGTAAGGGCCACCAGGCCGATCGCCATCCAGGTCCACCGGTTGGATCCCTCCAGGACGTTATTCAAACCGCGCCAGGCAGCCACTCCGATCAGGAGCAGCAACCCGATGAGGATCGCCCCCTGGGCCGTCACCCCCTCTTCTCCCCGGCTGGCATCGAACGGCACCAGACGGTAGAGCGCCTCCTGCAGCCGGTCCACCCCGACGATCGGGATATCCACCTCGCCATAAGCGTTCGTCAGCAAACCGATCTTGAGGGTGCCCGAGAGGAGGAGCGCCACCAGGAGGACCAGGAAGATCAGCGCGCCGCGTTTCATCCGCGCCCGGCCGGCGAAGACGTCGTCCGTTTGCTGGTCGTGCAGGACGTCTGAGCGGCGGAAGATCAGCGCCATGATCATGCCAATGCCGATCCCAAAAGCCAGCGAGAGGAAGAGGCGAGCCAACGCCAGATCCGCTCCGATCACTCCGCCGGTATACACGAGGGCCAAGATATTGGCGGCCGGTGCGAAGAACAGAAAGGTGATCGCCGGGCCGATCCCGGCTCCTTTCTTGTAGATGCCGGCGAAGAGAGGCACGATCGTGCATGAGCAGACCGCCAGCACCGAGCCGGCGAGGGCGGCCGCCGGGTAGGAGATGTACTTCGGGGCCTTGCGGCCCAGGAATTGCGTGACGGACTCCTTCGGGATCAAGGCCACCATGGCCCCGGCAATGAAGAACGCCGGCACCAGGCAGAGGAGCACGTGGGCAGCGAGGTAAGCAGCCAGGTTGCCCAGGCCGCCCTGCACCAGCTGAAGCCCAACGTCGACGATTTCCACTCGTCCGCCTCCAAATCGATCAAGTCACCACGGGCGCGGCCGCGAAGTTGCATTTTGGGCAGGGGCATTCCCGCGTCGGCGCAGCGATGCCGCGCGGCTGCCCCTTCCGGCCCTCTAGACCCGCAAATCTCTCCGCAATCCTGGTGGATGCCTGCAGCAATGGCAGAATCTCCCGGTCCACCAGCGAGTAGTAAATGTTGAGCCCTTCGCGGCGGCCGGTCACGAGGCCTGCCTCTTTGAGGCGCATCAGATGTTGGGAAATCTGCGGCTGCCGTTGGCCAAGCAGGCACTCAAGGTGGCAGACGCAGGCCTCACCGTCCCGCGCCAGGACCTCAACGATTTGCACGCGCACGGGGTGGCCCAGTGCCTTGAAGAGGCTGGCGGCTTGCTCGAACTCGTCCACCTTCCCTCCTTCTCCGTGAACCCTATTCCATATTCATTATCTAGAATATTCTCCCGCTTGGCGCCGGGTAGTGATGAACATCACATGTGGGCGCGCCAGCAATCCCGTCACGGGTGAGAGCCGCTCCTTTTCTGTCCGGGGCATGAGCAGCCCACGCAAACCTCCCCTACCATTCGGGGTGCCGTCAACATTCAGGCGCCACGCCGGGATGGCGGCTGAGAAGCCGCTCGACCTGGCGGACCTGACTAATCCCGGGGTAAGCATCCGAGGCTGGTTACGACTCGAGGTCTTATTCGAAGGGGTAGCCTGCTGACTTCAGAACTGACCTGCGCCCACGGTCGGGATCTTGATGCCTGGGCGCCTGCCTGCCTGGCGTCTGAGGGCCCCCACACCAGGCAATCGACCACTGTTCACCGCTTACGATTCACCGAGCAATGTCCACTTTCTCGACGCTTTCGCGTTGGCCGATAGCGGCGCTCAAGTGGGCCCCGGCCAGCGTAACCCAGCTGCTGACGTAGATCCAGAGCATTAAGACGATCACCGCACCGATTGAGCCATACACCAGTTCATAGTGGGCCAGACCACTGCCGAGATACCAGACGAAAACCTGACCCGCGAGCAACCAAGAGATCGTCGCCACCCCAGCGCCCCATATGGCCGCTCGCCAGGCCACGCGCCTCCTTGGCATCCAGCGATACAGGGTAAGGAACATCAAGAAGGCCAGGATCCACGATAGGAGCCGGGAGATCGCCTCCCACAAATGGAGACCAAAGGGCGCGAGCCCCCCGACGAACTCCATCTGGGGAAGCGCCTGCAGCGCCGCGTTGGCCACGAGCGACAGAGACATGAGGACAGCCAGGCCGACGACGATCGACAGGGCCAACAAACGACGTTGAAAGGACGACCGAGCCGCCCGAGCGAGCCAGGCTCGCTCGATGTTGTCCGAGAGCAGAAGGAAAAAGCTAGAGGCGGACCAGACCAGCGTGATCGTCCCCAGGATGCCCACCGGCCCCCGGAGCCGGATCACCTGCTGGACGTTCTCCCCAATGAGCGCCTGCGAGCCAGGGAGCGCCTGGCCCACGGCCTCCAACACAGCACGAAAGGCTCTCTCGCCCTCCAGCACGTAGCTGGCCGCGACGACCAACACGACCAGAAGCGGGAAGAGGGAGAAGAGAGCATAGTAGGCCATCGTCGCCGCGGCCTCGGAGACCCGCGCCACCGTCAGCCGACGGACCACATCCTTGATGAGGCCCCATGAGTCGGTCAAGAAATGCATTCCAGCGGACCCCCGACGCTCTGGATGATACCAGCAGTCCAGGACGGTGCCCTCCCACCGATCCTGATCACCGATCAGCTTCCTACCTCTGCGCTTCCCCCCGCACGGGTCTCCTCCTTAGTTAGGCGAATCTCTTGGGTGTATTATTTCGATAGTTGTCGAAATCTTTTAGTGACGGCGGTGGCGACGGAGTGCCATCCCCGGGGGGAGGGTCGGTGAACGAAGATCCCAACGCGGAATGCATGGTCTGCAGAAAGCACCGAGGCGAGGAAAGCGTCCCGGGAGGGCCGATCTACCAAGACGCCCTCATCTTCTCGTCGCACGCCGGTCTCTTTGGAGGAGAAACTACCCACTACCTCGGCCATCTCTTCATCGAGCCGAAACGTCATGCGCCTGGTCTGGCCGACCTGACGATCGAGGAGGCGGAAGCCATCGCCGTCCATGCCACGCGTTTGGCCAGGGCCTTGATGGAAACCCTGGGCCAGGTGCACATCTATTCCTTTATCCTCGGCGATCACGTTCCGCATCTTCACGTCCATGTGATCGGCCGATATCCCGAAGCGCCTCGGGAATTCTGGGGACCGCGGGTGGACGAATGGCCCGGGGCCCCCAAGGGAACGGAGGCGGAGATCGCCCAGGTCACGTCTAGCATTCGCGAATTCTATGACTCCCGCTACCGACGACACGATCCTCCTGGCACCCCCGGTTGAGTGCAGCCCAGCCAGGAGCGAACCCGATGGATGAGAAAGTTCTCCGCCGGCTCAAGGCCCTCTCGAACGAGAACCGCCTCGCCATCCTCGAATACCTGAGGCGCCGGGCTGAACTTCCCGATCCTGATGGTCCTTGCCGGAGGATGGATTGTCGTTCGCCAGCTCGCGGGAGGAAGACCCAAAGACGCCGCTTAGGCCTCCTCCGGTGATCGGTTACTCGGTGGTCGGTTCCTCGGCGATCGGTTACTCGGTGGTCGGTTCCTCGGCGATCGGTTACTCGGTGGTCGGTTACTGGGTCATCGATTACTCGGTGACCGGTTGCGGGGGTCAACCGAATGGGCACCCGGGCACTCGGGCTATGGGGCACCACCTAGTGCCTGGGTGCCCTGGCGCACTGGTGCCCTCCACCGATCACTGATCACCGATCACCGATCCCCTTCCACCCTTCGCCTTCATCAACGCCCCGAGATTCCGCCCCAATACCCCCAGATCATCAAGCAAGTCCAGCTTCGCCAGCTTCTCCGCCAGCGCCTCCGGGAGGGCCTCCCGGGCCGGCCCGTCAAGCAGGAGAGAAGTTTCCTCCTCACTGAACGCCTCGCCCTCCTCCACCCATTCACGGAAGGGCTTGTCCTCCGGACACACCCGCTGGCACTGCAGGCAGCCCATCAGAGAGTTGTGCCAGCCGTGCTCAATCCAATCCGGGAACGGTATCTGGCGCTCATTATGGTAGGTGAGGCAGCGTTCGGCCCTCAGCAGGAAGCGGCCCTCAGGGATCGCCCCGCTCCGACAGGCCTTCCAGCAGGCCCGGCACGCCTCGCAGCGCTCAAGCATCGCCGGCTCACCCCAGACGTCCTCCTCACACGGCAGGTCGGAAAAGAGGGCGACGAGCTGCGCGTAGCTCCCCATTCCCGGCACGTACGTGATGTTGTTCCGGCCATACGTCGCCAGTCCACTGTGAGCGGCGAGTGTCTTGAGAGGCAGCAAAGGACGGGCAGAGCGCCAGCTGCCTTCCTCCAGCATTGAGGTCACGGCATCCTGCACGCGACGGGTCGTGGCGTTGTAGCCCGCGTACGTGGGTGGCAGCACCGCCTCGCGGGCTGCCCCTTTCCAATGGAAGGTGAGTCGCACCGCCGACGCGGGCACAGCGATCACGATCAGCGACCGCGCCTCGGGCAAGTCGTCCGGGAGATCGAACGAGAAGAAGGAGAGCCGTTCCCCAGCGAAGGCCTCATCCAGAAGCCCTTCCGCCCTCAACCTTTCGATCGCGTTCCCCAAACCGCCCACCCGCTCGGCACGGACCACCCGGCCCTGCCACCCGCGCCGCGACACCCCTTCGAGAACCCAATCGACGCCTTCAGTCATGATTCATCCTCTCCTGCGCGGCTAGGTGCTGGGGCTCCTGGGCACCCAGGGCAGAGTGATCGGTGACCGGTTACTCGGTGATCGGTTCCCTGTTGGCAACGAAAGGTCCCACTCATCACTGATCACCGTTCACCGATCACTCATCACGGACCATCGCGCCGAAACTTAGCCCAGAGGAATCCCCCGCTCACGCCGATAGTGCCTCATCGCCTTGGCCCTGTTCCCGCAGTCTTCCATGTCACACCACCGGCGACTGTGGTTCTTGCTCATATCGAGGAAGAGCCAGCCACAGCCCCGTTCATCAGCGCACTGACCCAGCCGGTGATGATCCTCCGAGGTCAGCAGCTCGGCGGCGGAGCGGGCAAGCGGCCAAAGCATCGCCTCGTGCGATTCCTCCATCCCCTCCCACTCCCAGGTGAACTCGTCCCCCTGCCTCACGACCCGCAACCGCGCCATCGCCTCCCCCAGGACGGCGTTCAGCACCGAGAGCTCTTCCTCGTCCACCCCCTCCTCGTGCGCCAGCGCCCGGAAAATGCGGTACAAGGCATCACGCAGCCGTACGGCGCGGTCGAGCGCCGCCTCCGCCTCCCGCGGCCGCTTCGCGGCCTTGGCCAGCAGCCGCTGCGCCGTCACCGGGCTCAGGATCCCGGCATGCCAGCTCCAATACACCAGTCCAGTGTACGTCGTCAGCCGCTCCAGCGGATTCTCGCTGGCGTGCCAGTCGGCCGTGTTGGCGAAATCCAGGCACGGAGCGCCGCCGATCAGCTTCGGCATCCGGGTCGACGTGAAGGTCAATTCGGCTGTTTCTATGGTCACCACCAAAACCATTATAGCTGGTTATACGAGGGCTGTAAAGTGGGAAAGACCGGCGGGGCACGCCGCGGCCGGAGTCCAATCGGAAGGTCGGCGCCTTCCTCCCCGGCGGGGTTCCGCACCCGCGCCTTCATCTCCACCTCCCCCTTTTCCCGCTCACCCGCGCGGGGGACGTATCCCCACTTTCCGGATGGTATACTCCTTCTGCCGTTCGCCCCAGGCAGGGTGAGGCTGCCCTCGGAGCGACGGTCCTTCTTTGCCGCCCACGCAGCGTTGGAGGCAGAGCCGTGGATGCCGTTGAAGTCCGCAGCTTGAGGCGCGTCTACCGCACGACGATCGGCGTCCTGCGCCGCAAGGCCAAGGAAGTCGTTGCCGTCGACGACATCAGCTTCTCGCTACGGCCCGGGGAGCTCTTCGGGCTCCTGGGCCCGAACGGCGCCGGCAAGACGACCACGGTCAAGATGCTCACGACGCTGCTCATCCCCACGGGCGGAACGGCCCTCGTCCTCGGCAAAGACGTCGTCCACCAGGCCGATGAGATCCGGGCGCGCATCGGCTTCATCTTCGGCGGCGAGCGCGGCCTCTACTGGCGCCTTTCCGGCATCGACAATCTGCGCTACTTCGCCAGCCTCTACCACGTCGAACCGGCCGTCGCCCGCAAACGCATCGCCTCCCTGCTTGAGCTCGTCGGCCTGGCGGATCGCGGCAAGGAGAAAGTCGAAGGCTACTCGCGCGGCATGATGCAGCGCCTGCATATCGCCCGCACCCTGCTCCACGACCCCGAGGTCCTCTTCCTCGACGAGCCCACGATCGGCCTCGACCCGGTGGGGGCGCGCGAGCTCCGCCAGGTGATCCGTGATCTGCAGGCCGAGAAGAAGACGATCCTGCTCACCACCCACTACATGTTCGAGGCCGACGCTCTCTGCCAGCGCGTGGCGGTGATCAACAAGGGGAAGATTGTCGCCCTCGATACGCCCGAGGCGCTCAAATCGAACGTCGCCGATCTGGCGGTCGTCGAGATGGAAGTCTTCGGCGTCCCGCAGGATGTGCTCGAACGCGTCCGCAGCCTGCCCTTCGTCGACACCGTCTCCCTGGAAAACGTCGACCAGCGCCAGTCGCTCCGAGTGCAGACTCGGCGCGGCTCGGAAGCGGTGCCGGATCTGGTGGGCGTCCTGAGCGGGCTGCGGGTCGGCCGGGTGATCGTGCGCGAGCCAACCCTCGAAGATGCCTACGTCCGGTTGGTTGGAGGCGAGGCATGAAGCCCGGCCTGTGGCGGCAGCACGTGCGGGCGGGCTTGGCCGCATTCGAGGTCACGCTGCGCATCAACGCACCCGATTCGTTCGTCCTCTTTACGATCGTCGTCCAGCCCCTCATCATCGCCATCATGGCCATGTGGATGCTCGTCGAGCGCGGAGCTGCCAACGCCCTCTACGTTGTCGTCGGCAGCGGGATGACCGGTCTGTGGTCCACGCTTCTCTTCCTCGGTGGCAATAGCATCAACTGGGAGCGTTGGACCGGGACCCTTGAGCTGATGGTCGGCCAACCCACGCCTGTGGCTGTGATTGTCTTCGGCAAGAATGCTGCCGTCGTCTTCCAGTCGCTTCTGTCCATGGTCGCCTCCTACACGGTGGCGGCCATCCTCTTTCGCCAGCCTCTCTCCGTCGAGCAGCCGTTGCTCTTCGCCGTCTCGCTGCTCCTCACCATGGTCGCTTTCGTGTCCTTCGGCCTGGTGATCGCCCCCCTCTTCCTTCTCAGCCCGGCCGTGCAGCACTTTCAGAACGCGATCGAGTTTCCCATCTACATGCTCGGCGGCTTCCTCTTCCCCATCGCCCTCCTGCCGGGATGGACGACGCCTTTCAGCTACCTCCTTGCGCCGTTCTGGGCGGCGCGGGCCCTGCACGGGGCATCCACCGGAGGAGCCAGCCTCGAAGAGCTGGCCTTCGATTGGGGCATGATGCTCCTCCTCGGAGCGATCTACCTATTGATCTCCGGCCGGCTCATCGAGCGCATGCTGCGCAAGGCGCGCTCGGAAGCCACCCTGAGGCTGGAGTAGGACGCCGCCATGAGGAAGCTCGTCCTCAACCTTCGACTTTTCATCGATGGGGCACTCCTCTCGTATATCGCCCTCTTCCGCTGGCTCCAGCCACACACCTACCTCGCCTCCAAGGTGGTCATGCCGTTGGCGCAGATCCTCTTCTTTACCCTCATGGGCATCTTCGCCAGTGGTCCCGGCAACGCCGCCTTCTATGCCATCGGCAACGCCATCCACCTGGCCTCGATCAACGGGATCTACGGCGTCACCATGAGCATCGGCGGCGACCGCTGGTCGGGCGCTCTGCCCTACATCTTCGGCACCCCGGCCAACCGTTTGGTGCTCTTCTCGGGACGGGCGTTCTTCCACGTGCTGGACGGCATGTTGGGAGTGATCATGGGGCTGGCCTGGGGGGTGCTCCTCTTCGGGCTGGATCTGTCGCAGGCCGATCTTGGTGCCCTGGCGCTCACCATCCTGATCACCACCTTCAGCACCTCGGGCCTCGGGCTTCTCCTCGGCTGCGTCAGCCTGGTGAGCATCGAGACCATGTTCGTCAACAACACCTTCTACTTTCTGCTCCTGGCCTTCTCGGGGGCCAACATCCCGCTGACGGAGATGCCCGGCTGGATGCAGAGCGTCGGGTGGGCGCTGCCCCTCACCCGCGGCATCGCCGCTTCGCGGCAGCTCATCGCCGGCTCCACGCTGGCCGAGGTCGCGCCTCTGCTCGCCGGGGAGTTCCTGCTCGGCGGGCTCTACATCCTCCTGGGCTACTCTCTCTTCCGCTGGTTCGAGTTTCAGGCCAAGCGCCGCGGAACGCTTGAAGCCTTCTAGGCCGCGCATTCCGGGCTTCCAGTCAGGACCCAGCCTGCCAGGAGCGCAGCAGAAGTAAGAAGCGGAGTATTCGCCCATCTCGGGACGCCGCGT
>Ga0209341_10003544_pt1 | contig 14545 bp, 10 predicted proteins | sample RifCSP13_2_FD_184020 | JGI IMG/M metagenome (GOLD analysis project Ga0209341, IMG submission 184020) | Soil microbial communities from Rifle, Colorado - Rifle CSP2_sed 13_2 (SPAdes) (version 2) | ecosystem: Environmental > Terrestrial > Deep subsurface > Rock core/Sediment | place: Rifle...
CCGCCTGCGCCGGCGGCAGGGCCGCCGAGAAGATGTACGCCCGCGACTGGTGGCGCAAGTAGGTGATCAGATCCCGGGCGCCGGCGATGTAGCCGCCGACGCTGGGGATCGTCTTGCTGAGCGTCCCCATTTTGATGTCGATTACGCCCGGCATGTGGAAGTGCTCCTCGATCCCCCGCCCGGTCTCGCCCAGCACGCCCAGCGAATGGGCCTCATCGATCATCAACCAGGCATGGTAGCGGCGGCACAGATCGACGACCGGCGGCAGATGGAGGATGTCCCCATCCATGCTGAAGACGGCGTCACTCACCACCAGACGGGCTCCCTTCGACGGCGCCTCCTGCAGCCGCTCCTCCAGATCCTGCATGTCGTTGTGACGGAAGCGGACGAACTTGGCGCCGGAGAGCAGGCACCCGTCGACGATGCTGGCATGGTTGAGTTTGTCGCAGAAGACCGTGTCGTGCCTTCCAACGAGAGTCGACACCGTCGTTAGATTGGTGGCGTAGCCCGAGGAGAAGGTAATGGCATCGTCGGTCCCCTTGAAGTGGGCGATCATCTCCTCCAACTCGCGGTGCAGGGTCAGGCTCCCGGCCAGGGTGCGCACGCCGTGGGTTCCCGTCCCGAACCGGTCGACGGCGTTCTTGGCCGCCTGACTGATGCGGGGGTGGCCAATCAGGCCGAGATAGGAATACGAGGCGAACATCTTCATCTCACGCCCGTTCACGACGACCCGCGCGCCGCCGCGCAGCTCCGTGACCGGCATGTTGTAGAAGTAGATGCCCCCCTGACTGACGGCCTCGACGCGCGCGCACATGGCCTCGATGCGCTGGCGAATGCCATCTTCCGCCGGGATCCAGTCCATACCGGTCTCCTCCGGTGACGCGGATGACCGGGCCCGCCGCTCCCCGCGGCGTCCCGGCCTTACCCCTGGTGGATCAAGCGCTCCAGTTCGGACGCTTCGATCGTCTTGACGCCCAGGGCGCGAGCCCTGTCGAGCTTCGAACCGGGTTCTGCGCCCAACAAAAGATAGTCGGTGCGCGGGCTGATGCTGCCGGTGACCTTGCCGCCGTGCTTCTCGATCAGGTCTTTGGCATCCTGCCGCGAGAGATTCGGGAGGGTGCCGGAGATCACGAAAGTCTTCCCGTTGAGCGGCCGACGGCCCGAGGCCGAGCGGATGGCGCGGGGCCAGACCTCGGCCGCCTTGAGTTTTTCCAGCAGCTTCTTATTGCGGCGACGGGCGAACCAAACCGTAATGCCTTCGGCCGTCTCCGGCCCGAGTCCCGGCACCGCCTGAATGTCGTCCTCCGTGGCGGACGCCAGGGAACCGAGGTCGCCGAAAGCGCCGGCCAGGTCGGCGGCGACGGTCTCTCCCACGCCCCGAATCCCTAGGCCATTGATCAGCCGTGCCAAGGGCTGCTTCCGTGAGGCCTGGATGGCGCGGACCAGATTCTCCGCCCGCCGTTCGGCGAAACCCTCCAGCTCGAGCAGGTCTTCCACCGTCAGCCGGTAGAGGTCCGCCACATCTTTAAGGCGGCCGTCGGCGACGAGGAGCTCCGCCACTTTGATGCCCAGGCCCTCGATGTCCATGGCGCTGCGTCCGGCGAAGTGCTCGAGGTGGCGGACGAGCTGCGCCGGGCAGGCGGCATTGACACAGTATAGAGCGACTTCGCCCTCGCTGCGCTGTAGTCGCTCGCCGCAGGAAGGACACGCCTTGGGCAGCGTGAAGCGCCGTTCTCTCCCGGTGCGGGCTTCGACCACCGGTCCGATGACGTAGGGGATCACTTCGCCGGCGCGCTTCAGCAGCACCCGGTCGCCCACGCGGATGTCTTTTTCCTCGATGTAGTCGAAATTGTGGAGGGTGGCCTGTCGCACGACGACTCCGCCGACCATGACCGGCTCAAGAACGGCAAAGGGGGTGATCACGCCTGTCCGGCCGACGTTGACTCCGATGTCTTCCAACACCGTGCTGACCGTCTGCGCCGGGAACTTGAAGGCCACGGCGCCGCGCGGGTCTTTCCCGACGACGCCCAGGGCCTCTGCCAGGGCGAGATCGTTGATCTTGAGGACCATCCCGTCGGCCTCGAACGGGAACGAGGTGCGCCGCTCGGCGCAGCCCTGGGCGTAGGCGATCGCCTCGTCCAGGCTGCGATACAAACGCGCCTGCTCCGCCACCGAGAACCCCAAACCACGCAGGTATCGTAGGACGTCCCATTGTGTCCTCGGCGCCGACCGGTCGCCCTCCACGATGGCATAGGCCAGGAAGCGGATCGGACGAGCGGCCGTCAGTGCGGAGTCCAGTTGCCGCAGGGCGCCGGCGGCGGCGTTGCGCGGGTTGAGGAAAGTGCGTTCACCGGCCTGGCGCAGGCGCTCGTTCATCGCCTCGAAATCCGCCACCGGGATGTAGGCCTCGCCGCGGACTACCAGCCGTCGGGGCGCCGCCGGCCCGCCTTCCTCAGCCGGGATCCGCAGGGGGAGATTGCGGACGGTGCGCAGGTTGGCCGTCACATCCTCCCCGGTTTCTCCGGTGCCGCGGGTCGCCCCCTGGGTAAAGACCCCTCGTTCGTAGGTCAGGACCACCGTCAGGCCGTCCATTTTCGGCTCGACGACGAACTCGGCCTCCGCCGCACGGCGGTCGAGGCGGATCGCCCGATCCAGCCAGGCCCGGACTTCCTCCGCCGTGTAGGCGTTGCTCAGGCTGAGGATCGGCGCCGGGTGGACGACCCGGGAAAAGCCATCGGCCACCCCTCCCCCCACACGCTGCGACGGGGAGTCCGGAGTGCGAAGCTCGGGGTGGGCCTGCTCCAACGCCTGGAGTTCTTGCAGCCATCGGTCGAATTCTGCGTCGCTGACGACGGGAGAGTCCAGCACATGGTACCGGTAGGAGTGAAAGTTGAGCAGCCTGCGGAGCTCGGCTGCTCGGGCCGTCATTTCCTTCGGGGGCATCGCACAGGATTATACATTTGTTCCCCGACCGTCCCCGCGACCGCACCCCGGAGGATAAATCCGACACCAAAGGTGCCTTTTGTCCATTGCCCCTTTCACCCCCCGTTTGCTAGACTGCCTCGCAGGACGGGAGGTTCCCGCCATGAGCGCCGGACGGATCATCGCCTATATCGCCGCCGCCATCCTGATCTTCTTCGGTTTCCTCTTTGTCTACGGCGCCTTCAGCCCGCAGGGGTCCGCCGGCTGGATCCCGGTCGGGCTGATCAGCCTGGGCGCCGGTTTCGTTCTGATCTGGCTCGCCGGACGTCGCACGGCCGGCGACGGAAAGCAGGAAATCGTCCAGCGCATCGAGCTGTCGGGAGATGTCACCCTGGAGAAAATGACCTGCCGCAACTGCGGCGGGGCTCTCAGCTCGGAAAATATCAAGGTCCTGGCCGGCGCCGCCGTCGTCAACTGCCCTTTCTGCGGGACCTCCTACCACCTCGAAGAAGAGCCTAAGTGGTAGAGCGACACGACGATCTCCCCGCGAGCTTGAGGCTCGCGGGGAGATGACACCGAGGGAGCCCAAAGATGCGGAAGCGCCTTCTTGTTCTCGTGCTCGTCACCCTGACGATGGCCCTGATCGCTTCCCCGGCGTCCGCTCAGGCGTATTCGTTTCAGGTCCCCGAGCAGACGGCCGACGTCTACCTGGAAGCGGACGGCTCGATGCGCCTGGTTTACCGGATCCTGTTTGCCAACGATCCGGGCGCGACTCCGATCGATTTCGTCGATGTCGGGCTGCCCACCGATGATTACGACCTCGGGTCCGTGCGCGCCTGGGTCGAAGGCCAGCCGATCTCATCCATCGAGGCTTCGCCCTACGTGACTCCGGGCATCGCCCTCGGGTTGGGCCTCGCGTCGATCGCCGGCGGCCGCACCGGCGAAGTCATCGTGGAGATCCCACGCGTCGGCAACGTCCTCTATGCCGGTGACGAGCAGGGCTACGCCAGCGCCAAGTTCTCCCCGAGCTGGTTCGACAGCCAGTTCGTCCACGGCTCGACGGACATGACCGTCACCTTCCATCTCCCGCCAGGTGTCCAGCCGGACCAACCCCGTTGGCACACGCCCACCGGCGGCTGGTCGGAGTCGCCTCCGGCGGTCGGCCTCGACGAGGAAGGGCGCATTGTCTACTCCTGGCGTGACACCTCGGCCAACGCCTACACCCAGTTCATCTTCGGGGCCTCCTTCCCTTCCGCGGTCGTTCCCGCGGAGGCGCTGCAGGCGCCGGCCCCCGGACTCTTCGCCGGACTCTTCGCCGCCCTGGCTTCCCTGATCGCCGGTATCGCCGGATGCTTGTTCCCGCTTCTTCCGGTTCTAATCGTCGTGGGCCTGATTGTCTTCGCCCGCAGCCGCTCGCGCCTGGCCTACCTGCCGCCCAAGATCGCCGTCGAAGGCCACGGGATCAAGCGCGGCCTGACGGCCGTCGAATCCGCCGTCTTGCTGCAGACCGGACTCGACAAGGTCCTGACGATGATGCTCTTCGGCGTCATCCGCAAGGGCGGCGCTCGCGTCATCCAGCCGGAGCCGCTCAAGATCGAAGCCCTCCCGGCGCCGACGACCGAGTTGCGAGCGTACGAAACAGCCTTCCTCAAGGCGGCGATCGAGCCCGATCTGCGACTTCGCCAGCGGGCCTTCTCCGACCTGATGATCGACCTGGTGCGCTCGGTGCAGACCAAGATGAAGGGCTTCAGCACAGGCGAGACCCGCGACTATTACCGCTCGATCATGCGCAAGGCGTGGGCCGAGGTCGAAGCCGCCGGAACGCCCGAGGTTCGCTCCGAACGCTACAGCGAAGGCCTCGAATGGCTGATGCTCGACGGCGACTTCGACGATCGAACGCGCCGGACGTTCACGTCCGGCCTGGTCTACGTGCCGGTGTGGTGGTCAAATTACAGTCCGGCCCGCCCGGCGACGCCCGGCGTCAGCGGAACCTCGGCCAGGGGGTCGGGCGCGGTTTCGCTGCCGCATCTGCCGGGCGCCGACTTCGCCGCGTCGATGGCCCGCAGCGTGCAGAACAGCGCCGGCGCGCTCGTCGGCAATGTCGCCGCCTTCACCCAGGGCGTGGCCAAGACGACCAATCCGCCGCCAGTGACGCGTTCTTACGGCGGCTCGCGCAGCGGAGGTGGCTGCGCCTGTGCCTGCGCCTGCGCCGGGTGCGCCTGCGCGTGTGCCGGGGGTGGAAGATGAGCTGGTTGCCGGGGCGCACATCCGCCGGCGCCCGCGAGCCGCTGGAGGTCTATCGCCGCGTGACGCCGCGAGGCTCGGCGACGATCCACCTGCGCCGCGCCGCCGACGGGAGGGCCGAGCTCTTCGTCAACGCCAATCAGGTCTACCGCCTCAATCCGACGGCGGCGCTGATGGCCAGCCTGGTCCTCTCGGAACTCCCCGCCGAGGATGCGGTGCGCCGGTTGGCACGCGTCTTCCGCGCCGACCATCGCCGGCTGGCTCGCGATCTGGCCGCCTTTCGCGCCGATCTGGAAGGTCTCCTCGACCCGGACTCGGTCTGCCCGGTGCACGACCTGGATCTCGAGGTCATCGCCCCGTTCTCCGAGATCCCCGAATCTCCCTACCGCATGGACCTGGCGCTGACGTATCGCTGCAACGACGCTTGCGCGCACTGCTACAACGCCCGACCCCGCACCTATCCCGAGCTCCTCACCGAGGACTGGCGGACGATCCTCGACCGTCTGTGGGCCGTCGGCGTCCCCCACATCTGTTTTACCGGCGGCGAGGCGACGCTGCGCCACGACCTGCCCGAGCTCGTCGCCCACAGCCACGGCCTAGGTCACATCGTCGGGTTGCTCAGCAACGGGCGCCGCCTTTCCGACGCCGCCTTCGTGCGGAGGCTGACCGCCGCCGGCCTCGACCACGTCCAGATCACGCTCGAATCGAGTCGGGAGGACGTCCACGATCGGATGGTGGGGGCTCGCGGGGCCTGGCGGCAAACGGTCGCCGGAATCCGGAATGCGCTGGAAGGCGGCTTGTTCGTCATGACGAACACGACGCTGCTCGCCGACAACGTCGGGCATATCGGTGAGACGATCGACTTCCTGGCCGAAGTCGGCGTTCCGACGATCGGCTGCAATGCCTTGATCCACGCCGGGCACGGGGCCGAAGTCGGCTCCGGCCTGCCGGAGGGCTCGCTGGCTCCGGTGTTGTTGGACGTACAGAGCCGGACCGAGGCTCATGGACAGCGGTTGATCTGGTACACGCCGACGCAATACTGCCACTTCGACCCGGTCGAGGCCGAGCTCGGCGTCAAAGGCTGCACCGCGGCGCGCTACAACTTGTGCGTCGAACCGGATGGCGCCGTCCTGCCCTGCCAGTCCTACTATCAATCCGTCGGCAACATCCTGCGGGATCCGTGGGACTCGATTTGGAACCACGACCTTTCGTTGTGGCTCCGCGAGCGGAAGTACATGTCGGACGATTGCCGCGCCTGTTCCCTCGTCGCCGAATGCGGGGGAGGCTGCCCCTTGAGCCCGCCGGCCGCCGCAGCCGCGTCCGGCTGGATCCCCGTTGGGGACGTTTCCCTGGCCGGGAGAGGTTGAACGCCATGACCGATCTTCTGCATCGCGTCTTCCCGCCCGCGCCCGAACGGCCGATCGTTCCGCCCGGGACCTATCACCGCATGCAGGCCGACCCGCCCTCTCAACCGCGCCGTCTGCACTTGCGGGTCGAGTCCGACGGCCGGGGTCTGCTGATCGTCAACGCTTCGACCGTGCTCCACCTGAACGAGAGCGCCACGGCCCACGCCTGGCACCTGGTCCAGGGCAACAGCGAGGCCGAGGCGGCCGAGTGGATGGCGCGGCGCTTCCGCATCAGTCGCGGACGGGCCCTTAAAGACGGTCGGCTCATCCGGGACCAGATCGAGTCGCTCGCCGACCGAGAAGACCTCGACCCGGTGATGGTTATGGGACTGGACCGGGCGGAGCCGTACGGCGAGCGTCCGACGGCCCCCTATCGCCTCGACCTGGCCCTGACCTATCGTCTCGCCGATGGCAGGGCGCTGGACCCACAGGCGCGCCGGCGGGTCGATCGTGAACTCACCACCGAGGAATGGGTAGGCGTCTTGGACCAGGCGTGGTCGATCGGGATTCCGCACGTCATCTTCGTCGGCGGCGAACCAACGGTCCGACCAGATCTGCTCGCCCTGATCCGGCACGCCGAGCAGCTCGGCCAGGTGTCGGGCGTTGTCACTTCTGCGGAAGGACTGCTTACGCCGCAGCGACTGGAGGGATTGGCCGCCGCCGGCGTCGACCATCTCTTGGCCGTTGTCGATCCGAAAAGCGCGCCATCGCTGGACGGGTTGCGCCAGGCCGTCGCATCCGACGTCTTTTGCGCGGCTCACCTGACGGTCGATCTGAAAGACGAAGCGAGCATTGTCGAGGTCCTTCAGCGAGTTCGCCAAACAGGGGTGACGCACGTCTCGCTAAGTGCGCCGCCCGGCGCGGCAGGCGCCGCCGCGCTCGGCATCGCCCAGCAGGCTTTGGCGGAGGCGGCACTGAGCCTGGTGTGGGATCTCCCCGTTCCGTTTTCCGGCCACAACCCGATTCGTCTCGAGGCCGGTGCCGCCCCTGAGACCGGCGCCTGGCTCTACATCGAACCGGACGGCGACGTGCTCCCCGCGATCGGCGCCGAAGCGGCGCTGGGCAACGTCCTGCGCGACTCGATCGCCGAGATGTGGCGTCATGCGGCGGACGGCCTGGCCCTTCCCGCGATTTGAAGCGGGCCCGACCCCGGCCAGCCATGGTCCGCCCTGATCCCATCGATCGCCGTCACCTGCGTTTCACCGAACAGGCCGCCTGGACGTCGGCCCTTCGCCGCCGGCTGCTAGTCAGGATTCCCGACGAGGGCGCCGCCCTTCTGCTGGAGGTCGGCGCCGGGACGGGGGCCATCGCCAGCGATCTCGCCGCTCAGCGCCCGACGGCACGGGTGCTGGCGCTCGACATCGATCGGGCGGCCTGCAGATTTGGGGCGGAGCATGTCGCCCGTGCGGCCTGGCAATGCGGTGACGCCCACGCACTCCCCTTTCGGTCGTCGTCCCTCGACGCCGCCCTCTTCCACTTCGTTCTGCTCTGGTTGGACGATCCGGCGCAGGCGTTGTCCGAGGCCGTGCGCGTCACGCGCTCCGGCGGCTGGGTGGCGGCATTGGCTGAGCCCGATCATGCCGCCCGGCTCGACTTCCCCGACGTCCTGGCACGCCTGGGCGAGCGCCAGACGGAGGCGCTGGCCCTGGAAGGCGCCGACGTGCGGATGGGCCGGAAGCTGCGCGCCCTTTTCGCCGCGGTCGACCTTGAGGATGTGGAATGCGGCGTGCTCGGCGGTGAGTGGCACTCCGGCGCGGAGGCCGGCGAACCGTCTTTCGAGTGGGAGACGCTGCGCCGCGACTTGGAGCTGACCGTCCCGGCAGCGGACCTCGACGCGCTCGAGGCCTTCGATCGCGAGTCATGGAACCGCGGCGAACGCGTCCTCTTCGTCCCGACTTTCTTCGCCATCGGGAAGGTCCGCTGAGGCAAGAGGCGGAACATCGGCGATGGTCATGGAGGGGCGAAGCACCCCGCACCTGCGGTTCCGGGCTGGGTGCTTTGTCCTTACGGCCTGGCCGGCTGTACCAGCCAGCGTCTAGCGAATTGCGGAGAATCGCCGGGTCATCAACCCCCGCACCCCGCACCCCCTACCCCCTCCCCCCGGCAATCATGAGTCCTTCTACCCTTTGCGCTGACCTGCGGGGGGAGGGAAGGGATTCTTCAAAGGGGATGGGGGTGGCTTCGCCACCCCCATCCCCTTTGAGACTCTTTCCCCGTCTCCGCTACGCGCCTTGGGTTTGAGACGAGCCGCAACGCGGAGTGGGGGCCGGTGGGTGAGGCGGGAGGCGGCTTTTTCCGCATCCACTGTGTGTCAGCCGAGCCCCGATGCTGGCGACTCATCCCGGGTTGCGGGGTTCCGCCGGGTTACCCACAACAACAACGCCGCCTCCACCAGCGTCAGGACCATTAGCAGCGCGAACACGTCGCGCCAGAAGCGCATCGGGAACAGGCGAATGAGCGTGTCTGAATAGTAGAAGACCCAGGTTCCGCTCTGAAAGAAGACCTGATGGAACCCGGTGAAGAGGACGGAGAAGGACAGCACGAGCAATCCAACCAAGGCCACCATCAGATACAGGGTGAGGCGCGCGCCCAGGTTGAATCCACTTCGAACCGCTGCCTGTCCGTCGTAGCGCCACGCCGCGAATGCCAGTAGGCCCAGCACGACCACAAGGCCCAGCCAGACGCCCAGCGCGGTCTGGACGAGGACCTTCACGTCGACCATGTGGCTCAGCTCGCGCGGATTGTAGAGGGCGATGCCGCTGGGGTCGCGCAGATCGGCCAGGAATTCTGGTCCGGCATCGTTCAACACATAGGCTCGGGCGATCTCGGCCAGGCGGACGCGTTCCTCCCGGGTGAAACCGTAGGGGTCGTCGGGGAACCCGGGCGTCGAATACTCGACCGAGACGAAGAGCGGAGTCAGGAGCAGACGGACGTTGGTCAAAATTAACACGACGGGCATCAGGACGCCGATGGCCAGGCGCGCCAGGGACGACAGACGCAGGTGCGTCGGGGAGGCCTCCCGGCTCATTGAAGGAGCCCCATGTCGCCCGTCAGGAGGAACTGCAGGGCGACGGCGTTGGTCAGCTGCTCGATCGGCGCCCGATCGTCCGTGAAGACGACCGTCGACGACGGGGTCGGCTGCAAGTTGCCCAGGGTTCGCGCCAGGACGTCCACCAGGAGCGGGTCGGCCCCTTCCGTCTGCAGGCGGTCGAGGTTGGCGACCAGGTCGCCCGGCTCGGTCGGCTGCATGGTGGCGTAGACGATCGTGTTGAAGCTCGCCGGGACGTCGACGACGTGGACCGACGGGAAGACCGCCCCGAGGGTGCCGGCCATCCCGTCGACCAGGCGGCGGTCCTCCGGCGTCCGCCCGACGTTGATCACGACGACGCCGTCCGGCAGCAAGTGATCCCGGACTTCTTCGAAGAATTCGCGCGTCGTCAGCTGCCATGGGATGTACGGCAGGCGATACGCGTCGATCGCCAGCACGCTGTACCGCTCCGGGCTGTGAGCCAGCCCCCAACGGCCGTCGGCGGTTATCACGTTGAGATTCGGTTCATTCATGGCGAAGTACGCGCGCCCCACCTCAATGATCCCCGGATCGATCTCCCAACCATCGATGGGCAGCGGCCCGAAGACCTGGGTGTACTGTTTGGCGATGGTCCCTGCCGCCAGACCGACGATCCCCAGTCGTTCGACCTCTGCGCCCGCCACAGGCGACACGTTCCAATAGGGCGCCGCCAGGAAGTAATCCCACGTCCCGTTGGTCACCGGCTGGTCGGGGTCGTAGACGGAGTGAATCCCCTGCCCCTCGTTCAGCAGCAAATAGCGGACGCCGTCGCGCTCCAGCACCTGGATGTAGTTGTAAGCGGACTCGTCCTCGAAGATCTGTCCGGCAGTGCCTTTGATCGGCTGGCTCAGGCTCAGTCCGGACCAGGCCACCAGGACGATCGGCATCCACAAGTAGCGCATCATTCTCTTGCGATCGCATTGCCACAGGCCTGCGAAAGCCACCGCCATCAGAGTCAGGCTGAACACGAGAAACGTGCGCGCCGTGCCCACGGCGGGGATCAGCCAGAGCACAGGCAGGAACGTCCCGAGGATGGCTCCCAGGGTCGAGATGGCGTACATCCGGCCGGAGACCCGACCGGCGTGCTGCCGATCATGGATCGCCAGGCGGATGGCGAACGGCGAGACGCAGCCGAGCAGGATGACCGGAAGGCTGAAGAGGATCAGCACCGACAGGAATGACCCGACCATGATGGCCGCGTCGAGTCGTTCGACGGCGCCGACGGCCGCCATCAGCACCGGCCGCGCCACCAGCGGGATGACGCCGCCCAGGAAGGCCGCCCACGCCAGCAGCGCGTAAAATGTCCGTGGATAGGGGGATCGATCCGCCCAGCGACCGCCGATGAAATAGCCGACCGTCAGGTAAAGGAGGATGAGCCCGATGATGTTGGCCCACACCAGATTGCTCGTTCCGAAGATATTGCCCAAGAGCCGGGAAGCCGAGATCTCGAGGGCCAGCGTAACCATGCCGGCGATGAAGACGGCCAGGGTCAGAAGGCGGTAGTACGGGCGATCGGCCGAGACCGGGACGTCAGGCTGCAGCACGGCGTGAGACTCCGACAGGCTGGCTGAGAGACCGCTCCAGCGGCTGCCCGCGACGGATCACGCGCACAGGGATACCCGCATCCGACAAGGAAAGCGCCAGGGGGCGTGCGGACATGCGTGAGCCGAAATCGGAAGGTTCGACGAACGACGCCACGGGGACCAGGCCGCGGCGGCGGAGCTCGAGCATCTCGTGGTAGAGGTCCTCGCGCACGTTCGGAGTGAACACGGCGATGGTCGCTCCCCTGGGAAACCAGGTCGTCTCGATACGGAAGACGTCGGTCAGGTCGACATCGCCGTCGGCACGAAAGCCGGCCAGGGCCTCCAGCAGACGAAACAACTGCGCTTCGCCTCGCTCGGGCTGGACGACCATGCGGGAGGTTCCGTAACCCAGCAGGCCGGTGGCCCGGTTGCGTCCAAGGACGTGCAGCGCCACCGAGGCCGCCGCCGCGATCATGTACTCCTCCGTCTGAGGCGGGAGTCTCAGCTGCCGTCCCGGCCCTTTCCCAGCCAGCGATTCTTCACCAGCCGGCTCGCCGAAATGCATCCGTCGCTGACCGTCGAGCACGATCCACACGTCGGACATCGGATCCAGTTCGAATTCCTTGGAGATCAGGCGCCCTCGCCGCGCCGTCGACTTCCAGTGGATGCGGCTGAGGCTGTCGCCGTGGGCATACTCGCGCACGCCCGAGGCGTTCGGGGTGACCTGGTAGGTCCGCCGCCGCAGCGCCTCTCCTCCGGACAACCGGCCGGCCGGAATCGGGAAGCTCGGCAATGGAACCGTCGGGGGAAGGACGACGACCTCACGGACGCCTCCGACGCTGCGGTGGGAAGGGAACAGGCCGAACGGGTCGGCGGCGATCAGCGTCGTCGGGCCGAGGCGGAACCGGCCGCGACGGGTGCAGATCGTGCGCGCCGTCCATAGCCAGGCCTGACGGGCGCCCGGCCCGGCTGCCACCGCCGACGCCCGGTGCCCACTGAAGTCGTGAGTGCCGGCCGCGGTCGACAGCCCGATGGCGCGCGCGGCGGCCCACGATCCCGGCAGGTCCGACTCGTCGCGAACCTCCACCCACAGTTTGGGGAGCCGGCTTTCGTTCTTGAGCGACAGCGTCTCCTCGAAGACTCGGCCAACCTGACTCGTCAGACTGCGGGAGGTACGCTCCAGGCGCAGTCCTCGTAGCGCCGCCCACGACCAGGCCCGGGCCACGATCAGCACGCCGGCGAACAACACCGACAGGCTGCCGAAGACCGACCGGCCGGTGAGGGTCAGGCCGGCCAGATTGACGAGCAGCAGACCCAAGACGACGAGGGCGCGCTGGTTCATCGTCCCCCGGCCGTTCCGGGAACCGGAGTCGCCCCCAGGACCTCCTGGACGATCATGCGCGCGTCGACATCGCGGATGCGGGCCCCCGAGCCGATGATCATGCGATGCGCAAGCGCCGGTACGGCGACGGCCTTGATGTCGTCCGGCAGGACATAGTCGCGCTCCGCCAGCGCGGCGTGGGCCTGGGCGCCGCGGAAGAGGGCCAGGCTCCCGCGTGGGCTGGCCCCCAGGTAAACCTCGTGGTGCTTGCGGGTGGCCGTGACCAGGTCGAGGATGTAACGCTTGAGCTCGTCGACCACGCGGACTTCGCGAACCTTGCGCTGCGCCTCCATCACCTCGTCGACCAGGGCCACGGCCTCCAGCGTCTCGAGGGGATGCTGGATCTGCTGCCCCTCCAGCATCCGGATCTCATCGGCCAGCAGCGGGTATCCCAGGCTGATGCGCAGGAAGAAGCGGTCGAGCTGAGCCTCGGGCAGAGGAAACGTTCCTTCGTATTCGATCGGGTTTTGGGTGGCCAGCACCAGGAAGGGCGTCGGCATCGGGTAGGTTACGCCGTCGACGGTGACCTGCCGTTCTTCCATCACTTCGAGGAGCGCCGCCTGTGTCTTGGGCGTCGCCCGATTGATCTCGTCGATCAACACGATCTGCGCCAGCACCGGCCCGGGCCGGTACTCGAAAGTGTGGGTCTGCTGGTTGAAGATCGAGACCCCGGTGACGTCGCTCGGCAGCATGTCCGGCGTGAACTGGATACGATTGAACGAGCCGCCGATCGAACGGGCCAGGCTTTTCGCCAGCACCGTCTTGCCCGTGCCGGGGACGTCCTCGATCAGAATGTGTCCCTGGGCCAGGAGCCCCAGCAACGTCAGACGGATCGCCTCCGGCTTGCCGACGATGACCCGCTCGATATTCTCGGCGATGCGCTTCCCCAGCTGGGAAACGGACTCGCTCAAGGTGACCTCGCGTGGACGAGATGTTACCGGCTAGCGGCGGACCAACAGAACAAGCATCGCCGCCCAAGCCAACGAGTAGTTCAAGACCCGCCGGATCCCAAGAACGGCGGCGAACAAAAGCAGGGCCAGCACCAGCCCGGTCGCCAGCCGGACGAGGCCCAACGGCTCACGGGCCGTCGAAAAGGGGACGAAGAGGATCACGGCCGCGTTCAGCATCAGCGCCCAGGCCTCGGGCTGCAGGCGTTCGACCCGCAAGCGCCGGATGGGCGCCCAAACCCCCCACAAGGCCGGCAGGACGACCATCGGCCCGAAGATGACCAGAAATAGGGCAAACGCCTGCGGGCTGACCGCACCGATCCGCAGAAAGCCCATCAGCGGGATGAACTCGAACGGCGTGCTCATGGCGCCGCCGCTGCCGATCCCGGGTTCCCCGAAGGTCCGCCACAACCACAGTTGCCAGATCAGGAACGCGGCCAGCCCACCGGCGATCCACAAGCGGCGGCGGCGGTCCACCCCGGTTCCCGCGCCGTTCACGGCCATGGCCGCGACGACGAAGGGAAGCGTGGTCTCTTTGGCGAACAGCGACAGCATCAACCCGACCGCCCCCCAGACATCCCTCGATCGCCGAAAGGCGAGCCAGGCGAGCGCCACCAACCCATAGGCCAGAGCTTCGTGCAGAAAGAGGCCGACGCTCGCCACGACGCCGACCCACAGGCCGTATCCTAACGCATACCCTTCCCATTGACCATGGTCGAGCAGAATCCGGGCAACGGCGGCGGTGCCGGCTGCCGCGCTCACGACCCCGAGCAGCAGCAGAGCCCACGGGACGGCACGGGCGTCCCCGAGGGCGACGGCCCGCGCCAGCAGCGGCAGCAGGATGCGCTGGTATCGATAGGCCGGCCGATCGAGATGTGGCGCCACGGTCTGCGGGTCCAACTCGACCGCCATCATGTAGGTGAATTGCCCGTCGTAGCCTTCGGTCCCTTGCGGGTCGAGCACGGTATAACGCGTCCCTAGCTCGGCCAGCTCAGCCGCGTCCCAATCGACGTGCGCCAATCGCGTGCCGGCATACAGCAGGCACACCAGCGCCG
>Ga0209341_10003545_pt1 | contig 14543 bp, 14 predicted proteins | sample RifCSP13_2_FD_184020 | JGI IMG/M metagenome (GOLD analysis project Ga0209341, IMG submission 184020) | Soil microbial communities from Rifle, Colorado - Rifle CSP2_sed 13_2 (SPAdes) (version 2) | ecosystem: Environmental > Terrestrial > Deep subsurface > Rock core/Sediment | place: Rifle...
AACTGCGGCTTCATCCCGTGAATAAACGTCGTATCCGTATCCAATCCAGGGGCCTGCTGGAGGGCCAGCATCTCGGCCAGGCGGTGGCTCGTGCCATTCTTGCGGCATTGGTAGTAATGCCAGTTGATCTCCGGGCGTGCGGAGATCGCGGACGCCATCGAGTCAGCGGAAACCATGCTCCGCAATTATCTGGGCTACGACGTGGCCCCGCGCTATCGGGAAGAGACCGTGGCGTGGCCGCGCTACTTTAATCATGCCGAAACCCGTGTCGCCAACTGGGACGCGCAGGGGCTATTCATCGCGCCGCGCTTGCCGTGGGGGAGCGGCCACGTTCAGGCTATCGGCGTCGAGAGTCTGACGTTGGCTGGGACGGTCACGATCGCAGGCGCATCGCTCGTCTATTCCGACGAGGACGGCGACGGTCTGGATGATACCTTCACGGCCACGCTCGCTACTGCGGAAACGGACGCAGACAAGTTCGCCATCTATTTTGCCGCCGCAGACCGCTTCGATGGGTCAGGCGTGGGCGAACGCTGGCGCATCCGTCCGGTAGTGGCGACGATTGCAGCGGGCACGCTCACGATCAAGGGCGCGGCCTGGCTGTGCGTCAGGCCGGTGCTGTACGAGGGCGTCTCTCCCGACTCTCTTGACCCGGACGATTCAGCCAACTTCGCTACGTCGCTCGTGATCTATATGCGCGAGACCGAGCCGGACGGGAATACGCTCGCCACGTCGCAGGCGATGATTATATGGGAAACCGAGCCGTGTCATGGCTGGTGGTGCTGCTGCGGCGCGTGCGGGGACGTGGATTATTCCCCGACCGACGCCAGCCGCGACCCGGCGGCTGAAGGCCGCGCCATCGCGCGCGCGGGAATCCGGGACGCGCGCCTGGGGATCGTCGGCATCGGGGAAGCGGTGCTCGACGTGACGAGCGGCCTGTGGAGCGCGTTGCCGTGGGGCGCGTGCCGCGAGCCGGAGCGCGTCCAGGTGCGCTATCTCGCGGGCCACGCGCTGGAAGACCAGGACGTGAGCCGGGAATTCCAAACTCTCATCGCACGATTGGCAGCGGCGGAATTGGGGCGTCCGTTGTGCGCCTGTGAACCCGCAAACAAGGAACTCTACCGTTGGCAGTTCGACCTATCGCGCACTGCCGGTAACAATGACGAACGCTTTGCTATCAGCGCGCAGGATTTGGATAACCCGTTCGGACACCGGCGCGGGCACGTCTGGGCCTGGAAGCAGGTCAAGGCGCTGAGAATCATGCCGGGAATCACCGACCAGATGTAAGGAAAGGACAAACGACTATGCCACGCCCGACCAAAGATGAAGTTACCACCCAGCAGAACCGCCGCATTTTCTATCAGGGCGGCGGCCCCGCGCCCTCCAACGGCGTCCAGTACGCGGGGCAGGACGCGCAGTATATGATCCTGACCGGGGTCACGCGGCCCCTGCTCGGCGGGATCGAGCCGATCCGCGTGCCGAATCCCGGCGGCTACAAGAGTTACAAGGTCGCGGGCCGCAAGGTCACGGCCCCGGACTTCCCGACCGCCACGCTCTCCATCCTGGAGAAGCGCAATACGCTGCCCTTCCAGCTCGGCGACCTGTCATGCGCCTTCAACCTGTACCTGCCGGTGGGCGCGTGCGAAGACCCGTCTGATTTTCTTAACGGTTGGAGCGACCAGGTTGAGATCGTCTCCTACGCCGAGGCGACCGAGGTGGACGAGGGCGACCGCATGGCGTGGGAGGACGACGACCAGGTGCAGGACGATGTTTCGCTCACGCTCGAAACGAAATACAGCCTGGGCAAGCTCGGATTCGGGGCGGAGGCCGAATCGGAAATCTCGCGCGAGGTCGTGGACGTGGTCTACGGCAGCCGCCTGCAATGCGGCGACTGCGGCCCGGCGGATGACGGCACGAAGCGCATCTACGCCGTCACGAAGTCCAGCGGCGCAGGCTCGCCCGGCTTCCCGGCGGAAGTCGTCTACACCGTAGACGGCGGCGGCGCGTGGGCGCAGACGAACATTGATTCGTTCGGCGCAACCGAGGACCCGCTGGCGATTGACATCGTGGGCGACAAACTCATGGTGTTGGGGCTGGACGCCTACTATTGGGCGACGGTCAACGTCAATACCGGAGTGCCGGGGACGTTCACCAAAGTCTCGACCGGCTTCCTGGCCGCGAACTCTCCCAACGACATCTACATTTTGTCCAGCCGCGAGATTTTCTTCTGCGGCGATGGCGGCTACGTCTACAAGGCGACCGACATCATGGCCGGGGTGACGGCCATCAACTCCGGGGACACCACGACCAACGACCTGTACCGCATCCACGGCGACGGCGGAGAGACGATTGTCTCTGTCGGCGGCAACAGCGACGTGATCGTGAGCCAGAACCGGGGCGCGACCTGGGCCGTGACCGTGACCGAACCGAGCGCCATCGCGCTCAATATCCTCGCGCTGTGGGTCAAGACGAGCAAACTCTGGTTCGTGGGAACCGGGGCAAGCGGGCGCGTGTTCTACACCGAGAACGGCGGCGAGACCTGGACGGCGCTCGCCTTCACCGGGACGGGCGCAGGCGCAGTGCGCGACATCGTGTTCGCCACCGACGAAGTCGGCTACTTCGTCCACGACGACAATACCCCGACCGGGCGCTTGTGGGCGACCTGGAACGGCGGCGCATCCTGGACGCGCAACGACGGCGGCAGCCAGCGGTTGCTCAACTGGCCGGTGATTGACCGCATCAACCGCATCGCCGTTCCGCACGCCGGGGCGCAGACGAATGCCAACAACGTTGTGCTCGGCGGGCTGGCCGGGAACGGAACGGATGGCGTGCTGCTGCTCGGAGTAGCGAGTAGTTTGTAAGGAAGGAAGATTGAAAAATGAAAGATAACGGAAACGAAAAACCAGTCCTGAATCTGACCGGGACGGTGACGCTCCCGGACAGCCGGGCTACGCTAGAAGTAAATTACGTTTCTCCACTCTTGCTCAACGATATACGCAAGGCCCTCCGACGCATAATCCTAAAGCCGGAGCCGCCACTAGTGGAAGTCGCCTACGGCGAGACAAAGAAATGGGAGGCGAACCCAGCCCACCCCGAATACCGCGCGGCGCTGACCGACTACAACGCCGACTTCGGGCAGGAATTTTTCCAGAAGCTCGTTCGCTTCGGAGTGCAATGCGAAGTAGATGCACAAGCTGTCTCGAAACTGCGCGAACGCGCGGCGGCGCAGGGGGAACTCGAACTCCCGGAAGATGATCTGGTGCTGTACGTGACGCGGATTCTCGTCACATCGCAGGCGGATATGCAGGCGATCATGAACGCCGTCCTGCGGCGCTCACAGCCTACGGAGGAAGCGGTGACTGAAAAAGTCGCCGACGACTTTCGTCCCCCTGTTTAGGGGCCGCGACGTTTTCAGCATTCGCGTTCCGCGCTCCGGCGTGACCTATATGCCGGAACTGGAATGGCGGCTGGCGGCGCGCTGGGCGGGCTATACCTTCCAGCAGTTCGCCGGACTCGACGGCGAGGAACAGAGCGCCATCGTGGCGACCTACCGCAGCCACAATCAAATCGAGGCCGTTCTCGCGCAGGAACAGGCGCGCGAGATGGAGCGGCGCGGGAAGCAGGCGCGCAGCCGGGGCAAACGCTAAATGGGCGACCTGGAAAAATCAGGACTTGAATTAGAACTCGAAGGCTTGTCCGATTTCTTGGGGGGACTCGGACAGGTCAATGAGGGCATGGGGGGGATGAACAGGGCCGCCGAGATCGCGGGCGGAGGTCTTGACGTTCTATCCGAGATTGCCACCGGCGCGCTGCGGCGCATCGGCGAGGTTGCGGTGGATGCGCTCGGAAAAGCGGCGCAGGCGGCCACCACTTTTTTCGTGGACTCATTCTCTGGGGCGTTAGAAGACGAGCAGACGCTAGCGCGGCTCAATCGCGTCATCGAATCTACGGGTGGAATCGCTGGACTTACATCCGAGGCAGCGCAAGTGCTGGCAGATAAGTTCGCCACGCTCGCTGGGGGGAGCGGTGACGTAGTTCTGGCGATAGAAGAAATGGCGCTGCGGATGGGGACGGTTAGCGCCGAGGAGATGCCGGGCTTCATCCAGACTACGCTTGATCTGGCAGCCGTGACGGGAATAGATGCTGTCGCTGCGGCTCGACTGCTGGCGCAGGCGCAGGAAGACCCGATTTCCGCATTGACCCGCTTCCGGCGCATGGGGATTCTATTCACCGAAACGCAGGAAGAGCAAGTTAAGGCGATGGTGGCTTCCGGGGACACCGCCGGGGCGACGGCGATCATCATGGACAGGTTGGGAGAGGCGACCGGCGGCGCGGCGCAGGCTAATCTCAATACGCTCGCGGGTGGCTGGGACTTGTTCAAGACCACGCTGGCCGAGGCGGGAGAGTCGGCAGTGGCCTCGCTGCTCCCGGCGCTGCACGATTTATTCGATACGATCATCGCGCCGAATATTCCGGTCATTACCGAATTCGGGGGCGCTCTCGGCGGCGCGTTCGCGTCTATCATTTCGGGCGACCTGGGCGGCGCGATAGACACGCTGGCGCAGACGACGCTCGTCACTAACCTGCTCGGCGCGCTCGGCCTGACGAAAGAGCAGTTTTATTCTATCGGCCCGGCGATAGAAGGATTCGTGACGGGCGCACAAACTCAGTTCGCTGCCTTCATGGTTGCTGTCCAGCCAATCATTGACGCGGCGGGAGGGCTGGCGGCGGCTTTCATCGAATCCATGCCGATGATTATGACGCACGTACAGGGGATGGTGGATTTCGTGCAGGGCCTCATCGCCACATTCGGGCCAACTATCGTCGCCAACATCACGACCACACTGACGACGATCACGGAGTTCTGGCGCGCGCACGGTGAAGAAATCATGGGGATCGTCTCATTCGCCTTCAACCTGATTGCGACGGTCATCGGAGGGACGCTGACGCTGGTGAGTGGATATATCTCAGCCTTTATTACGGCGGCCACAGGGATATGGAGTGCGGGCAGCGCACTCTTGCACGGGGACACGTCCACCGCCTGGGGCATCATCCAAACCACGGTCGGGACGATTACAGAAACGATCAAGACCACGATTGCAACCTTCATGCAAGGAGTACTCTCACTAGTCGGAACCGACCTGGCGACGTTCACCGAAACGTGGTCAACCGTTTTCAACCAGGCGCTCACGATTGTGACCCTGGTCTGGGGGTTGATCGTGTCTGGAATTCAGGGATTCGTGGATTCTATCGCGCTTTCAATTTCTACATTCGTCACAGGTTTTATCACCACCTGGCAGACAAACTTCGACCAGGCCAAAACGATTGTAGATACGGTCTGGGGGTTGATCGTATCGGCGATAGCAGGCTTCATTTCTTCTATCGTCACATCGGTGACGACGTTCGTGACGGGCATCGTCGCGCAGTTCAATGGCATCGTAACGAGCATCACGACCGCATTTTCAATTGATTGGGCACTCATTGGCGCAGGCATCATTGGCGGGATCGCGAGCGGGATCGCGGGCGCAGTTCAGGGCCTGGCTAACCAGGCCGCCGCCGCCGCCCAAGCCGCTTTCAATGCGGCGAAGGCCGCGCTCGGCATCGGATCGCCGTCCAAACTCGGCATGATGCTCGGAGAGAACTTTGGTGAGAGCCTGGCGGCAGGGATCACCAGCGCCATCGGCGGGATCGCCGGGGCCTCCCGCGCGGCGTCCGTGTCCATGCTTGCCCCGGCGCGGGCGGTAGCCGGGGGCGTGAGTAATGCCAGCAGCACGCAGAACTGGAACCTGTCTGTGAATACGCGCGAGTCGGTCGGCTCGGTCTCGCGCGACTTCGCCGTGATGCAGGCGCTGGCGGGCGTATGACCTTCGCACGCATCGGGACGCGCCGCCGCGCGGAACTGCCCCCCGTAGTCTCCGGGTACGAACTCAACCCGGAGCGCGGATATTTCTCGGTCGTCATTGCGGAAGCCAGCACGAACCTATTGACCAACCCCAGCGCCGAGACGAACACGACGGGCTATGCGGCGATTGGGGCAGGGACATTAGCGCGCACCACGACCCGCTCACGGCGCGGCGCTTATTCAGTACAATACACCCCCGCCGCCGCGACGACGGATGGCCTTCGGCAGGTGACGCCGACTCTCACCAGCGGCCTACCCTATACATTTTCGGTGGACTTCTGGGGGCGCGGCGGCTTTCCCTATCTGGTCGAGATCACGACCACGCTGGGCGTCGCATTGGGACAGGTTGCATTCGTCGCTACCGGCGCGTGGCAGCGGCTCACCGTCACGGCCACGGCCACCAGCACGGCGGCATTTTTCGTGCGCGTGCGGAAGAACAATCATGCCAATACGAAAGTATTTTTCACGGACGGCTGGCAGTTGGAGCAGAAGAGTTATCCGACTACCTATTTCGACGGCGATAGCCGGGGGCTGGTTCCGAACTTCACCGACTTCTATTGGTCGGGCACTCAGCACGCCTCGTCGAGCGTGCGCGCCGCCAACTCCGCCGCGGGAGGCAGAGAAGTGAAACTCAAGGATTTGGGGTTTAGGCTAATGGGCGTGCTCGGCCTGGGACTGTCCGGTCTGCTCAATCAATTTACGCCCATCGCGAACGGCGGCGCGTTCTTTCAGGGGACGGTATTCTCCGACCGCTCGTTTACGCTGCTCGGCGCACTCGCCGCGCCGGACGTGTATGAATTGCAGATGTACCGGCAGGCGCTCACCGACGCCTTCAAGCCGGATCGCGTCAGTCCGCAGCAGCCGCTCCTACTGCGCTATACGCCGGTAGACGACTGTGGCGTGCAGAGTGGCGAGACACTCGAAATTCCATGCGTATTCGAGTCCGACCTAAGCGGGAATTTCGATAACCTGAATCAGGAGCGCGTGCCGCTCACTTTTCGTCTGTATCTGCCCATCGCCATTCGTGAAGAGGGCGACAATGGGACGACATTAGATTATCAGGACACAATTGCCGATGCGAACAACGTCCTGCGCCGTAAGGCAGACGGGGTATGGGCCAAACTCTCGACCGGCGTCACGGGGGGCTACATCAACGTCATGCTCCCGCTCCCGGACGGGCGCATTGCGGTCGGGGGAGACTTCACCGCCGCTGGGGGCGTCGCCAGCACGAAGGCGATTGCGATTTATGATCCGGTCACGGACACATTCAGTTCAGCAGGCGGCGGCGCGAACACGAACGGAGATACGGTTCACGCGCTCGCACTCGCGCCGGACAACAATACTCTTATCGCAGCAGGAATTTACAGTGGTATGGGCAGCGTCGCCGCGACCGATTCGATTGCCGCCTACAGCATTTCCGCGAATACCTGGAGCAGCATTTCGAGCGGACTGAGCGGCGGGGCAGAATATGTCGCCGCGCTCGGCTATCGCCCGAATGGGGAACTTATCGCCGCCGGTGAATTCACCAGTATCAACGGCGTGGGCGTGACGAACATCGCCAAACGCTCGACGGCGGGCGTCTGGGTCGGGCTGGGCAATCCGGGGGGAATTATCGCCGCGCCCTCGGCCAAACTCTACCTGCCGGATAGTACGAATATAGAAACTATGATCGAGACGGTCGGACTGCGAAAATACGACGGCACAAGTTGGACGACGCTCCATGCCAACGACGGCTCACCGCCGCTGGTCGTCTCCGCAGACGGGAAACGGTATTTCTGGAATGATGGCCCCACTGCCGATATGTTTGTTTACAACGGCGTGACCACCGCGACGATCGTCATACTCAGCGAGGAGGTGCGCGGCGCAGAATTCGACCCCGCGACTAACCTACTCTATTTCCGCGCCGACACCGAGAGCAATTCCCAACTCGGATTCGATTCTCCATTCGGGGTCCTGCTCTATACGGGTTCGTTCTTCCTGCCGTGGGAGATTGACGACGATATTGCTACCTGGTCGCTCAATTCTCCGGCCTGGGCCTTCGGAGTGGATGGCGCGATCTACTTTGCCAGCCCGACCACGGCCAGCGTCAAGGCGGCGGCGGTGACGACCGTCACGAATAGTGGAACGGCCAATACTTACCCGCGCGTGACTTTCTACGGGCCGGGCGCAATCTATACCCTAAGAAATATCTCCACCAACCGCTCGGTGTATTTTGATCTGACGCTGAACGCGGGCGAGATTGCAACGTTAGATTTTTCAGACCCGCTCAACGTCACGTTTTCGAGCAACTTCCGCCCGAACCTGCTCGGCGCGCTGCTGCCTGGCTCGAATTTCGATTTCTTCTTACAGCCGGGCGCGAACTCCATCTCGCTCTTCATCGCCGGGACGACGGACGGCAATACAGCGGCGGTCATCTCGTGGCGCAACGCGCATCACGGGATTGACGGCGCGCGGGCTGCACGACTTCTGCCATAGGTGAAGCAATGGCGCTCGTTGATTTTCTCATGATTCGTTTCGGGGAACCGCAGGCGGTGGAAATAAAAATGCGCTACGACGATCTTACGAATGCCTGTATTGCGATAATCTACCGCAACCGGGGCGAGAAGGGCGTGGACGTGGGCCTGCGGCATAAGAGCGACGCCGGGAAAGACGCGGCGGTGAAACTCGAAACGCTCAAAGAAGTCGAGACGGTTGTATTGCTCGCGCCGGGGCAGTACAGCATGGCACTGATGACCGACCCGGAGACGGGCGAGAAGTTTTTGGGGTTGGACGTGAAAAATACGTTCGCGCGCGTCCCGACCGAGAGCGCGGCGGTCAAGGCGCGGGTGCGCTGATGGCCTTTGTAGGAATTGCAACCGCTGCGACAAGTACGCCGGGTACAAGTCAGGCCTGTAATACCCCGCCGGGCGTATTGGATGGGCATGTCATGCTTACCGTCGTCGTTTGGCGCTCCAACTCGGCCACGCTCACCGCGCCGGGCGGTTGGATGGAAGTCCTGACTGACCCGCATTCCGGCGGCGCATTACAAATGTCCATCTGGCGGCGCGTGGCGTCGAGCGAACCTGCGAGTTACACCTGGTCAATTTCGAGCGCCTTCAATATCGCCATCGCCTGCGGCGCATGGTCGGGACGCGACACGACCACGCCCATCAACGCCAGCGGGTCACAGGAAAATGCGTCAAGCACGAGCATCACTGCGCCGTCCATCACAACCAATGTGGACGGGTGCGATATTGTCTATGCGGGCTGCCGGCAGGGGTCAAGCGGCTTCACCCCGGATGCGGCCTTCACCGAACGCTCCGACCACGGCTCTACCGACGCCGGTTCTAACGTGGCGATGGAGACCGCCGACCGGGTGCAGGCGACGCTGGGCGCGACCGGCACGGCTACAGCTACACACGCGGGCGCGGCGCTAAACATCGGGGCGCAGGTGGCGCTTGCCCCGGCGGCGGCTGGTCATCCGACCATGCGGCGCTGGGGCGGAGTCAAACATATGATGGACGGAAATCCGGTCAAGAGTGGAAGGACGTGGTAAATGACAATCTCAGCCTTCGACGCGCATCCCTATCCGATCTATAATGCACGCTTCCGCGTAGCCTTTCCCATCCTGGACGCGGATGGAGATTTAGTTACGGGCGCGGCTGGACTGGATTCGGAAGCCTCGCAAGATAGCGGAACATTCGCAGATTGCTCGAATGAAGCCGTCGAATTGGCAACGTCCAGCGGCATGTATTATCTGGATTTGATTGCGACCGAACTTGATACGCAGTCCACAGCCATCATCGTCAAGACGAGCACGGTCGGGGCGAAAACCACGCCGATGGTGCTCTATCCGCGCCGTCTGCCGCAGGTCAGAACCGGAACGGCGCAAGCCGGTGCGGCCAGCACGATCACGCTTGACGCCGGGGCCAGCGCCATTGACGATTATTATAATGGCTGCTACGTCAACATCACGAACAACTCCCCCGCGAATGCGCTCGGACAAGCAAGGAAAATCATCGACTATGTGGGAAGCACAAAAGTTGCAACCGTACAGGGGACATGGGGCACAAACCCATCCAGCGCCAGCACATTTGAGATTTTACTAACAGAAGACGCCTTCCTTAAATTCTCGGATGTCGTGGCGCTACAAACACAGGCCAAAGCTGATGTAAATTCCGAAGTGCTGGACGTGCTCAGCGTGGACACGTTCGCAGAACCGACCGGCGTCCCCGGCGCGACGATCACGCTGCGCGAGAAGATCGGATGGCTGTTCATGGCGCTCCGCAACGCGCTGACGGTCACGGCGACCAAGATGCAGTTCCTGGACGACAGCGGCGCGGCGGAGTGGGAGAAAGATTTGAGCGACGATGGAAGTCAATACAGCGAGTCAGAGGCTAATGCGCCATAATGGAGAAAAGATGAAGGTCTATATCGTCAGATCACAACACCGTGCCGATGGCGAGGAGATACTGGCTGTACTGAGTTTTCCACCCACGCCGGAGCAAGTAAAATTACTTGAATTGCGCTCGGTTTACAATGAAGCCGAGCGGCGCAAATGGTGTAAATCGGATTACTTTGAATGCGAAGTAGAAGATTCATTAAATGGCAATTGATACCGCCGAGAAGCGCCGTTCCGCCGCCCATGCCGGAAAGAAATTCGTTGGCAAAGGCGTCACGCCTAATGCCGATAAGGATATTGAGTGGCGGCAACAAGCGGGCTGGGGCTACAGCGGTATCCCCGCCGCCTTCCCCGCGCAGCCGCTGGCGGTCGTCTACACCGTTCTGGCGGTCGGCGGCGCGACCGTCCGCTATGCCGTCATCATCAACGACGCCTTTGGAAATCGTCTGCTCGTCCCGAACGATTGGGTGACATTTGAACTGGTGCGCGTCGAAAATGACGTGGGCGCGCTCACGCTCACGCTCCCCGGCTACTACCCGCGTTCGCTATTCAAGAAAGACGGCCTCATAGAAATCTGGCGTCAGGTCGGGAACGGCGCGCCGTATCTTGAAACGGAAACGCTCTGGCTGCAACGGCGCTGGCGCTGGACATGGAACCGGACGGGGAGCGGGGTGGAGATATTGCGCCGGATTTTGTGCTTTGACCTGAATCACCTGTTGAGGCGGCGTAAGGTGGACTACGTGGCCGGCAGCGCGCAGGCGGCCCAACGCGATGAGGCCGACGATCTGCTCAAAGCCATCGCCGCGCAGAACCTGGGCGCGAGCGCGACGGACGCGACCCGCTCATGGGCGACGTACCTGGACATCCAGGCGAATGCTACTCAGGCCCCGGTAATCCGCAAGGCATTCGCCAAACGCACAGTGCTGGACGTGATGCAGGAAATCGCGCAGTCGTCATTCGAGGCCGGGACGTACCTGGCCTTCGACCTGATGTGCAAATCGCCGCCGAACCAGGGCGCGTTCAAACTGGAATTCCGAACTTATACCGGGCAGCGCGGGGTGGATCACACATTCCCCGGCGGAAATCCGCCGCTGCTTATCGGCCCGGAGTTTGGGAACCTGAATAACGTCGAGATGGACGACGACGCGGAAGACGAGGCCACGCGCGCGATTGTCGCCGGTTCAGGACAGGGCGCGGCGCGTCAGGTGGCGCGGGCGGATGATGCGGGGCGTCAGGGTGAAAGCCCGTTTGGACTCATCGAGGCCTACCTGGACGCCTTCCAGAGCGGAACATCGCTGGCAGACGAGGCCGACGCGCTGCTGCGTTCACGTGAGCCGCGCCGGACGCTGACGGGCGACATCGAGCCGACTTCGGGCCTGCTGTACGGAATCAACTGGAATTGGGGCGACCTGGTGACGGCGCAGGTAGATGGCGAGAGTTTCGACGCGCATCTGCGCGCGGTGAGTATCACGATTGACCGGGAGCAGGGCGAGCGCGTGCGCGCTTTTGTGAGAGCGGAACTATGAGTCTTGAACTCGTGCGGCAACTTATTTCTATTCGCGCTGAGCAGGATCGGCGCTTCGAGATTCCGCTATCCTACGGCTCGTATGCAACCGACCTGGCGGCGCTGCCGATGGCGCGCGGGGTCTGGCCGCTGGCGGCGGTGGAGAGCAGCGGCAACGCTTTCGATTGTTCCGGCAACGTCCGCACCCTCACCTATAACGGCAACCCGCTCTACGGCGTCCATAATTCATTTGTCCCCTATCTCGACCTGGACGGGACGGGGGACTCGCTTTCGCGCGCGGACGAAGCCGGGCATGACATCCTGGGGACAGAGACTTACGTCACTGCGGCGCAGCGCGGGCTGATGATGTATCTATGGTTTTGGGTGGATGCGGTTACGGCGAATGTGGGCCTCATCGGAAAATTTGCCACGGCGGGCAATCAGCGGTCATACGTCCTGAGAATCAATTCCGCCAGCAACACGCTCGACTTCATCGTGTCGAGCAACGGCACGGCGGAGACAACTGTATCCAGCACGGTGGCGCTCACGCTGGGGGTCTGGAACTTCATCGCCGCGCGCTACACGCCGTCCACCGAGCTGGCGCTGTGGCATGGGTCGTCAACCGGGTATACGAAGTACACGAACACGACCGCCATCCCCGCCAGCGTGGCCAACAGCACGACGCGCTTCGAGATCGGCGGCATGAATACCGGCGCGAACCTGCTCGACGGTCGGGTATCGGTCGGCGCGCTCTACGCGGCACTCCACGCGGACGGCGTGGTGGACTTCGCCTTCGAGACCGGACGCGGGGTGTTTGCGGTATAATCGGGACAGGAGAATATCCCATGAGCCGCCTGAAAGAAGCATTGATTTTCAATTCGGATGATGCGCGTTTGGAATGGTTCTATTCCCTGACCGCGCCAGAGCAGGAAGAAGTCATCATAGAAGCGCAGAAAATAAGTTACGATTTTACTCAAGCCTTTGAGATGATTGCGAATAAGGGGAACACATTAACGGAAGCGATTTTGGCATGGTATCAATCTCTACATCCCCGGCCAAAAGACAAAATCGAGAAGGCCTAAAACATGCCAACTAATCGAGCTGTTCTGTGTTATACTGGCTCCGCTGAAGGAGATCGGGGCGCGTTTATTTAGCCCACAAATGACCGCTACTTTTGCAACGTCCCGGACTCCTTCAGCAAGGTTCAGGCTAATGCAAAGGCGGCGGTTTTTTGTGTGACCAGATGGGACGCAAAAAAATTGTCAAATGCAAACCTGTTATTGCCCTATTCGGGAGAATAAAACTTGAACGCGGGTGGTGTAAATATTGTGAGAGCGAGGCCTTTATCAAAGACGGTTGCTTAACTTGCTGTGGTGCTATTGCAGATGCAAAGCCCAAAGTGTATAAGCGGGAATCAGATACGTCACAACGCAGAAAAAAGCCGAGTCCAGAAGCACGAGAAAGAATACTTGGTGAGCAATTTTATAACTGTTTTTACTGTGGCAGACCTTTCGGAGCCTTACAAAAACGTGGTAAAGAAGAATTCATTTTGGAGATCACTTGGGATCACCGTTTGCCCTACGTGATTTTCAGGGATAGCGATCCAGATAACTTCGTGGCAGCCTGTCAGATTTGCAATAGTCTGAAACACGATATAGTTTTCGAGACTGTAGAAGATGCCAGATTTTATTTGGCACATCAGCGCAGGAAGAAGGGCTTTAATTACTGATGATTAGAAGTAAGAAAACTGAACCTGGTACGGATTCTAAAAAGCGCCCACGTGGGCGACTAAAAGGGCATAGAATTACCGTTCAGCCCTCGAACGTTATTTCCGGTCTTGTAGACCGTCTTGGATTGACAGGTGCGATTTTGACGTTCCAAGATGTGGCAGATTCTCTTACTGCCCGCAGTGGCATTCAGGTAACACGGGGAACGGTTTGGCGCTTTGCGAATAAGGAAAAAGAACCTCATAAGGCAAATCTCCGCGCCGCCCTCGGACTCCCCGTAACCGTCCCCGTGGCCGTCTGCCCGGATTGCGGCCAGCCGCCACTCAGCAAGCGCCACAAATGCGGGGACAAATTCGAGCGCAACGCGGCGGAGTATGACCCCTGGCGGGCGGCGCAGATGCCGCACATTTTGGACATCCTGAATTGGGCGGAGACGCCGAATGCACCATTGACAGATTCTTGAGCAAGCAGGAAAGTCAGATGCATGACCCCCGACCAATTCGAGCAAGCCATCAAACAGGGCGTTGGCGTCCTGTTTGGAGTGGTGTGCCTATACCTGATGTTCCGTTCGGAGCGATCCCACGCCGCCGAACTCAAGGCGCTGGCTGAGCGGCACGAGAAAGAAATTACCGCGGTTAATGCGCGGCTGGAAGCCATGCTTACCCGGCAATTGGATGCAACTGAACGGGGTATCGAGGCGATGGGAAGCATGGAGCGCAGCATCGAGGGCATGAACGAACTCAAGGCGCTCAACGATAAGATAGACGAACTGCGCGGCGGGAGGCTCCGACGATGAAAACGATTGCACTTCTATTTGTAGAAGATAATGCCGACGATGCCTTTATGATTTCTCAAGCCTTCCGGCGCGCCGGGTACAGTCTGGACGCGCGCCGCGTCGAGACACAAGCGGCGATGGAAGTGGTGCTCTCCGAGGCATGGGACGCTATCCTGTGCGATTACATCCTGCCACTCTTCGCCTGGCCGGGGGCGCTCGAACTCGCGCGCCAACGCTGCCCGGATACGCCGTTC